>Ga0116188_1000750_pt1 | contig 30707 bp, 23 predicted proteins | sample AD_JPNTR2_MetaG_FD_89807 | JGI IMG/M metagenome (GOLD analysis project Ga0116188, IMG submission 89807) | Active sludge microbial communities of municipal wastewater-treating anaerobic digesters from Japan - AD_JPNTR2_MetaG | ecosystem: Engineered > Bioreactor > Anaerobic > Digestate | place...
CATCACAACAAGTCGTCCGACCGTGGCGCCCAAGGCGCCCAATCCCGGGAGACCAAGCGTGCGGACGGCGAAATCTTCATGGTCGGGGTACATTTCGAAAAGGATCTTGAACGGAACCTGGTGCCCATAGCTCCGTTCAAGATCCTCTAGACTCCGGTCGAGGATCTCCCGTACATACGGTCCCAGGATCCCGGCTTCTTTCTTATGCAGCCGGATGCGAAAGCGTTCGGTTTCCAGCAGAACGAAGTTTGAAAAGCTGTCGACCAGCCGAAGCGTGTTGACCGCCCACACGTTGTACGGATCGTTGGCGTAAACCTCTTCGAGATCGGCAACCCCGGCCTCCTCCTCGCCGAGACGCAGCCGGTTGATACCCCGGGAGGCCAGTGCGCTCCAGAGATTCGGCATCAGTTCCAGAGCTCGGCTGAAATGCTTCACCGCCTCATCTAAGCTTCTCTGAAACACGGAAAGATTCCCCAAGAGCTCGAAAAACCGTCCGTCTCTCGGGTTAACAGCTTCCAGGTCGGCCAGAGCCGCCTGGTACTGTTCCGATCGGTTAAGGAAATAGAGCGCTGTGGCCCGGTATCGTAAGAGCTCGAGATCCTCGGGATGTTCGGCAAGCGCGGAGGAGGCGGCCTTCAAGGAATCTTCCCACCGTCCTTCCCGCAACTGGAGGTAGATCTCCTGGGCCTTCACAGGAGGATAACCGTCGGCTAGAGCCCGGGCATTCTCCAACGCCTCTTCCACGTCCCCCTGACCCAAGGCGATCCGTGCCTGTGCAACGCCCACCCACACATCCGCCGGCGTCCATCGCTGGAGTGGTTCGGCGTCGGCCTCCAGGGCTTCTTGGAACAACTCGAGAGCCTCAGCCGGGTTGTACTTTTCCAAGTACAACCGCCCCCAGTCCAAGTACAGGGAAAGGGTGGGGTTAGGTGCTTCGGCACCGTCTCGAAACAGATCGTTGGCCAGCTCCCATTCTTGCAAGTAGCCTGCAGCTACCGCCGCCGCTTCCAGCACTCCGGGAACATGGGATCCATCCCGCGCCCGAAGATCAAGCATAGTCCGGGCCGTCCGCTGCGCTTCCTCGTAACGGCCCCGGCGATCCAACAGCTCGAGGCGAAGACGTAGCTCCAGAGGGGTGATCGTTGTAGGCTCGGCACCGGAAACCCGGTTTGACCATTCCGAAAGCCCGGTTCGCAAACCCGCCAGAGCTTCGGCCTTAGCCCAATCGCCCGACCGTACAGCCGTCAACATCTGCCGTCCGCGGGACTCTTCGGCTTGGATCGATACCGCGGTCCCAACATACAAACAAAGCAATCCAGCCGGGAAAAGGCGGCAAGCTTTGCTCATGGCTCACCCTCCAGTTGCCGGATCCGTTCGTTCAGGCGGGCAAGCTCCAACAACAGCTCTTCCAGCCGCCGGTAGTACTCCTCTTCCGGCATCTCCCCTTTCCGCAGCTTAAGGGCCTCGACTTCCCTCTCCAGCCGGGTCCGCTCCGGCAGCAACCGCCTGGCTTCGAGACTCCGATACGCTTGCTCCGAAGGGCGTGAGAGATAGGCTAGGGCCGCCAGGCCCCCGGCCCCGCCATTGTCGTCCATCGAAGGATGCTCGGTGGCGATCTGGTTACGTTCCCGGTACCACGCCTCCACCTTGCTCGAACAGTACTCGAGAAGCTCCTGCAAAGAGATTCGCCGATCCATGTTTCGGTCGGCCTCCGCCGATTCCACTCCCTCCAGAAAGAAAGAAAAGAAGAGGGGAGGATACCGCTCCCCGGGGGACCGAGTGGCCGTCAAAACGACTCTCTGCGGCGCTGACAAAAGCGAAAGTAAGGCACCGCTGCAGGATGTCCCCGCCACGACGAAAACAGCCGACGCCGAAACGGTGTCGAGCACGCTTGCCAGGTCTTCACCGCGCAAATCCGGCCCCTTGATATTGAACCGGTACGTGTCACGGTCCCAGGTGCCGTGGCCCACAAGAAAAAGCCACAGAGTCGATTGCGGGGAACGGACGGCTGCACTCTGAAGGCCGCTCAAGATCTCGTCGCGGCCGACAATGCGCCCGTCCAGGTGGGTTGTTTCCGCCCCCAAGGATTCCCGACAAAGTCGGAGAAGCTTCTCGACCCAGTTCGAGAACGTTTCGTCGAGTTCCGGCGTACCTCCCAGCCCTTGTAAGACGACACAGGCCGTCGCCTCTTGTCCCGGGCTCCCTTGTCCGTACGAACCAGTCGAGAGAACGCCCAGGAATGTCAAAACGTAAAGCAATGCCCGGCTCGCAAGGAAGCCCCGCCCCGTAAGCGCCGTCCGTCGGCACCCCTCGGCGGCAAAGCAAGTCTCCCGCGTCTCCCCCGGAAGAACCGATCCGGCCGAGTCGGCGAACGCTACCGGCCACACCCCGCCGGCTTCGGCCCTTCCCGAGACTTTTGAAGACGATTGAAAGTACATCGGTCTCAAATCCAGCCTCTCCTCCGGCGCAACCACCACTCTCCGATCAGCAAACTCAAAACCAGCAGCAGAAGAACCGGCATGTTAAACAGCTCCAGGACTTGCGTCCGAGTGATACCTTGACTCCGGTAGACGATCTCATCCGGGAGGCGCTCGACGTCGTCCAACCGGTAGTAGCGTCCGCCGGTCATCGCCGCAAGATTTTCGAGCAAGGAACGATCCTGGACGGGGTTGAAGTACTCGATCTCCCTGGATCCCACCAAGAAGTAGGTGGGACGGGATTCAAGATCAGGGCCTCCGCCGTCATGCAGCTCGATTGAGGTTTCCAGTCGGTACAACCCTTCACGTCGGGGCGCGAACGCGGCCCGGTACAGACCGCTCGCTTGCGGGTCCCACTCGGCCGAAATCTCCTCTTCAAGATCCTCGGGCCCAATAACCCTCAGTCGGACTTCGGCACTGTCGATCGGTAAGTAAGCTCGGTCCCGGACGAAAACGGTCGCTTGCATCTCCCTGCCCGGCACGGGAATCGCCTCAGGGGCCATGATGCTGACGGGGGGCTCCGCCGTCTCGACCAGCCAGCGCAGAAGCTGCCGCCAAAAGGTTTCATGCCGTTGATCCGTATGCTCAAGACCCATCTGCCACCGCCAGCTGCTTCCCGTCAGCCACGCAAACGAGAGACCTTCGCCGAATCTCTGATAGACAAGTAGGGGATGCCGAGAATCGTTCTCGCCAAGAACCTCCAGTAACACCACCGCCCCGGGCTTGAGGCTTCCAACCGGTTGGTGATCGATGAGCGGCGGGAGCTCCCGCCAGAGATTGCGATTGCGCTCGGGGTCGGGGTCGAATGACAGAGCAGGCTGACGAACCCCGTGGGACGTGAGATCCACAGACTGAGGGCGGTTCACCATCTCCCGACCGCTACCTTGCCACTCTACGGGCAACGCTTCTTCCACGGGAGTCCCTCCCCAACCTTGGGCCGGTGGGGTACTACCCCCAAGGACCAGTAGGCCACCACCGCGACGCAGCACGAACTCACGGACGGCCTCAAGCTGTCCGAACGTGAAGAATCCGGCCTCAACGTCTCCCAGAATCAAACCTTCGTACTGGAAAAGATCTTCGACGCGGGTAGGGAACCCCTCCGCCAGACTGTCTTCACCTTCGACCCCCTGGCGATAGTACTTGTTCAGAGCCGTGCGGAGCAGCGACTCTACCTGAAGAAGGGGATCTTCGCCGACGGCCCGGCGCAAGAACTTGAATTCCCAGCGAGGACGGCCTTCCACCAGGAGAACTCGCACCGGTCGGTGGCGGACCTCCACCGGAAGTACCACGCGATTGTTCTGGAGAATGCTCTCACCTTCCAGTGGTTCGACCGTAAACTCCAAACTACGCACACCGGAGGTATTCAGAGCAAAGGACAGCTCCATCTGATTCCGTTCACTCGAGACATCCAAGCGATGCTCGACCGCTTGGAGCAAGGTAGCGCCATCACGTACAGAAACGGTCACGCTTCGACCGCCGAACCCGGTCTGGCGAAGCACCAACCTGGCCGTAATCTTGCTTCCCTCCAGCACGCTCCGGGGCAGGTACACGTCGTCGATCTGGAGATCGCGAGACAGCTGTTCCGGCCCACATCCGATCGTGTACACGGGCACACCCCGCCGCCTGAAGGCCTCGACGGCGGACCCCAGCGGGGCACCATTGTTGGCTCCGTCGGTGAACAAGACGACGGCGGCCAACGGTAAGGGCTCGGTTCGCTTCACCAGTTCCGAAAGGGTCGTTCCCAAATCGGTCTGCGAACCCGAGAAACTCAACGGACTCCCGGGGTTACTCTCCAAGCGGCTGGAAAATAGAAACCGGCGAAGCTGAAAGTCTTCACCCAATCGCTTCATAAAGCCGCCACCATCCGCCAAAAGCTCTTGCAACGGCGCGCCTCGTGGCTTGTCCGCAGGAAGGCCCATGCTGGCGGAATCATCTACCAAGACGGCGAGCACGCCGGTCTGGGGGACGATCCGAGACAGCACCAGCTGAGGCCGGAACAGCAGAAGGGTCAAGAGAAGGAGCAAAATCAGACGCAAAAGGAGCGGCAGCGCTGCAGCGTCCAGGACGCGTCTCGAGAACACCGTACGTCGGTAAGCCGCCCAGGTTAGGACGACGAAAGTCCCCAACAGGAGCACCAACCAAAAACCGTTGAACACCGGGGAGAACGAAAGTTCGCCGGAGCGAAGCTGGGCGGGACTCACTTTGAAAAAGACCTTAAAGAGTACGTCCATACGACTTGCGTACCGTGCCGCTTTCCTCCAGCGCCCATGCAGGAAAGCTCCCGTTATGAAACATCATAGCAGCCCGACGCCGAGAGCCGGGGACCCTGCGACCCCCCAGGCCGAGGAAAGGACTTGGGACGCTCGGAAAACAGTGGTTGTAAAGTTTTCCGCATGGACCGGACTTTGACAAAACCACTCCCGTTCCCTACGATAGAAAGATGCACCAACCCGGCATTTTGGAGGATACATGCAGTTCCACGTCGGTCAGAAAGTAATTTATCCGAATCAAGGGGTCGGTGTGATTGAACAGGTGACCCAAATGAAGGTCGGTGAGAACACGACCGATTTTTATCTGGTGCGCTTGACAGCAAACGACTCGACAGTAATGGTGCCGGTGGGCAACGCGGAACATGTGGGCATGCGGACCCTCAGTGACGAGGCTACGGTCGATCGGCTATTTGAGATCCTCGCCGGCGATTACGAAGAGCCCGAAACCGATTGGAAGATCCGATACAAGGTAAATTTGGAGAAGATGAACTCGGGTGAGATCTGTGAAGTGGCCCGGGTGTTGCGTAACCTCCATTTCTTGAGTTTCCGCAAGAGTCTCTCGTTTCGTGAGAAGCGAATGTACGATCGGGCTCGGCAACTGGTGGTCTCGGAGATTGCAACCGTACGCAGTCGGGCTCTGGCGGATACGGAGGCGGAAGTCTTCGAGTTGTTGAACGCCAGCTATGACCGGGCCCACGTTCCGGAGGAAACGGAAGTCGCCGCCGACTGAGCGCTGGGGAGAACCGAACGTCTCGCGGCGGAGCGGCCGTCGGGACACATTCCAGGAAAGGCCCGGGGTGGGGTGAGCCACCCGGCGGAAGGCCATGATCACCCCATGCGGCCGCTAACTTGAAGTTGTAGCGAGCTTTACGGTTCATAACTTCGGCAATGTCCGAAGACGTGTCGGCCAAAGCAAGGTAAACGGATTCCGCCGATTTTCCTTCGCCTACAAGAGCGCGGCGCTCCCTCCCCACGTGAGGCGGTTGATCTGCGTCTCCGAATCGCCCGCGTTGCCCGTAACCCTCGCCCGCCCGTATAATCGACCTCGATGAACTTTAACGTGCACACACGAAATGTCGATCTATTACCCAGTCATAACAAACTGATTCAGAGACATACCGCTAAGATCCGGAAGTTGCTCGACTCCTTCTCTGCGGATGCGGTCGACTTGACGTTGCGATTGGAGCGCCTGCCCAGGGGAAACCAGTTCCGCGCTTCCCTGGTTCTAACGCTGCCTCAGCAGACCCTTGCCGTCGAGTCCGTTCAGGACGCCGCCACTTCGGCTCTAACTGAGGTGTTCCGTGATCTTCTCCGGAAGATCAAGCGTTTCAAGAGTCACCTCAGCCGAGAGCAGATCTGGAAAAGGAGGCGGGTTGGCGAGCAACCCTCAACACCGGCGGCGTGGGAGGTGCAGGAAATCGCAGTGGAGAACCTGGAACGCCTGGAAACTTTCATACGCCGGGAAATCCTCCACGCCGTCATGCAGGGAGAGATCCCTCCCGGGGTTGTCGAACCACAGGCGGTCGTGGACGATGTCTTTCTCTACGTCACCTCACAACCTCAAGCCAAACCCCCTCAAATGACGGTGCTTCAGTGGATGATCCAAACCGCTCGAGAGCTTTTGCAGAAGCGTTTCCAGGAGGCTCAGGAGAAGGGCGAGAATGCGCACGTCGAGGAAGCTGCGCAGGAGAAGACAAGCTGGGACGATGAAGTTCTCAGCTTTTATCAGCCCGATGAAGAGCTGCGAGTCGAGGATCTCCTGGCCGACCCTCACACGGACAGTCCGGAAGAGGTGTTGGCTCGTGAGGAAATGGCGACTCGTCTCGAGAAAGCGGTGGCCGTCCTGCCCAACTCCCTTCGTGAGTCGTTTGTTCTTTTCGCCCTGGAGGGCTTCACTTCGGACGAAGTCGCCATGATGACCGGGAAGACGCCCGACCAGGTGTTGGCCGAAGTGGAGGAGGCACGCGAGCTCCTGCGCCGGGAGCTACGGGCGTGAACTGGCCGCGACGGGTGGCGCGTCTGGCTCCATCGCCCACCACAGCGGCCATGGAGCTGGCCCAAGCACTCAAGAGACAAGGCTTGCCCGTCATTGATTTGGCCGCCGGCCAACCGGACTTTGCTACGCCGGAACCGATCCGTGAAGCCGGTATCCGGGCGATTCGTGAGAACCGGACCCGATATACCCCCAGTGCCGGCCTTCCGGAGTTGAGAGAGGCTCTAGCCGAGTATTACAACCGGCGCTGGGGAACCGAATTCGGCTATGAAAACGTGGTGGTTACGGCGGGAGCCAAGAGCGCGGTTTACACCACCGCCGCCGTCTGGTTCGGACCGCAAGACCGCGTTCTCATCCCGGCGCCTTACTGGGTAACCTTTCCCGCCGTGGTCCACATGGTAGAAGCGCAACCCGTCGTTGTGCCTACCCGTCACGAGAACCGTTTTCGGGCAACCTTGCACGACTTGGTCGCAGTCTCGCCGCCGTGCCAAGGGCTGATTCTGAACACTCCGAATAACCCTACCGGCAGTGTTTTGCCAGAGAACACCGTCGAGGAAGTGGCAAACTGGGCGGCCGACGGTAACGTTCGGGTTCTGTTCGACGAGACTTACGAGCACTTCGTGTACAACTCGGGCCGTCACGTCTCGTTGGCTTCCTACGCGGACCGCCTCGGAGACGGCTTCGCCCTGATTGGATCCTTCTCCAAGACCTTTGCTATGACCGGTTGGCGAATCGGCTATGTAATCGCCTCCCGTGAAGTTGCTCGGAAGATCGCCGCATTTCAAAGCCACCAGTCGGGAAACCCGTCGACCATCGGTCAGTATGCGGCGCTGGAAGCACTCCGTCTTGGTCCTCGGGCTTTCGAACCGATGCGCAAGGAATACGAAGCCCGGCTGGCCCTCGTACTCCGGCGACTGGCCGACGTCCCTTCCTTAAGCTGCGCGGCACCCCAAGGCGCGTTCTACGTCTTCCCGGAGGTTCGCGAGGGAATGAAGCGCAGCGGTTGCGCCTCCAGCCTCGAACTTGCTGAACGCCTGCTTCGCGAAGAACACGTGGCGGTAGTAGCCGGCGAGGCCTTCGGGTGCGAGGGACACATTCGCATTTCTTACGCGGTGTCGCGGGAGGATATCGACGAAGCATTGGACCGAATCCGAAGGTTCTTCGAAAAGCAACCGTAAAGGGAAGCGAAGGGTGTCTCGGTCGACGGAAAGCTCAGCCTCGCATTCTCCACTCCTCACGGTCTAAACGAAGGAACCATGGAGAACCTCCGTGAAATCTTTGTCGTTCTTGTGAAGCCCCACACCCCGGGCAACATCGGCGCCGCCGCCCGGATCGTGAAGAACTTCGGGCTGGGTGGACTTCGTCTCGTGGGACCCTGTCGCCCGGATGCACCGGAAGCAGGCTTTCTGGCCGCCGGAGCCGGCGATGTACTGGCCGCCGCCGGGGTTTATCCCGACATCACCAAAGCGGTCGCCGATGCAAATCTGGTGGCGGGTACCACCTCTTCCCGCGGGCGCCGCCCTAAGGCGGAACTCTACACACCAAAAGAGCTGGCCGCAGAAATTGTCACGACGGCGGCTCGGGGGCGGGTTTGTCTCGTCTTCGGCCCTGAACGTACCGGCTTGACCGAGCGCGAACTTACTCTGTGTACCCACTTGGTCAGCATTCCGGCACACTCCGATCTTCCGACGCTGAACTTGGCGCAGGCGGTGGCGGTGTTCGCTTATGAGATCTTCGCAGCCGCAAAGACGACGATCCCTAAAGCGGAAGAAGAGCTTCCTGTCGCGCTAGGGGAGTTGGAACCGTTGTTTCGCGGGATGCAGGAAACGCTCATCTCCGTGGGTTTTCTCAGTCGTAGCAACCCGGAGCACATCATGAGCACCCTACGCCGGATTCTGCAACGGGCAAAGCTGACGGAACGAGACGTACGCATCCTTCGGGGCGTGTTCAGTCAAATCGACTGGTTTCGCAGAGAAGGGCACCGCCTCCCGAAGGAGCGAATCGAGAAACCGTAACCTTGCCGGTGGAAGTGCCGGTGGAACGGCCGGGAACAGTCGACCCACAACTTGCTCCAAGCCCCACCTCTTCCAATACTCCCGAGTTTCGACCAACTTGTGTTTCCCGCCTAAGACCGGCCGTAGGACCAAGGGAAAGCTTGTCGGAACAGCAGGGCTTCGAGAATAGTGGTCCGTCATTAACTTCTATGGAACTAGATAGACCTGTATTCATAATTTATGGAACCCGCCCATTGTCCTTACATAAGCCGGTAAGGGAGGGAAAATCAACTAGTTGATCCGCAACGCCCACCGTAAGACGCGCTTTCGCCTCGCTTGCCGGGTCATAGTTCTTATGCACATAACCACCGACTAACGGGCTGATTCGGTTGCGCCGGATTCCGCTCAGCTTACGTGTTTCCCCCATCTCGTTAGCAATGAGCGGATTACGCCCACCGTCCCGAGGGCGGTTACGCTTCGGTATAGATATTGCGAAGTCTGTAAAGCAGATCGACTGAAATTTAGGACCGAGAATTCGCCATACGTCAGCAGCTGCGGACGGAGGCGGTTGGGGGAATCCGAGCACGGAAATGCGTTACGAACGAACTGTCGGCGGCCTCGCCGGGCTATTGACCGTGAACGCGGCTTATCTAGTGTCCAGCAATGCCGCAACCTACTTCTATCTGGCCAACGTCCTACTCCATCTCGTTTTGGGGCTGGGACTCCTGTTGGTACTTTTCATCCTGTTGGGTCGAAGCCGCACGCAGGCCTCACGCTTCGTTCGGTACGGCTGGTATTTCTTGTGGTTCGCGGGAGTTGTCGGGCTGATTCTGATGATCACCGGTACTACCCGACCCTATCGATGGCTGCTATACGGTCACATACTCTCAGCTTCATGCGGTTTTGTTTTTCTTCTGCTGGGCGCGCTGTGGAACCGACGACGGCAATGGGCAATTCCAGCTGCAGGTGGAGCAGCGTCGGCTGTTCTCCTCCTGGCTTCTTGGTTTCCCTTCGATGCTGACCCGCACGACCGGATCACGAATCCCAAGATTGTGCCGGCAAGTCTGGAAGAGGAGACAGGCGGAAGGGGACCTTTTTTCCCAAGCACCGCCGCCACGGTCACCGGCAAGCCGGTCCCGAGTCGTTACTTCATGAATTCGCAGAGCTGCGGCCGCAGCGGTTGTCATCCCGACGTCGTGGCTCAGTGGGAGGTCAGTGCTCATCGCCACGCTTCTTTCAACAATCAGTGGTATCGGAAATCCGTCGAGTATATGCAGGACGTCGTAGGTACGGAACCGTCCAAATGGTGTGGAGGATGTCACGATCACGCCCTTCTGTTTTCGGGAATGATGGACCAGCCCGTTCGAGAGCAGCTCGACAAACCTGAAGCCCACCTGGGTATCACGTGCGTCTCATGTCATCTGATCTCAGAGGTCAAGTCCACCATGGGAAACGCGGCATTCGTACTGGATTATCCGCCTTTGCACGACTTAGCCACCAGCGAGAATCCGATCATAGAGAAACTCCACGACTACTTCGTGAAGCTCGATCCGGGACCTCACCGTACTACCTTCTTAAAACCGTTCATGCGTGAGCAGTTGGGAGAATTCTGCTCGACATGTCACAAAGCACACCTTGATGTACCCGTCAACCAATATCGTTGGTTACGCGGCTTCAACGAATACGACGGATGGCAGTCCAGCGGCGTCTCCGGTCAGGGTGCCCGAAGCTTCTATTATCCTTCCCAACCTCAGGATTGCGCGGATTGTCATATGCCCCTCGTCCTGTCGGCTGACGCCGGCAACCGAGCCGGTGTCGTACATGATCACTCGTTTCTCGGACCCAACACCGCTTTGCCGCTGGTTAACGGACATCAGGACCACCTTGAAAGAACGATCGCATTCCTTCAGGCGGATCAAGTAAGTATCGACCTCTTCGCTTTGAGCCGGCCTTCGTCGGAGGAGCACCAAACAACTCTCCTGGAATCCTTGACCGGCCAAACCGCCAGCACCTTCGCCGAAGGCGACGAGCTCGGCCTGACGGCCCGAGGTCGAGGGGCCGGTTACACCGATGATTCCGAGATCGTAGCCCCCTTGGACCGCGCACGACCTCCGTTGCGTCGCGGCGAAACCGTCCGGATCGAAGTCGTAGTCCGCACCAAAAACGTGGGCCACTTCTTTCCCGGCGGCACCGTCGATGCTTTTGACGTTTGGGTTGAGCTGCAGGCGGTCGACGACCGGGGTCGGCTGTTGTTTTGGAGCGGCTTCGTTCCCGAAGATTCCAACGGACGGAAAGGCCCGGTGGATCCCGGGGCTCATTTCTACCGATCCGCGCAAGTCGACGCCCAAGGAAATCCGATTAACAAGCGCAACGCCTGGATGACTCGGGCCGTGGCTTACGTTCGCTTAATTCCCCCCGGGGCCGCCGACACCGTCCATTACCGTCTGCATGTGCCCGAAGACGCAGGTGACGCGATCCATCTTCGGGCCCGACTGAACTACCGGAAATTTTCTTGGTGGTACACCCACTGGGCCTATGCCGGCCTGCGGGACCCAACCGATAAGAGGGCCCGCTGGGGTCCCGGTTTCGACAGCGGCCGCTGGATTTTTACCGCCGACACCGGCGGGGTTTCCGGTCTTCTCAAAGAAATACCGGATGTGCCCGTCGTCGTAATGGCGGAGACGTCGGTAGACTTGCCTGTGGTCGAGGGCGACGCGCACACCGAAAGAGAGTCGGTCCTTCATCCTGATGATCTGATCCGTTGGAACGATTACGGCATCGGTCTTCTGCTGCAGGGAGATCTGCGAGCGGCTGAACGGGTTTTCCAGACGGTCACCGAAATCCAACCCGCTTTCGCAGACGGCTGGGTCAACGTCGGCCGCACCCGCGTGCTGGAAGGGCGTTCCGAGGAAGCAAGAACTGTACTGAAGAGAGCACTCGAAATCGACCCGAATCTGGCGCGCGCCCATTATTTTCTGGCCTTAGTGGAGAAGGCCGAGGGCAATTATGAAAATGCTTTGCACCACCTCTACACAGCTGAAGCCCGGTATCCCCGAGACCGAGTTGTCCTCAACCAGATCGGACGCATCCTGTTCCTGCAACGTCGTTTCGAAGACGCGGAGGCCTATCTCGTACGGGTCCTGCAGATCGATCCGGAGGACCTACAGGCCCATTACAACCTCATGCTCTGCTACCGGGCTCTTAAGCGACCGGACGCGGCGGCTCGGGAGCAGATGCTTTATCTTCGATTCAAGGCCGACGAAAGCTCCCAATCCATTGTCGGTCCATATCTGCGCGACCACCCGCACGAGAACAATGAACGTCAAGCCATCCACGAGCACGTGTCCTATCCCTTGCAGGAGATCCCTGAGAGGGATGCTTTGACATCCGTTCAAGACAGGCCCTTTCAATGAGATACGGACCCGAGGAGAACATCACCGTGAAGATGCCACGCTCTTCTCGTTCGAGAGTCGTTGCCGTCACAGGCATAGCCATCTTAGCCGTCATGATCTTTTCCACCGGGACGGGCCCGGCGGGCTCTGCGCCGGCCGTTACCGACCCCCCGACGTCTGGGGCGGTCCGTTTCAGCGACGTCACCGAAGAAGCCGGAATCCGTTTCCAACACGTCAACGGAGCGTTCGGGAAGAAGTACCTGCCTGAAACGATGGGATCGGGCGGAGCCTTTCTCGACATCGACGGGGACGGTTGGCTCGACATCCTGCTCGTCAACAGCTCGGTGTGGAAAGAGAAACCGGGACCCAGGGGCTACCCAGCCGTCTATCTCAATCAGCGAGACGGGACGTTTCGCGACATAACCCGGCAATGCGGTCTTGAGATGGAAATGTACGGAATGGGCGTCACCGCCGCGGACTACGATAACGACGGTGACGTCGATGTCTATATCACGGGCCTGGGACCGGACCGGCTGTTTCGGAACGAACGGGGCACGTTCCGCGACGTCACGACGGAAGTGGATCTGGGCAACCCTGATTTCAGCACCAGTGCAACCTTCTTCGATTACGACAACGACGGATGGCTCGACCTGTTCGTCGCCAACTACGTGCAGTGGACCCCGGAAACCGACATCTTTTGCAGTCTCGACGGAAGAACTAAGTCGTACTGTACTCCCGAGCCTTACAAGGGGACGACGTCGCGGCTCTATCGGAACTTAGGCGGCCGGCGGTTTCAGGACGTCACACGAGAAGCGGGCCTGTACGACACGACGAACAAGGGACTGGGCGTGGCTATTCTGGATTTCAACGAAGACGGTCTCCTTGACATCGCCTTGGCCAACGACACCCAGCCCAATCGGCTCTGGCGAAACGAAGGGGACGGAACCTTTCATGAGGTGGGTGTGTCGGCGGGCATCGCTTTCAGCGAGGACGGGACTGCCCGTGGGGCCATGGGCATCGACGCCGGCGACTACGACCACAGTGGCCGATTCAGCCTGCTCATCGGCAACTTCTCCAACGAGATGATGTCCTTGTACCACAACGAGGGCCTCGAGTTTTTCATCGACGACGCTCCGACGACCGGTGTGGGTGAGGCAAGTTTGTTGACCCTTACCTTCGGGTGCTTTTTCTTCGACTTCGATCTGGACGGATGGCTGGACATTTTCGCCGCAAACGGACATGTGGAGAACGAAATCGAAAAGGTACAACGCCGAGTCACCTACGCTCAACCGGTCCATCTTTTCCACAACCGAGAGGGAAAGCACTTTGTCGACGTAGCGCCTTCAGCGGGCGAACCGTTTCGCCGACCGTACGTCGGCCGGGGGGCGGCCTACGGTGATTACGACAATGACGGAGACCTGGACGTCCTTTTAACCCAGTCCGGTGGTCCCGCCCGCCTGTTTCGGAACGACCGCACGAACCGAAATCATTGGATCGCTTTCCAACTTGTCGGAGAGCAAAGTAATCATGACGCTATAGGTGCCGTCGTCAAGGTGACCACGAACCTGGGTACTCAGCAGGCGGTGGTACACACTGGGGGCAGCTATTGCAGCCAGTCCCAGCTACCTCTCATCTTCGGTCTCGGGCCCGTCGGCCAGGTAGATCGGGTAGAGGTCATTTGGCCCTTGGGAAGGCGGCAAATCTTCCAAAACCTACGAGCGAACCGGTACCACCGGATTCACGAAACCTCGGGACTACAATCGTGGCTCGCGAAGTCCGACGCCACACCCGTGAGAACTCATGTCGGGGGTGCAGGCGCAAAATAGAAGCATGCTGAGAGAGATCGGAGTCACGACGGAGCGTACAGTCCAGCTGAAGGACATTACCCGCGAAGTTCACGAAGTGGTCGACAGCTCCAGGATAAGCGAAGGACTCTGCATTCTATTCTGTCCCCACACCACGGCGGGCCTGGCCGTCAATGAGAATGCCGACCCCGATGTTGCGTTGGACCTCGAGCGTGCCTTCGCGGCCGTCGTACCCCGGATCCCTTTTCAGCATGCAGAGGGGAACTCGCCGGCTCATCTCCTCTCCTGCCTGACCCGACACTCACTACAGCTCATCGTAGAAGACTACAGGATCAAGCTGGGCCGCTGGCAGGGGATTTATTTCTGTGAGTTCGACGGACCCAGGCGAAGACGTCTATGGGTCAAGTTGTTGGCGGGTTGAAGCCGACGGACAATGCAAAGTGAGCCTTAAATTCCGCACGATTCCTGGAGCTTGCTCGGACCCCCTGGCTCGTGGAGGGCGGTTGAACTGATACAGTCTTTTTCGGCATGACTGCAAAGAAGCATGGTTTCGCTTGGATGATCGATCAACTCAGTCTCCGGACGCTTGTGTTGGCCGCACTGCTGGTCTGGGGAGCTTTTGCCCTGGTTTGGTACCTACTCCTCCACGAGGACTCTGCAAGAGACCGAGTGGCACTAAGTACGACCGTCGCTTCCGAGTCGGCGGATCCGCGAGATTCTCGACCATCTGGAACGGAACCACCGTCTGAACGGTTCGCCCGCTCTTCTGACACCCGATCGGCAATTCAGGAACCGCAGGAGCCGTCGATCACGCAGTTGGCGCCGGAGTTCTCCGCAAGCAGGTCGCCCGGATATGAACCGCTACAGGAGGGGAGCTCCACCGCGCTTCCCAACAGATCCCCTGCAGGGGAAGCAACAGCCGGGCGAAACCGACCGCAGCCGGTGGCCGAGGGTCAAGCTGTGGTTCAGGTTGGAGCTTTCAGCTCCACTTCCCGAGCCGAAGGTTTGGCGGAGGAACTCCAACGGGCAGGGTGGCCGGCTTACCTGGAGTCGGACGGCGAAGTCCACCGGGTTCTCGTCGGGCCCTATGCCGATCGGCGGGAAGCGGAGCTGGCTCTCGGCGACCTTCGCCGCCGTGGATTCGAAGGTTTCGTCAAACAGCGGTGAGGCTACCTGCACAAGGCCCAGCCCAGCCGACAGTGGTCGCAGTCCCCTCAAGACTAACCGCCCTGGCGCAGCTGCTTCCAAAGGTACGAGTACGCCAGGGCGTTCATGAAAGCTTGTTGACGGTTATCGGCCGCCCCGGCATGTCCCCCCTCGGTGTTCTCGTAATAGTAAACGGAATGGCCTAGATCGGTCATCTTAGCAACCATCTTGCGGGCGTGACCGGGGTGCACCCGATCGTCACGTGTGGACGTCATGAACAACACCCGAGGATACGTTACGTCCGCTTTGACGTTATGGTACGGCGAGTAGGTACGGATGTACCGCCATATGTCCGGATCGTCAGGGTCCCCATATTCCGCCATCCAGCTGGCCCCTGCCAAGAGCTTAGAGTACCGCTTCATGTCGAGAAGCGGCACTTGACAGACCACGGCACCAAAGAGATCAGGGCGTCGGGTGAAAGCTGCTCCCACGAGCAAACCTCCGTTGCTGCCTCCCATGATCCCTAGGTTCCGAGGACTTGTTATCCCGGATCGAATCAGATCCTCGGCTACCGCTATGAAATCCTCAAACGCCTTATGACGATTCTTCTTCAATGCCGCCTGGTGCCAACGAGAACCAAACTCTCCGCCGCCACGGATGTTGGCCACGACGTAGACGCCGCCTCGTTCCAGCCAGGCCGCCCCGGTGACGGGACTGTAGCGGGGGACCATGGGAATCTCAAAGCCGCCGTAACCGTAAAGGAGAGTCGGATTCCGTCCGTCTCGTTCGAGGTTCTTCGGTCTGATCAGGAAGTACGGTATTCGGGTTCCATCGGCGGAGACGGTCTCCTTCTGCTCCACTTCGAGATTCTCGGTGCGGAAGAATTCGGGCATCCTCTGGACCAGGCCGGGCCGACCGTCGAGTACCCGATAAAGAGTCGTCGGCGTCAAAAAATCGGTAAACGCGACGTAATAATCTCGTACGGAAACCGACGTGCTGACCACGTTGACGGTACCCAGCTTGGGAAGGTCCACCTCGTGCTTACGCCAACTCTCCGGCCCCGGAGCGACTTCATACAAGCGGGATCGAACATTATCCAGTACTCCCAGCAGTAGGCGGTCCCGGGTGCGGGCGACGGACGCCAGGGATGTCCGCTCTCCCGGCTCGAAAAGAACGGAAAAGTTGCGACCGCCTCCAAGAAAATCCTCCAGGGGAATTGCCAGTAAGACATCCTGTGGATACTTCCTTCCCCCCACCTCCCAGGCCGACCGTAGCGATACCACCAGTTGCCCCTGGAAAACCTCGCGGATTTCGGCATCCAACGGTAGATCCAAACGAATCGTCTCGCCTTCTCGGAGGAGAAAGAACTCATTCGTGAAAAAATCCGGGCTGCGCGATGCAAGATCGTACGTACCCTCCGGAGTGAAGATCCGCCGCACCCCGGCGGCTACATCCTCCCGGCGCCCCTCGAATACGACCGGAGCCTGATCCAGCGGCGTCCCCCGCCTCCACAGTCGTGTCGTTCGAGGGTACCCGGAATCGGTCAAGCTGCCCGGCCCAAAGTCCGTACCTACCCAAAGTGAATCCGCGTCACGCCAACTAACTTCAGACTTGGCTTCCGGTAAATAGAAGCCGCCTTCCACGAACTGCTTTTGTTCCGTATCGAATTCCCGCTGGACGACGGCGTCACCACCTCCCCGAGACAATCGGATCATGCATAACCGGTAGTCCGGATACAAGCAAGATGCACCTTTGAATACCCAGCTTTCGTTCTCGACCCTGCCCAGGGCGTCCACGTCGAGAACAGTCTCCCACTCCGCCTTCCCGGATAGGTACGACTCGACGGTGGTCCGCCGCCAGATCCCCCGCACATGCTCGGCGTCTTGCCAAAAGTTGTAGATATAAGATCCCATTTGGTCGGGGTAGGCGATTCGTTCCTCCGAATCCAGAATGGCGAGTATCCGCCGTTCCAACTCCCGGAACTCTTCGTCCGCCGCCAAAGCCGACTTGGTTCGCTCGTTCCATTCCCGTACCCACGCGAGGGCTTTCTCTCCTTCGACCTCCTCCAGCCAGAGGTACGGGTCTTCTTCCTCACCTTGCGCCCGTGCCGGAACCGCATACATAGAAGTCATCAGAATCAGCCCCAGCTTCAATCCGAACCTTCTTTCCCTCATAATCAGTCGTCTCCAGAGTTGCATCACCCGCACCCACTTGAGTCTAATTGTAGCCCGTCCCTTAGAAACTTCGTCGACGGGGGGAGAACGACAACATGACTCTTGACGACATCAGACGGCGCATCAACATGATTGATTTCGAGATCCTCAAGCTCCTGAACAGCCGTATGGAATTTGCCTTACGCACCCGGCGCTTCAAGCGGGAGGTGGATGACCCCCGTCGAGAGCATGAGGTAATCGAATATATCGAGAAACACTCTCGCGGGTTGATCGAACCGGAGTTTTGCAAACAGCTGTTTCAACAGATCATTGCCGAAAGCAAGCGACTCCAGCAAACCGAAATCGCCCTGATGGCTTTCCAGGGAGAACACGGGGCGTTCAGCGAGGTGGCCGCGCGCCGCTTTAACCCGGAACTTCTTTACATCAGCTGCGCCGAGTACGGTGAAGTATTCCGCGGCGTGGAGGCCCGGCTTTTCCACTTTGGGATCGTTCCCGTCGAAAGTACACTCGGAGGAACTTTCACCGAGGTCAACGAATTTCTAATCCGAGCCGACTTGAAAATTGTGGGGGAAGTGAGACTGCCGGTCCACTATCATCTGCTGACCTTGCCCGAGACGGATCCTACGGAGATCCGTGTCGTCTACTCCCACCGTCAGACTCTTTCTCACTGCCGGCGGTTCATCCAGGAGCGACGTCTTGAAACCCGTCTCTACTACGACATGGCGGCGGCCGCAAAGATGCTGGTGCAGGAGAGACCCGAGGGTTCTGCCGTAATCGCCAGTGAGTTCTGTGCCAATTTCTACAACTTGCAGATCGTCGCCTCAAATATTGAAGATGTTCCGGGGCATGTCACCCGGTATGTCGTCGTAGCCCGTCCGGAAACGGCTCCCCCAAAAGATCAGGGGAATAAGTGCTCTATTGTATTTGTAGCCGAGCATAGAGCCGGTGCACTATTCCGAATCCTTGAGGAATTCGCCGACCGGGGACTCAACCTTACACGTATCGAATCGATGCCGAACCGACTCGATCCGCTCAACTACATTTTCTTTCTGGACTTCTACGGATCGGACCAAGATCCGGAAGTCGTCGAGGTGCTCGAGCGGGTCCGGCAAAAGACGTCGATGTTCCGTTTCCTCGGGTGCTACTACAGCCCGGACGGCGGGGCGGCTTCTTCCACGACCGAATCAGATCCCTCGGAATGAGCCGACCGGACCCGACTTGAGACGTACAGTCAGACCAAACGCCCGGCCGGAACGCCTCCTGAAACGACAGAGCCCGTAATCGGCACAGAATAACCAAGCGTGGGAGGGTCGGCATGAGGCGGAAGGGATAGACCAGCCCGCACCTACTTCGCCGGAAAAACGGCTGCCTACCAATCCCGGGGTCGTGCAGCATTCCCGGGATACAAGCCGAGTGGTTTCACAGGAGTTCTTGGATTTCCGTTTCCAGCTCCGTGCGGCCGGCCTCGCCGTAGTGACGAAACCGCAGCCTGCCCTCCCGATCAAACACAAACGTCGCCGGAAGCACGCCGATCCACTCCGGGTCGACGGCATTCACAAACCGCTCAAAGTCCAGGAAGGCCCGGATGTAAGCAAAGTCGTCTACGCCCTGAGCCTCCAAAAAGGCCTCCGCCGCTTCTTCGTCCTGTGGCTCGTCCATCGAAACGGTAATGAGGACTACGCCCCTATCCATGTACTTTCGCCCAAGATCCACAAGTTCCGGGAACTCCTCCCGGCACGGACCGCACCACGTCGCCCAAAAATTCACAACCACCACACGCCCCCGTTGTTCGGCAATAATCTTCGGCAGAGTCACCTCATCAACAGGGTGCAAAAGACCCGCCCACAGGAGTAAAGCCGGCGTCAGCATGGTAAGTCCTTGATCCGGTTATCGCTTGATGGTGCAACCAAACGCCTTGGTACGAGGCACGGCAACAGGACGTCCTGAGAGCAGATCTTCCAACGCTCCACCGAGTTCTTCTCCGTTTACTTCTTCCGCTCGAGTGGTGGGTTGTCGACTGTTGCCAAGTGCTCCGTGGTAGACGATCTCGCCGTTCTTAGCCACGAGAAATACTTCCGGAGTCACTTGGGCGCCGTAGCGATCCGCCACGACATTCCCCTCGTCCTTCACCACGGCAAACGGAAAGTCGTTCTCCTCCGCGTGTCGGCGCACAGCGTCAGCAGGCTCCGTTCGGTTTGAGTTAACACCTACAAAAGCCACGTTCTTTGCTGAGTACTTGCGGGCCAGGTCGGACATTACGTGGTTAAATGCGTTCGAATAAGGGCACCCCGTGGCGATGAAGACCACGACCACCGCCTGATGATCCTCCAGGAGATCGGCCGGCGACACAGTCCCACCGGTCCGAACGTCGGGCAAGGAAAAGTCCGGCGCCTGCGTCCCGACATCGAGCGCCGACGCACATCCCACCCATAACATCGCCACCCAGACCATACGATTCCATCTATGCATCCGAATCCTCCTCCCAGCGAACCTCTGCGGGTTAAACGCCGGTATGGGTAAGCCTTAAAGACACAGATGCTAACCGCTCTTCATCGGTTTCTGAGCCGGAGGCACAAGAACGGTTACTCTTTCGCCGGGCCCGATCTGATCCAGGAAACATACCCCTCCCCCCAGCCATCCCCGACCGACGGAGCCCTTCCAGCGCCGCCGAGGCGACCGGCAAGAACCAGATGGATCGTGTCAGAGAACCCTTGAAATCTCCCGGTCCTGGCGGCCTGCCGTTTCGTGCTGGGAGCGAGACTCCAGTGCCGCGCCCAATCGTCGGTCGAGGATGTCACCATGCACCGGCGTAAACAGATCCCGAAACAAGTGATCCTGTTCCAACAACTGCGCCGCAAAAGTATCGACTGACCGCAGCAAAACGTTCCGCTTCTTTTCCCACTCGCGAAACAGCATTCCGTAGCGATAGACCGCCAGATATTGCTCGGCCGACCGTTCCCAACCCGCGTCCAAAGCCATCGCCCGGAGGACGAGGCGACGATGAGCCTCCGGATCCGTATAGTAGACGGTGAGGGCCTCTCGAATTTTCTGGAAGAACACCTCCGCTTCACCCGCGGGATCCCCCACATCAAGCCAGTCGTACAGATAGGCGCAATTTTGCACCTTGGCCAACCCGCCCACTCGATGAGCGATGACGACGGTACCGAGAACGGAAGCCTCGTAATCCACCAGCCCGCACGGCTCGAACCGGGAAGGAATCAGGGTGAAATCACTCCCGGCTAAAATCAGCTTGGACAAAGCCGGGTTAAAAAGCTCGCAGTAGTGAAACCGGTTGGGATACCGACCGGAAAGCTCCCGGAAGCGGGCTGCGGTCTGCTGACCAACCATGTCTCCCCGAGTTGCCGAAGCCAGGATCACGAACTTTGCAGCGGGAAAATCGTGTAACACCCGCTCCGTCACGTCAGCGACCAGCTGAAGGTTTTTCTGCGCCACCAGACGACCCACCACTCCCAGCAAGACCGTTTGCGAATCAGGTTCGGCCCCGAAACATTCCAAATGCAGCAGGCGCTTCAACTCCGCTTTCCCGTCCAGGTGATCGGCATCGTAATGGTGGTCACGGGCCAGAAGTTCCGCCTGAACGATCGGGTGGCGAAACAACGTCTGCCCCGGCGGCAATCCGGCCTGCAATCTGCGCAAATAATCGGCGTTGAGTTCGGGAAGGTGCCGGGGCCAATTTTTCCTTGAGAGTCCGTTGGTTATCCCCACAATGGGCACGTATTCCAGGACGTCCAAACCACCGTTTGGAAGAAACACATCGCGGACTTCTCCCCAAGGCTTTAGCTGCTGCGCCCGTCGCCAAACCTCCTCCCGACTCATCTTCAGCTCGGCTGCATAACCCCAGGTTGCCTTGAGGTCCCCACTGACAGTCGTTACCTTCCCTCCCGTTTCGTGGGTCCGGATGACAGCCGCTTTAAGAAAGTTCAGGTGATCGAAAAAATCAAAATACTTATGAAACAGCTTCTCCCCGGGAAGGCCGATGCGACCCAGCATCTCGTAACCGCGTCCGAAAACGGGATACGTCCCTTGGTACGAACCGTTGTGGATAGTGAAGTGGTGTCCGGCCCTTGCCAGATAGTCTTCCCCGACATAGAAAGGGATCAAACCCACGTGATAATCGTGCCCGTGTATTACGTTGAAGCGACTCCGCAAGATGTAGCCGGCCATGGCCTGTGAAGTGGTGGCGTACAGCTTAAAGGCCATTTCCGGGTCGTCCGGGTAAATCGCTTGGCCGTTGGTCCACCCCAACTGGATGGGATCCCAGAAATACGTAACGCTCAGTCGGGAATCCAGCTCGAGGTAATAGATCTCATAGGCAAAACGATGCCCGTCGAGAATCACCGGAACGGGCTCCCCTCTCTTCTTAAGACCACGCCGATCATAGTGACCGAAGCAGGGTGTCAAAATCTCGATTCGCAGCTCGATTCCCAGACGATCAGCTGCGGCCAAAAGCTCTTCCGGAAGCTCCTCGATGACGGTACCGAGCCCACCGATCTTCACTCCGTAGCCGGAACTAGTCCGCCCGTTCTCCCAGGCGGCCATAGCCACATTCATCCGAAATTCTCGAGGCATGAGGACCCCCCTTCCAAATCATCCGGCAAGGTACCAGACCAAACGGCGCAATAACAAGAAGTCTGGGAAAAGCAGTCTCAGATCTTGCCGTGCGGTAACCCGGGAGTGCGAGAATACGCCAAATGGCTTATGTCGACTACCCAGACGGAGTACGCGTCGTCCGCAAGATTTTGGACTCGTGGAAAGCACGCTACTCCCGCCTGTTTTGGATTTTGCACTCGATCTGGGCTCTTGCTATGGGAGCTCTCGTGCTCGTTCTGGCACGGGAGCGATACGCCTTTCTCCCCTGGGTAGCCGTTTTGCTTGGGTTCACCTGGGTGTCTACCTTCGTCTTTACCCGCGTCTTTTCAGTTGAGAGATCGGGTCTCCACCGGTGGGCGCGAGGAGTCGTCTCGTACGCCACGCGGGTCATGTACCAGGAAACCTTGTTCTTTCTGCTCCCTTTTTACTTTTCTTCCACAACTTGGCCTTCGTTAAACAGCGCCTTCACGCTCTTGCTCGGGGGACTGGCCGTGTTCTCCTGCTTGGACATCCCCTTCGATCGACTCCTGCATCGTTCACAGTTTTTCGCTGCCGGGTACTTCTTCTTGGTCACCTTTGCCACCTTGAATTTCCTGTTTCCACTTCTGCTTCAATTCGAGACCCATCGGAGCACCCAGTGGGCGGCGATCCTCTCCCTGGGTGCCGCCGTCCTGCTGGTCTTCCCCCTGAGCCGGTTGCGACAGCCTCGCCGCATCGGCGGTTGCGTTCTGGCCCTGGTTTTGACATGGCTTTCCGTGCGCGCGCTCTTGCCCTTCATTCCCCCCGTCCCACTCCGGTTACTCGAGGTTCACTACGCCGGATCGTTCAAACCCGACACGTTTACCAGCCCCAAGTTCTATCGGGACACGGTCTCGCCGGGCGATCTAGTAGAGGGAAGGCTCTACATCGTAGCCCGGATCTTCGCCCCGGTACGATTACCGGCCCAGGTGACTTTCCAAGTCAGTTCAAACGGCAAGCTCTTAAGAGAATCACGGGTAATCCATGTTCCCGCCCACGAGAAAGGCTTTCGTATCTGGTACGCCGTCTCGTCCTCGTTGCTCCCAAAGGAAGAAGTGGCAAGCGGTAAGTCCCGTCGGATCCGAGTCGAGGTTCGCACGATCTACAACCAGCTGGTGGGGCGTTCCGAGATTGAGGTTCGTTAGTGAACCATCCGCTTTCGCAGCGGATTGACTCGACCGGGTGAAGATGCGACGAGGCGAGCAGGCGTCCGACCACCCAGTCGGTTTCCAAGCACCGCGGCTTGAAATCCATCCAAACGAAAGAGCTGAAGCTAAGCTCGTCTCATCGGTTTCTTCTTCGCTTTCCCTCGGCTCCGGGCTGCCTCGAAAGCTTTGCTATGATTCCCCCGCATGAGGCTACCCGAAAACCTCAAGGAGCGCCTCGCCGGTTATCTCCAGTTTCGAGCCTTCGGCTCTCGACGTATCGCCGACACTCACTGGCGGGGGGAGCTGGAACAGCTGCAGCGGCTGGTCAAGGAACGGCGGTTCGAGGAGATTGAACCGGCTCTACAAGCACTGGAGCGGCGTCTTCCCAGGATGTTCCCCGATATCCGTGACCGCGCCGGCAGACTGAATCAGCTCGCTACGTTGTACCAGGACTTGGCCGGGAACTACGCCGACGCAGAGCGCATTTGGCAAGACGTCCTCCGGCTGTGCGAAAGCCGACAAGACCTCCACCTGGAACAGATGGTGAGCCTCAACAATCTGGGCCTTTTGTACTTGCACGAACGGCGTCTCGGGCGAGCAGAGGAAATCTTTCTTCGGCTCCTGCCCATGGTGGAAGCCCACTTCGGATCCGAGCATCCGGAAACGGCTACTTGTCTGGAGAACCTGGCGGCGGTGTACCGCCGTCTGGGGCGGACGGCTGAAGCGGCTCGATACAAGGGCAGAGCACTTGGAATCCGCCGAGCAAGCGCAAAACCCGCTCCTAAGAGCGTTCGCTGAAGCGAGCAGAGGCAGGGCGGACTGATTGCAAGCTTCCCAAGCGTCCCATCTTGCCGTGAGCGGGTCGCTTGTCCGGTCCCAGCCTCAGGAAGGAACAGGGCACGCCGCAAAAAACCTCTCCTGCGGAACCGCCCTAAAGCTTGGTCCCCAGTCCGCCGATGGGTTTGATGAAGATTAAGGAACATGAAACGGAAAGGAGGACGATCCATGGACCCATCGGAGAACCACCAACCCTTGGAGAGACCGGAGAAGAAAACTCTCTCGCCGGATGATCCGGTCGAACGTTCCTGCGACGGGGTCCCGGCCGAGTTGCCCAGCTGGGACGATTGCCCCGAATTTCTCCCGGAAGAACCCCGGGTAAGATTTCCCGGACTACACTCGCCGGCGGATTACCCCATATTCTTCTAGCCTCACCCGCTGCTGTTCTCTTGCCTACGCTCAGACCCCGTAACCAAAAAGCTCGCAGAGACGAGGTCGCGGAGGAACGAGGTTCCGCAAGCATTCTTTTCATCACGCCGTAGCCTCTAAGCGGGCACGGTACGCACAGTGTTCACTGCTCTCTCCGGCCCCTGGAGACATACGTGGGAAGGCTTAGCCCATATAGCCCCTAAAGCGACGTGCTATTTCTTGGACCGCCGCTTCCACATCAAGGTCCGAGGTGTTGACGACGTAGTCGGCAGCCTCCTGATATAGGGGACGACGAGCGGATAAGACCTGTTCCACTTCCGATAGAAAATCTTGCTCTCCGGTCAGCGAAGGTCGATCAACGCCGTCGCGGATTCGGTCGATGATGTCGGAGATCCGGGCCTCGAGAAGGAATACCAGTCCGTTCCGCTTCAGTCGGCGGACATTCTCCCGACGTGTCACAACTCCTCCACCGGTATCGATCACGCAGTGATCGCGGGCGGCCACATCGGCGATCACCTCAGCCTCCAACTCTCGGAAGTGATCCCAAGAAAAGGCGGAAACAATTTCAGGAATCGTCATGCCGGCACGTCGCACGATCTCCTCATCCGTGGAGATGTAAGACATTTCCAACACCTCGGATAGTCGCTTCCCGATCGTACTCTTCCCCGTACCCCGATAACCGATCAAGACGAGATTCATGTCCTAGCCTCCTGCCGCAATCTCCTCGACCGTGGTGTCTGTCTTCACCACCGAGAGCATTATGCTATTCGGAAAAGGATTCAATCTCTCGTTGTAATGTTCCCCGAGAAGAGCTCTCGGCCGTGCAGGCAAGTCCGCAACCGTCGCTCAGGCCGACGCCGCGGTAGGTCCCCGACGAGACATCGCCCCACACACCAGACGCATGTCTCGGGACGCGTCCTCTCATCTCCAACCGTGCCAGGCCGAGGATAAGACAATTCACACATAGCGGGAGGAAGGCTCCGTCTCGACCTTGCTTTCCGCGCATGTTCCGGAGGAAAGCGGATCCGACGGGCGCAGCCGGACAACAGTACGGAAAACGCCACCACAGGTCCTGAAAGCAAAGAAGCGGGTTACATGTCAGCGCAAACAGCATTCCCGTCGGCCGCTATAAGCTGAACCAAGCTTTGTGAGAGGCGGAAATACGACTCCGATAGGTGCCCTCGGTTTCCGGAAGAGACTCGGGCTGGGCTTCCGCCCGGGCAAGAGCGGCAGGCCGGGTAGGGTAAGTCTGCGGTTTAGGTGAAGCCTCACAGGCCGGGACGGGTAGGACGCAGATGCTCGGTGGGTCTCCGGGCCCCGGAAAGAATCCTCTCTTGCTTCGCAGGCACGTCGTCGCCGGCACACAATCGGTCGAGTCCTCCAGCGCTCAGTCGATACCAAGCTCCTTCTGGATTCGTTCGAGGGGCACCCCCTTTGTCTCGGGCATCACGTAGATGACCCATAACAGCTGGAGCACCATCATGGCGGCATAAAACGCAAAGGCGTGACCGCCCGAAGCGTCGGCTATCACCGGAAACGTCCAGGAAATAAGAGCCGCCATAAACCAATGGGTAAAGCTCCCCAAAGCCTGCCCCCTGGCCCGAACCCGGGTCGGGAAGATCTCGCTGATGAAGACCCAGATCACGGCTCCCTGGCCGAAAGCGTGGGAAGCGATGAAAAGCAGCAGGCTGATCAACACAATGCGACTACCCGTCTGGTCGAACTGGGTCCCATAGGTGTAGAAAGCCCAGGCCGTCGTACTCAGGCTCACGATATAACCCACGGACCCCACCAACATCAGCTTCCTGCGTCCGAAATAGTCGATGACCGCCATGGCGGCCAACGTAAAAATCAGGTTGGTTCCGCCTACGGCGACGGTTTGCGCCAGCGCCGATTCAGTCCCTGCGCCGGCCAGCTCGAAAATGTATGGAGCGTAATACATGACCGCGTTGATACCGCTCAGTTGATTGAAAGCCGCGATGGCAACCGCCAGGAGAATGGGCTTGCGGTACTTCGTCTGAAACAGCGGTTCACGTAGGCTGTGATGTTCCAAATCGATGGAACTCTCGATCTCCCGAATCTGGTCTTCCACCGAAGCGACGTCGGTACCGAGCCGAAGCAGCGTCTTCCGGGCCTCGTCGATACGACCTTGCATGACCAGCCACCGTGGGCTGTAGGGAGTTAAGAACAGGAGGAGGAAGAAGAGACCCGCCGGGACGGCCTCCACGCCGAACATCCAGCGCCACTCCGCCGGTCCCAAATCGAGACCGGCAATGAGGTAGTTGGAGAAAAACGCCAAGAGTATCCCCAAAACGATATTGAACTGCGTAACGGCGACTAAACGGCCTCGGTACTGAGCGGGAGAAATCTCGGCAATGTACATCGGGGACACCACAGAAGCGCCTCCGACTCCGATGCCTCCCACAAAGCGGAAGAAAAGAAACGAGTACCAGTCCCACGCGAAGGCCGTACCCAAGGCGGAGACAAAATACAAGCCGGCGATGAAAAAAAGCGTCCGACGCCGACCCCAACGGTCGGCAGGCCGTCCGGCCGACAAGGCACCCACGATCGTGCCTATCAGAGCCGCCGCGACTGAGAACCCCAGCCCCGCGGAACTAAGTCCGAATACTCCTCGCAGCCAGTCAGTCGTACCTGAAATGACCGCCGTGTCAAATCCGAAAAGAAGTCCACCCAGAGCTGCGACTAGAGTAGACCGAATCAGGAAGCTCACCACCATCTCCTTTCGGAAACAGCGTAAAGGCGCCTTTCTTTCCCAAGAAATCCAAATCGCCGGTCCGTCTCCTCCGTTGCTCAAGGACCGACTTACAGCGATCCCTACCGTCAACGGTTGCCCATAGACGCTCGGCTTTCATCTTCGGCAAAGGATCCAGTCCGTCGCCAAAACGGCGAAAATCAATACGCCCAGCCCCCAGCAAGCGCCTATCAAGAGGCCCCGTAAGGAAAACAGAGCCATTGCGTATCCCCATAACAATGGGGCAAGACATGCCATCAGCCAGCACAGGCCGGCCACTTCGGCCAGCTCCGGAGCCGAGCGCTGCGATTCGCCAGGCAACCGCACCAGCATCCAAGCGAGGCACATACCGAGAAGCAAGCAGAGGAATCCTACAATCATCATCCTCCCAGGCGGTTCCGACAGCTTGACACAGATTGCCAGGCGATCCCAGTCATCGCGGAGTAACCACCCGTCGGCAACAGCTGCCCCCACCGTCAACACCACCCCACCAGCGATTCCTGCGGCCAGCATTCGCATTCGAGAACCCCAACCCAACCTTAGTCTCGCACGGCGAAGCAATTACGGCAACGTCGGCATTTGTCGGTCCGGGCGTCGCTTTCCTAAGAACATCGCGTTGAGCGCTTCGCTTACATCGGAGCCAAAAGAATGTCATATGGCCGGGCCGCACAAGGAACAGATCAGTACAGACAGCCTACGCGGGCGGAAGGGAACGCACTTGCGGCGTAGAGCGTGTACTTAACGAACGTGCTCTTGAAAGGAGTCACATCATGCGGTATCGAAACTGGTGGTTGACGTGTTTGCCGGGGATCATGTTGGTTCTTTCCGTGACGGGTTGGTCCCAACCGCGCCGGTCCGAGGAACAGATGGAACAGCGGATCAAGGCTCAAGTCGAGCAGTTAACCGCCGAGCTGAATCTTTCCGACGAACAGGCTTCAAAGATCCAGGAACTTCTCATGGAGGAGTCCCGCCAAATGAGAGAACTCTGGTCCGGCGGCTCCCGTAACCGAGAAGAAATGCGCGAGAGGATGATGAACATCCGCTCTGACACAGACAAGAAGGCGAAGGATATCCTCAGCGGGGAACAATACACCGGGTGGGAGAAGTGGCGGCAGCAACAACGCGAGCGGATGCGGGAACGCATGAGCCGGCCGGGGCGCCGCCCGTGAGAAGGCGAAACGCTTTGTCTTCGCCGACTGAAGTATGAAGCCGGCGGACCGGTGATCCCGACAGTCCGACAAGAAGAGAGGGATTGGACTCGCCGAATTCCGGGGGCGAATCGCCGCGGCGGATCCCGTCTTAACCGCCGCTCGACGAGTTCTTCGCCCCTCGATTGCTTGAGGGAGAACCTCCGGCTAGACTGCTCGGACAGCCCGTAGGCTGCAGCAGGAACGGCATTCTTCGCGGAGACGTCGGCGAATAACCATGACCGAAAACCCGGGACGGCGAACCAGGCGACCGCTTCTCCTCATCTTCATCCCCCTGGCGGCTTTTCTTTGGAATCGGTCTTTTTTGGAAGAAGGTCTCCCTCTTGCTGGGGACAATCCATCCCATTTGGCCGAGATCCGGGCCCTCGAAGACGTGATACTGCCCGAACAATCCTGGTGGTGCGGATGGTTCGAAGGAGACTTCTTCGGATATCCTCTGCTCGCCTACCAATATCCTCTGGGCAAGTCCACAGTCGCACTGCTCGACTTCCTCCTCCCCGGGGATCTTGTCCTCACCTACAAACTTGTCCTTCTGTCGGCCTGGATCTTTCCGGCTTGGGTAGTTGCTTGGTGGTTTTCCCGAGAGGGACGAATCGGATGGGGGATTTTGTCCGCCCTGACGGTGTTCGCGTCACAAGATCACCTCTACCTGGCCTTGGCCGGAATGTGGAATCAATACTTGGGCCTCGGGTTCCTACTTCTGTTCTTCAGCTCCGTCCACTCGACGGACAAGGGTATAAGGCTGTCTTCCGCCGCGCCCTGGTGGCTGGGACTCAGTTACTTGGCTCATCCTTTCAGCCTCCTACCCGCTTCTCTCTTGCTGGCGGCGATACCTCTGGCCGCTCGCAACGCAACGAGGCTCGAAGCCGTCAAACAGGTGTTGTTCGCCACGGTTACCGCGACACTACTGACATCCTGGTATTGGTTGCCCATCTTCCTCACGCGCAACTGGCCCCGAGTCTTGCCCAAGCAGTGGAGCTGGAGTCTTCTGAACCCTCTGTTCCCCTTGACGGCCACGGAAATTGCCGGACCCGAGCCCGACGTCGCAACGGCGTTGGAAACCTTGGCGTGGGACTCCGGTGGAATGCTTTCGGCTCTCGCCTTGGCGCTCTTGGCCGTTTGGGCGGTTTGGCGGAGAGCGGAGCGGCCGGCGAATCCGACACCGGCCTTCGACTGTGGCTGACGGTGGGAGCTCTGCTTTGGGGCTTTCTTCTCTGGATGGTCTTCGTGCCGCCGCAGGCTCTCTCGGACGTGGCGGGCATGGTCCGAATCGGACGCTTCTCGCCCTACGTTCTGGCTTGGAGCCTCTGGTGGGCAGGTACCGCAATGACTTCGCTAAGGCCGTCTGCGATAAGGCGTCTTACCGTTACGAGCTTGCCGGCCGTGGCGACTATTTTACTTAATTCGGCAACCGCCGGCGGTCCCGCCCGGGTCGAATTTCGGGCGCTTTTGGACACCGAGCATCCGGCAAACCTACAGGAGCGTGCGCTGGTGGAAACCTGGCGTCATCTGGCAGCCTCGCACAACCAGGTTCCAGCCGGCCGCTTACTGGTCCAGGACACTCTCTACAACATCTCGGAAGGCCCTCTGGCCCGGTCCCATGTGATGGCCCTGACGTGGTGGCAAACCGGCCGGTGGACGATCGGCTCGTTCTGCGAGGCTTTCAGTCCCACGACGGATTTGGCTCGTACGGAAGCCGGCCGGCTCCTCGGCCGTTCCATCAAAGACTGGAAGCCGGATGACCTTGAGAGAACGCTTCGGCGGCAGGCCGTCACTACGGTGGTCACCTGCGAACCGGAGTTGACTCAATTGCTGCACGAAACCAGCCGCTTTCGGCCGACCTTTGCAAGCGGACCCTTCCACGTGTTCGAGGCGGACGAACCGGCCGTTTGGTGGCGAAGCAATCAGGCGGTAAGTCTGGTTGCCGAGCAATGGAGTCAGTCGGAGCGGATCCTCCAGCGTAAGCCAACACCTCCGACGGCGAGAACCCTCGACGAGGAAGTCTCTCTCCTCTACCCGCCCGATGAATCCACTGAGACGAGCGGCCGACCAGAGCCGAACGATCTATGGCTCACCCTTCCCACCACGTTTCATCCTTGGTGGACGGCCAAGGCCGACGGCATCCGCACAAAGGTTCTTCCCGGCTCGCAGCCGGCGGAGCTTCAGGTGCTGCTTCCAAACGACGCCCGTCGTCTTACACTTCGCTTCAAGCCACCACGTCTGCTACCGGGCTTGATCACGTTGTTAGGATTCCTCCTGTGGATCGCTACGTACCGCCCGTCGCGTGGACTCCGCTTCGCATGGAACCGCCCCTTGAGGCGCCGACTCCGCAGCGAAAACCTGCTCACCGAAAAGGGAACCTTGCTGTAACTCAAACGACGGACAGAGACGGTTTTGATCGGAAGCAACGGCCTGTAGAAAGCGCCCCATGCCCCTTGCTTTCTAGTTCCCAGGGTACGGCGTTGAAACCTTTGGATCGCTCCCGGTTCGAAGGCCCTCAAGTCTCCGGCGAC
>Ga0116188_1000751_pt1 | contig 30683 bp, 36 predicted proteins | sample AD_JPNTR2_MetaG_FD_89807 | JGI IMG/M metagenome (GOLD analysis project Ga0116188, IMG submission 89807) | Active sludge microbial communities of municipal wastewater-treating anaerobic digesters from Japan - AD_JPNTR2_MetaG | ecosystem: Engineered > Bioreactor > Anaerobic > Digestate | place...
AACAATGCGCGGCAGCTTGATATAAGACTTGAAACAATTACGCGCGTTATTACTACTCTTACAGACCAGTTGAAAGAATCAACCGAAAAAGGACAGTCGAAAGAATCTTTTAATCTTTCCGCTGCATTGAACAATGCGGAGCAGGAAAAAAGGCAGCTTGAAGCGGAGAAAAAACGCCTTGAAACCGCCGATAAAAGCGATAGTTCTGTAATGGATATGATTAAAAAGTACGGCGTTTCGCGATACCTTACGCAGGGTTTAAGTTATGCTAATCAGATTGCCGGAATCGGTTTTAATCATCGTATCGCTATGGCAAACGGCGACTACTTGGGTGCTGATGTCGCAGCGGTAGAAAGCGGCGCAGGAATTGCGCAGGGAATCGGCGCTAGTTTGCTCGGCGCAGGTTTAATGCTTGGTGGAACGCCGGTCGGTTGGGGCTTAATGGCTGCCGGTGGAATCGCTGAAATCGGCGGTGCGATTGCAAAATACTGGGCAGGAGACGCAAGAGCCGATATTGCAGAAGGCGAGGCGTACAGAAAAACACTTGCAGGAACTAACGGACTGAATAAACTTTATACAAACGGCGGTTCAGTAATCGATAATTCAAGGAAAGCTGCAAGCACTTTAAGAGTAGGTACAAATCTAGCCGTTGATACTGGACTTTCTACAGAAGAATTTTTGCAGCTTGCTACAAGTTATTCTCGTTTTGGTTCAAAAAGTAGTACGGACGCTATGAAACAGGCGCGTGATATTGCTTTGTGGGCGCAATCCACAGGAACGGACGCCGGACTTATTACAAACTTTTTAGGAACTGCAAGAAGGTACGGAGACAATAGCGATGTTTTAGGCTATGCAAGTCAGGCAAGACAGGCGGCAGGTCTTACAAAAGCGCAGAATACGGAGTTTTTGCAGGGCTTACAGACTGTAATTGAGGACGGAATTGCAAACGGTTATGTAAAGAGTGCGGAAGATGTCTCAAAAACATTCGTAATGTTCTCACGATTAAGCAATAACAATCCGCTTTGGCAGGGTGAGCAGGGTGCAAAAAGATTGCAGCAAATGAATAGCGGTATTGCCGGCGCAACGGCTTTACAGAGTGTAAGTGATGTAATTGTCGCAGGAGCGGCGCGTGATGTTCTTTCCGGAAAAGATATAAATGCAAGAAATAAATTATTGAATGGTCGCGCGTCAGGAACTTATATTGATGAAATGTTACTTATGGAGCAGGGTACAAATCCTGAAATGTTCGGAGCGATTGCAAAGACGGTAGAAGGTCTTGAAGGTGGTAATTATGCTGCAAAAGTAGAGCGATATAAGGATATTTTCAAACTTAATTACGCCGGTGCGGTAGATGTCGCTGCAATGGCTGATAAAATCGGCAAGGATGGGTATACAGAAGCACAATTTGCAAAAGAAGTTGCAGCAATGCAGAAAGACACAAATTATCAGAGTGAAGAAACGACATGGCAGAATAAAATAAATGAAATCGCAACAAATGAAGCACTTATTTCACAATCTAAGTTTTGGGATAATGTCTCACATCTTGATACTGTTATTTCGGGATATATCAATAAAGGAAAAACGGCAGCAACATCAGGTACAGAGTCATCAGGTACAGAGTGGAACATTCTAAATATCTTTAAGCCCTTCTTTAACAAACAGAACGTAAACAGTGCAGTTGCCAAAACAACAGGACTATCAGAAGCAGAAGTAAACGCAAATATTGCAGCAGCAGCAGCGGCAAAGGGTTATAATTATTCAGCAGTTGCAGCAGGAAATACAAACCTTGAAATGCAGCCGATAGCAGAAGAATTAAATGCGACAGGCGCAAGGTTAAATGCAAAAACTCCTGAAGAAAGAATTAGCGCAATGCTAACTATTTTAGGAACTCAAAATGTAAAAAGTTATGTAGAAGACGGTTCTTATACTCAAGATTTTTATAATAAAATAATGTTTAAGAACATGGGAAATGACGCTAAAGATAACGCCATACTTGAAGAAATGGATAGGTATGGTATTACATCACCTAAAGATATATATAAAGTCATAAATGCTTTAGGCACTGGTTCGTTGGGTGGTCGCGGCAAAAATGCGCGTGCTAATGCAGAGTATGAGAATAATAAAGCAAGTGTACAAGACTTTGTTGAGGCATTTAGAAGAATGTTGGAAGGTCTTAATTTTACAATGTCAGAATAGCTAATCTAGCCATACATCGTAGTTATAAAATCTTATGATGTATTCGGCTAGTTTTGTATCAACCAATATTATGCAGCTTCCATCAGAAAACGGCATTTTGAAAATGTCGATTACAGGATTAGTAACGACTGTATCATCAATTTCGGTATTATATTTTGTTTTGAAATATTTCGGAGCGTCTTTGTAAACAGTTACATTTCGTTCTAGGATAATTGCATAAGATATTAAACTATTGTCTGTAGTTGAAAAAACAAAAATATACTCTTTTACTTTACAGTTAAGATATGTTTCTCCCAGTTTTGAAAAAGACACCTTGTTTGAATCGGGGTAAGAAACATTATAACCATTATCAGCCATAATAGTAATGACGGCTTCTTTATTAGTTTTGAATTTTATATTTTGAATCTCACAAAAATCATCGGCAAAAGCAAAAACCGAGGCGAGCAGGAATAAAACAATAAAAAATCCTTTTTTCATACGCATAACTCCTTTTCGATTAAATGTTACACTCATTAGTTTAATCTGTCAATTAAAAACTAAAACAATTATAAATGTTGTTATAAAGCTACTATAACCTTGAATAATTGACCGCGAGGGGTTTTCGGTGTAATATGTAAATGAGAATTACAATCTTATTAAATCGTAATCGAGAACTAAAGTTTGCACTTTTAGAAAGGCAGCTTGAAACATCGGGTTTAGATTCCCGGCGTTTTGGTTGCTTTTTTTTGTTTTAAGGGGTGTAAACTGAATGAACGCAAGACAAATAGTTTATCAAAGACCTTGCCCTAAAATCATCATCAAAGACCCTGAAACCGGGAAGACTGTTAAATCAAAGAACAGTGGCGCGGAACTTGAATTTGTCGCAGGTAAAAATACAAACCTTCTTTCATATTCTTTTACACTTTCAATCAACGATATTTCAGGAAGTTTTTCCGCTACTTTTTATCCTGATTATAACGACGGCAAGGGTAACACCTTCTCACTTTTTGACGACTTTGAGAAATTGCAGATTGTCGAGATTTACGAAGGTAACGGAACATCATCAGAAAAGCCGGTATTTTGTGGAATTATCAGAAGCAAGAAATATGTTGCGCAGACAAACGATAGCGGCGGACACCGCAGAATATCAATAACAGGTACGGCAATAACCGGGCTTGTAAGCCAGTTTTATATCAATCTTGATGTCGCAGCTTGCGCAATGACAAAGCAATTACGGACACAGGCGGACTTGATAAATGAACTTACAATCAACGGTAAGAAAGAAGAAGAAGTAAAAGAGATTGTCAAAAAGATTTGGGATTGTTTCTATGAAATCTCACAACAGATAGGAACTCCAAAAATAAAAGAATACATCGAAAGATTTTGCGGAAGTATTTATAGTCTTTTTGATGTCGATGATTCAAAATTTCATTATCCGTTGGGCTGCATTTTCAAAGGGCAGACTACGCAGGACTTTTTTAGCCTGATTGATGAGATTATACCTAGCCCATGTTATGAAAAGTTTGCATACATGGGAACTGACGGCAAAATGAAAATCAAAATGCGGCTTGTGCCGTTTTCTTCAAGCAACTGGAAAGCGTTAGAACATACACCGATTCCGGCTACCGTTTTACAGTCTTTTGATTTAACTGAATCAGACAATGAAGTTTATACCGCGTTTTACGCTTATTTGAACGGTTATCCAGTAGACGAGCAGAAGTCTTTAATGATTAGCATAACTATTGATAAAGCCGGCGTTGATGAAGTTCTCAAAGATACAGAGGCTTTTAAGACTTACGGTTATAGACCGATGATTGCGCATTTTATCGGGTACGGAACTAAGGACGGCGAGCAGGATAGCGACACGCATAGCAAAATGGCAGAAATGAGCGAAAAACTCAAAGAATGGTATGAGAATCTTCCTGATATGCTTAAAGGTTCGGCAACTCTCTCTATGGTTTTTGACGGCGATAACGCTACGAACAAGATTCAACCGGGCGAAGTTGTACAGTTTTTGGGAGGTGAGTTTTATGTTGAGGGCGTTACTCACTCATGGAATTACGGACAGGGCGGCGAGGTGAATCTTTCAGTAAGTCGCGGCGGTAAATATTTGTATAGCGGCAAGTTCAAAGGAAAGATTGAAAATCTTACATCTTTAATATCGCTTTTGCAGAAAGGACAGGATTCAAATAAAAGTCTTCTGATGACTTTAAGAAGGTAGTTTATGGCATTGAATATAAGTTTACAGAAAAAGAAAAACGCGCCTTCTCAAAATCCGTTCAAAAACTCTTCACCTTATGACTATCAAATGGGTTTTTGGGGCGTTGTTACGGAAGTACACCCGGAAGACTGTACGGTTCATGTTCGCACTAATTTAGGTTTTGAACTTTCCGGCGTTCGTGTTGCAAGTAAAGAATGGGTAACGGTTGTAGACAGTAAACACCTGACAGGCGAGCGACACTTGCCACCGGTTGATACTTATGTTTTTTGTCTCATGCCTACAGGCGAGTATTCAAGCGCGTTTGTATTATGTTCAGGATTCACAAGGCAGGAAGCAGTACACGCGGATTTTAAGCAGGAAGGTGAAGACGCTGCAAACACTTTCGAGCAGGTAGAAAATAGCGGTTGGAAAAAGACCGTTGATTACCGCACAGGTACAAAGAAGTTTGAAAACAAGACTGATTCAGACCCTACAATCAAGATTGAGATTGACCAAGAGGACGAGGGCGACGAAAAAGCGACTATTACAATTCACGGTACAACGATTACCGTTGATAAAAGTAACGGCGTGAATATTGAGACTGACAAGAAAATTACATTGAAAGATAAAGAAGGCTTTACTTATGAGACCGAGGGCGATGTTTCCTTGAAGTCTTCAAAGACAGGCAAACTTGAAGTTGGTAACAGTGTGGCAACACTAGGCGCAATGATAAGTGATTTACTGGACGCTTTATCGGATTCCGCGCCGGTTACATACGGAAGCCCGGCAAGCCATATGTTCGTGCCTTCTTTTATCGCAAAGATTACGGCAATAAAAACAAAGTGGGGGCAGGTGTTTAAATGAGTTTGAATCAGAGCAAACTTAAAAATGACCTTCTCTCAATTTTCCGCAATATGACCGACGGCGACGACAGATATTTTGCGAGTAAAGTGAGCGCGAAAGTTGCTGATTATGCAGAATCGGGAAGTGTTTCTACTACCGACGCAGGAACTATATCACAGGGCGCGTTTGTCGGTTCGGGAAATGGTTCTATAAGCGTTGATTCTAGTATTTGCGAAAACATTGTTTATGCAGCTTGTAAGGCTATGGCAGGAATGGTAACAGGCGGAGACGCTTATTTAGCGGCGCAGCTTGCAAGCGGTATTGATTCAATGATGATTGCCGGAACTGTAAATACAACGGTAAAAGGAACGGTAACGCCGCCGAGTGGTACGCCGTTTACTACGGCAGGAGCGGCAAAGGGAACTTTTACTGGCGTTATGGCAACTTTACAAAGTGGATTTTTAGCCGCCTTTAATTCAATGGCAACTATGACAAGCGGCGGCGATGAATATTTAGCCGGACAAATGGCTACAGTAATAACGGCGTATTTGAAAGCCGGAGTTATTGCGACACAAGGACAAGCAAACCTTGCCGGAAGCATTGGCGCAGGTTCTATGTCTTAATAGTGGGGTGTGTAATGGGTTCAATAAGTCTTTTACAGTGGCGCAAGGCGTATATGCTTGAATTTCTTGAAGGCGACGACCTGAAAGAGTGTTTTACTTTTTCCGTACCGCCGGAAAGTGAAGAGTTACAATTTCCGCAGCGTGTAACCGAAACTAAGACTTTCGGCGGTTCTGTTTTTGATGATTACGGAAATGATTCTTACAGAATTACTTTAAGCGGTACGACCGTAAACGAAGAAAAGAAGCTGATTTATCGCGGACTTAAAAAAGTGCCGTTATATCTGACAGGTACAAAAGAAATCTTTGAATTGCAGAAAATTATTAAAAACTGGTCGGACGGTAAAGTATCAACAGGATTTTTCAGGAAGACAAAAAGTGATGTAGGAAGCAACAGAAAAGTTTATCTGTACGACCTTTCAAAAATGAGTGTTTTGCAGCTTGCTACAGGCGTTGCGAGCCGTAATTATTGGCGCGTATTTATTAAAGACCTGAAAATCAAGCGCGATAAGAGTAAACCGAAGACATACAATTATACTCTTGAAATGATAGGCGTTGAGGACGACGAAAAGAAGGCAGCAGGACTTTTCGGCGATGTTTCTAACGCAATAAACGCCGTACAAGATGTAATGGACGGTATTTCTACCGTTATGAGCATTACGGAAGCAGCGACGGCAGCAGCGGCAGAGGTTGCGGACTATTGCGCAAGGGTAAAACTTGCGGCGGAAATGGTAAGTAACCGGTATATTTCCGGCAGTCTTGTCGCGCTAAATGTCGGTAGAGGACTTGACCTTGTAAGTCGCATTATGGGCGGCGATTCAAACAGTTTTTATAACACTACAAAAAACTTTCTGCACGCTTGTACTACTTTCGGCGGACTTGCTAAAGACAATTCAGATACCGCTCAAAAAGGAAAGATTCAGCAGACAAGTAATTTTGATGTTTCCTTTAATTCTAACGGCGGTTTGAGTGTTTCAAATCAGAAGTTAAATTATTCAGAAAAGGCGATAAGACCGACAGACCCGACAAGAACGGATTACACTTTCGATAACTGGTATTCAGATTCTGCACTTACAACGGTTTACGATTTTAATACCGAAGTAACATCAAATCTTACTCTTTATGCAAAATGGAATCTTGCAACGGCGACAATTACTTTTAATAGCCGTAACGGTTCGCAGGTAACACCTGAAAAGGTTGCGGTAGGAACGGTTGCTACACCACCGACACCACCGACAAGAAGCGGTTATGCTTTTGACAAATGGTACACAGATTATGCTTGTACATATGAGTACGACTGGACTTCTCTTGTAAATAGTAATTTTACGCTTTACGCAGGTTGGACGAAAACTTATAACATCGTTTTCAATTCAAACGGCGGTTCTACCGTAGAAACTCAAACAGTTCACACCGGCGGACTTGCAGTTTATCCGAAGACACCGACAAAAGAGAATTACACTTTTGCATACTGGTGTACTGATTCAGAATTGCAGAATGTTTACGACTTTTCAACGCCGGTTACAAACGACATCACACTTTATGCTTGTTGGGTTCAGATTTCAAATACTGTTACTTTTAATTCGCAGGGCGGTAGTGCCGTTGAATCGCAGCGCGTTGTTATCGGCGGCTATGCGACAAAACCGGCTACAGACCCGACAAAAGAAGGTTATGACTTTGTTTACTGGGCAACGGACGCAGCAGGAACGAACGAGTTCAGATTTAACACTACGGCAATTAACGCAAATATCACACTTTATGCAAAGTGGACTGAAACGATTTGCGATGTAACTTTTGATTCTGACGGCGGAAGCGCGGTAGAAACGCAGAATGTAGGATATGGCAATAAGGCAATATTCCCGGCAATTCCTACAAAAGAGGGTTACACCTTTGAGATGTGGCGTACACGAAAAGAGGTTGAAGTGCCTACAGGCGAGACCGACGAAAACGACGAGCCTATTATGACAACTGAATATCAGTATGAAGAGTTTGACTTCTCTACACCAATCACAGAAGACATAACTCTCTATGCTTTGTGGTTTGGGGGTGAATAATGACAGACAACGATAAAGAAGACTTATTGACCGATTATGTTTCGCAGCTTGAAGAAAACGCTTGTATTTGTGTCGCACTTTCAAAAGAAAAGCAGACTAACGCCGTAGCGGTTGTTTATGTCGATTCAGACGGAAACGACGCAACGGTTACGGTTTACGATTTTACCTATTACACATGGAAAAGCAGCGATACTTTTGACAGTTTGGCAAACACGCTTTTAGGAAGCCCGGATTATGGAACTGTAATAGCGTACTTTAACGGCGTGGCAAACGAAAGCGAACTTGAAGCCGGTACAAAAATTAAAATCCCGGTTCTTTCGGAAGACGCGAGCAATACCAATAACAAGATTTATGCAGAGCCGGAAAAGCAGGAAAACTACGGAATTGACATCAAAATAAACGACGACGGCGATTTTGATATTTCCGGCGGCGACATAAAGACGGTAGACGGACGCGACAACCTAACACAGGCTATAGCGTTGAGACTTACAACGGCAAGCAATAAAAGAATCAGATTGTCGGCTTATGGAATCCGTACAACGATAGGCGACCCGGTAGCGGTTGGATCTTATTTGAGTGGTTCTATTGAGCAGACAATTCAGGCAGACCCTAGAATATCAGAAGTGAACGAACTGACATTCGAGGGCGACGGCGACAAGCTGAGACTTGAAGTCGTTTACACTGACATAAACGGTGATATAGGAATGTACAAGGGGGATATTTAAAATTATGGCAAAAATCAGGCGTTACGATGAAATCATGGCAGGTGCGACCGCCAACATGATAGCGAAACAGGATAAAATCACGGACTTTAACGAGGGCAGTATTATTCACACTATCCTTGATACCGTTTCGCGCATTGCAGAAAGGTCTTATGTCGCAATCCGGCAGGGCTACAATGAAACGCTTGCTATCCTTCCTTATTCGCCGTTTAAGTTCACGAAAAAAGAAGGATTTTACGCAAGCGGTACGGTAGTATTCAGTCGCGCAAATGTTTTAGGAAGCCAATCAATTATTCCTAAAGGTACGGTAGTAAGTGGCGGCGGCTATACTTTTACTACAACGGAAGCCGGTATTATTCCGGCGGATTCTCTCAATAGTGAGCCGGTTACGGTAAGCGCAGACGGCGCAGGAAGTAATTATAATATCGCAGCAGGTGTAATAAGCGCGATTGACAGTATTGTGCCAGCTGATGTCGTTAGTGTTACCAATGAAAGCGCATTTACCGGCGGAACTGATAAAGAAACCGACGCAGAGTTTGAAGAGCGTTTTAGAACATATATCAACGGACTTTCAGGAACTAACGCATACGCAATAAAAAGCGCAGCTTTGAGTATAAACGTCGTTAGAAGTGTTTCAATTCAGAATCATAAACCGCCGCTTAAAAACATTTACAATATGAGCGTATATGTGGACGACGGTTCAGGCGGAGCAAGTGAAGAAACTCTTGAAAAGGTAAAACTTGCTATTGAAGGTGATAATACAGAAGCGAATCCCGGACATCTTGCGCCGGGCGTGAATATCCGCGTTATTACACCGACCGCCGTACCTGTAAACATTGAAATGACTGTAAAAATTATTTCTACAGATATAGACGAGGCAAGAACTGAAATTCAGAATGTTGTTACCGCTTATGTAAACGCACTTACAATCGGCGAGGCTTGTATATTGTCTTCAATCATTACAAAGGTAATGGCTTTGAATTATGTGCGTGATGTTGCGATTACTTCACCGGCTGCAAATGTTGAGCCGGCTATAAATCAGATTGCAAGAATCGGAACTATTTCTATCACTTTGACAGAGGTAGACTAATGGCGGTTAATTCAATAGGAGACTTTATCAGAAGCGTATTTCCTACTCTTGTAAACAAAAATGGTACTACCTTTAAGGCGTTGCTTGCTGACGGTGAAGGCGGCGGAACGGTAGAAAAGATTTTTGAAGATTTGGAAGAGACCCGGAAAGCGTGGACTGAAAATAAAAGTATTTATTCTCAATCAGGTGAGCAGTTGCAAAAAACACTTGCCGTATTTTCTGTTATTTCGCAATTACAGAATGAGAGTGAATCGACATTCTTAAAGCGCAACGAACTTCTTTTTTACCGTAACGGCGATAAAGTTTGGGGCGACAAGTGGAACATTCTAAATATCTTTAAGACCTTCTTTAACAATCAGAATATTTATCTTGTGAATAATACAGAAAAGTTTGAAGACAATTTGCTTGAAGACGGCAATTTTGAGCGACAAAACGCTTGGACTTTGGAAGATAGCAGCTATGAGCGTGAAGCACGGTTTGAAGAAACGACAGGCGTATTGTTTAATGCGTCGGGAACTTGCAAACAGAGCGTAAATGTAAACACAGATACGAGTTACTTTTTACACTTCTTTTTGAAGGGAAAAATCCGCGTACAGATTAAAGACAATAACAATCGCTATTGGAATCCAAAAGGCGGTGAGTTTGGAGCATGGAGCAATACAGAGTATTCAATGCACTTTGAATCTGACGATTGGGATAATAAGAGTTTTTACTTCATTACCGATGTAAATATTTCAAGTGTACAGGTAATTTTCTTGTATGAGCCGGGATATTACGCATTTTTGGACTATGTACGGCTGAATGAAAAGACCGGCGCGTCTACTTTCAGTTTGGTAGCGGTTTTTGAGGGCGTTATTTCTGACGAAACGGCAAACCTTGCGCCGGGAACTAACGACGACATTGTAGCGTTTGATTATGACACAATGGGCTTTCATTCGCCGGGCGGCGAGGACGCAGGAGAAACGGACTACGATTCTTTGAGTTACCTTGACGACGCGCCTTTAGAGGAAGATGTAAGCCCGATTGTAACAGAGGGAAGTAATGACATAGAGCCATTGGACGGCTACGAAAACATGACTTACTTGGACGAACAGAAGGCACTTGCGCCGCAGTCGCCAGTAAACAGTGATGATTTTAAGAGCGTGGACTATAGCAAAATGTCATATTTTAATAGCGCGTATATTTTCGGTGCGACCGGCAAGGAAGCAGAAGAAATATATCAGGAATTGTTGGATATAGTTCAACCGGCAGGAATAACTTCTACGATTGAAATATTGACTAGAGAACAGGACGATTAAAACTTTTAATCAATAACAAGGAGTTGCATTATGGCAAATTTCAAAACTGCTATTGCGGCAGAAAATGAGATTATGAAAGCGGCTGATGTTACTTTCGGCTATGATTCATCAATCGACAATGTAGCGGTAGCACTCAAAGCGGTTTTATCTAATTCCGCCGGTGATTATGTTATCGGCGGTAAGGTAAAACCTTATGGTTCGGGCGGCTTAAATGTTTCCATTGAGCCGATTTTCGCATACAAGGACAGTACAGGCGTTTGTGTTGCTGAAACTGACACAACAGAGCCGGTATCGTTTGAAGAGGCTGACAGTAGCCTTGACCGTATCGACATTGTAGAAGTTATGGGCGAAGAAGAGGGCTATGATTCACAGTCGCGCAAGTTCAACGACCCTTCTACAGGTACAAAAACTACACAGACAGTAAATACCAAAAAGCGTATTAAACTTACTGTAGTAGTTAAGAAAGGTTCAAACGGTTCTGAATCCGCTCCGGCAGTAGACGCAGGATATGTAAAACTTGCAGAAGTAAGAATCCCGGCAGGTACAAACAATATCACAAGCGACCTTATCAAGAATATCGACGCAAGAAAATACGGCGAGGAAAATACCGACTGGACTACAAACAAGTCGGCAACTTTCAATCCGTCATATCTTGCAAATATTTTCTACACTTTCCTTGTGCAGCACAATGAAGACGGAAGTCATAAGAACGCAGTTATCAAAGCTGCAAACATTGACTTTGGTACAGGTTCAGGGCAGGTAATGGGTTCTTCTCTTCCTACAGGGCAGAGTATGAGCGTACACGGCGTAGATTTTACATCTAGCGAAAGTGTAACAAGCCTGATTCAGTCTTTGGCAAACAATGTAAACAATCTGTACAAGTACAGTAACGACATTCTTTCAAGATTCACTTTCCTTGCTGATTTGCCGGTAGCTTGTTCAACTGCAAATGTTGATATTGCGACAGGTGGCGAAATGACTATCGACGGCGTTTCTGTATCAATCGGGCAGCTTGTCTTCCTGAAAGACCAAACAGACGCAAAAGAAAACGGATTCTATGAAGTTCAGTCGGGAGCATGGAACAGATACGCAGGTTACACAACAAGCGCGCCTAGCGCATTTAAGCACAAACTTGTATTTGTTAAAGCCGGAACTGCAAACAAAGGCAAGGTATTCTACCTTAACGGCGATTTTGAGCAGATTGGAACTGATGAATTGAACTTTACAGAAAGTAACTTTTCACCTTTTGCAATCGCAAACAAGGCGGTTATCCGTGATAAAGACGGCAGATTTAGAGCAAAAGCCCCGAAAGACAGTGAAGATGTTGCGCGCAAGCAGGAGTTTGACGAAGCTACCGCAAATACAGGTTCAACAGAAGGAAGAAATCTTCTTACAGTTCTTGGCGTTACAACAGTTGCGGAAGCTATGGAAGTTTTGCATGAAAGATGTAACGGCGAAGGCGTAGCGGATTTTTCCGGCTTGATGATTGGTGATTACCTTGACTTGCCTTCACTTACAGTAGACGGCACTACTTACACTTGGAACGCAACTTATCAGAACTTGCGCATTGTAATTTCAGGATTCAATCACTATATCCATTGTGGTGAAACAGAAAATACAAAGAATCATATCCTTTGGACTTTCAAGAATGTTGTATTGCAGAGACAGATGAATAGTTCTGATACAAATACTGGCGGTTATAACGCAAGCGCAATGAAGACTTATCTTGACGGTGTATTTGCACTCGGTTTGGGTTCTGCACTCGGTTCAAGTAATTATCTTTACACTATCAGTAGAGCAATTTCAAAGAAGGGTTCTACTGAATGGGTAAGAAATACAGTCTTCCTGCCTACAGAAGTAGAAGTTTTCGGAATTGCAACTTACGGAGACGACCAAAACGCATGGAATACAAATATCCAGTATCCGATTTATCGCGATTCTTCATATTACCGTTGTAAAAAATATAACGGTTCACGCGCTTGGTGGTGGGAAGCTACGCCGCACGCCTCGGACTCCACCGGCTTCTGCATTGTCTCCGGCTACGGTGTTAGCGGCAGCCACAGCGCGAGTTATAGCGGCGGTGGCGTTGCCCCGGCTTTCTGTACCTGCTAAGGTACAGAATTGTATCTTTAATAAGGCGGCTTTACGCCGCCGATATAAACTTAATTTTTATAAGGAAAATGGGATAAAAAAGAAATATGTCAGTCGTTAAAAATAAGAGAAATCTATCACGCTTGGAGTTTTACAGTGTTGCTAGACAGTTGAGGGAAGATATAACAAGATTCCTGCTTAGAGATTTCGGTATTAGAAACAAAATCTATAAAGAGGTTTTGGAAGATAATACAGAATTGACGACAATCGAAGGTTACCCTGAATGGATAGTAGATTACCTTAGAAAATCAATAATCGTAACGGTAAATCAACTTATGGATAACATCGTAGCTGCTAATTCTATTTATCCCATAAATATGCGTGAAGTTGAGGAAAGGCGGATTTTGCAGGACAGAGCAATTATGAACTGCGAGCAGCTTTTACAGAAACTTACTTATTGCGCCGATGTGTTGCCGGTATCTTTATTAAAGTTCGAGCCGTATGCGGTAACGATAGATAAAGAAATCGCGTTGTTGAAAGGTTGGCGCAAGAGTACAAACGCAATAAGCGCAAAGATTATGAATAAAGGCGAAAGAGTGAGGCAATAAAGAGTTAAAAAAGTTACAGGAAAACATCTATAGAGGAACGCCGAACGCCTCGAACTCCACCAACTTCTGCAATGTCAACAACAACGGTAATAGCAACAACAACAACGCAAGTAATAGCAACGGTGGCGTTGCCCCGGATTTTCAAAGGCGGTCGTAAGTGTAGGTTTTATACCGTACCGTCCACTTGGAAAGGAGATGTTTTTCTTCCAGTCTTAAATGACTGGTAAAAAAGTGCTTGATATGTTCGGGCGGACGCTGCTTGCATGGCGGAAGTTGTGTAGTTATCTTCCGTTTCATGCCCGGTAACATTACGCGGCTTATTGCTAAAATTACACACGCCGTACAGAAGAGTACGACGAAGCCGTACAAGCACATCTTTTATTTTTTTTGAAGAGGAATGAATGACGAGCGAAGAGCGAAGAAAAGGAAGAAGAGAACGCCGCGAGGCGGAGCGGAAAAAGAAACATGAAGATTATATCCGCAAATATAACGACTTCAACCTTGTTTTAGATTTAGATAATCTCAAAGCTGCCTACAGAAAATCTAGGCGCGGTGTCGCTTGGAAAGAAAGCGTACAGAGATATGATTTATTCCTTATGAGTAATCTTGCAGAAACAAAACAGAAACTTGCAAGAGGCGAGAGTATTTCAAAAGGTTTTGTTGAGTTTGACATACACGAACGCGGCAAAATGCGACATATCCGAAGTGTGCATATTTCTGAAAGAGTTGTACAGAAATGTCTTTGCGACAATGTTCTTACACCGCTTATGACACGTTCATTGATTTACGATAACGGCGCAAGTATTAAAAATAAAGGTATTCACTTTGCCATGAATCGCTTGCGATGTCATTTATCACGCTTTTACCGAGAAAATGGTAATAATAACGGTTACGCACTTGTCATAGATTTTTCAAAATACTTTGATAATATCCTGCATGAAAAACTTTTTGGAATGCAGAAGAAAAATATAACTGATGAAAGAATCTTTGAGCTTTACAAAAGTTTTGTAACAGTTTTCGGAGACGGTATTTCTTTAGGGCTTGGAAGTCAGGTATCACAAATATCGGCAATTTCATATCCGAATAAATTAGACCATTATTGCAAAGAAGTCTTGCGCGTGAGATATTACGGCAGATATATGGACGATACATACCTGATTCACAAAGATAAGAAACATCTTGAATATTGTTTGACAGAGATTAAAAGAATATGCGATGAACTGGGAATTAAACTGAATCCAAAAAAGACTTGTATTGTACCACTGGACGAAGGTTTTTGGTTCTTAAAAGGTAAATATATTTTACTTCCTAGCGGTAAAATCGTATGCAAAGCGAAGAGAGACGGTATTATCCGCATGAAAAGAAAATTGAAAAGTTTTAAGAAAAAGTATGACTTAGGTTTAATGCCTAAAGAAGATGTTTATACTTCTTATCAGTCATTCAGAAGCCATTTATTACATTTTGACAGTTATTATTTAGTGAAAAACATGGATAATTTCTACAAAGGATTATTCCATGAAGAAAATATTACAGGGGGTAGTGATTATGAAAGACGCTACAAAAAATGTTTACTTAGCGATAAAGGGCGATGTAGTCATTCATCATACCGATTTGTCGGCTATGAAAACTATGGACGGTATCAGTGTACCTGATATGACAATTACCGAAGAAGAGTTTGAAGCAGCCGGCGGACTTGTTCGCTTGATTGACGGTAAAATCTTCTTGGGAAAAACCGACGCTGAAAAAGCGAGCGAAGAGGCGATAGAAAAAATCCGTGTGCTTAAAATGCAGCTTGCGGAGACTGATTATATCGCGTCAAAAATTGCCGAAGGAAGCGCAACAACAAAAGATTACGCTGATAAAATCGCAGAGCGGCAGGAATGGAGAGCGGAAATCAATCGCCTTGAAAAACTTGTCATTTAGCGTTTTTTGACGCTACTTTATTGCAAAAAACGCGATGTATGGTGTATAATACAAAAGTACAACATGGTGTTTTCAGGGAAAACCCGAAGCCGCTATCTACTTTTTTGGTAGGTGGCGGCTTTTTTATTTTTGCGCGAGGAAATGGAAAATGCAGGATTTTATTACTAACTCTACGCCGGTAAATCTTATTATTATTGGTGCTTTTATCATCATCGCTTTAATTTTGATATTAAAAGCGGTAAAGGAACTTTCTTTTAAGTTCGGGAATAATACTTTTTCTTTTTCCAGTAAAAAAACGCAGTTAGAAGCTATTAAAGTCGTAACAGATTATGCAGATTTTAAGTACAAAATCAAAGAAGAACAGGCAGAAGGAATAACAGACCTTCACTCACAGGCAAAAAGAACGGTAACTGTTCAACTAAATCAGTATGTCAAAAGAATTACCGTTGATTATATCGGCGCGCTGAATAAAAAGGGAGCGGAAATTGACACAAACTTGACTATCAATATTTTCACTCTTTTAATGCGCCTTCTTTATAATGAAATGTATAAGTTTTGCATGGAGATTTACGAATGTAATCACTTGAATGATAAATCGGATTCAGAACTTAAAGAACTTTCAGAAATAAACTATCAACGCCTTGCAGACATCTTTAGAAGTTTTATGCAAACAAACTGGCTTGAAGTTATGGGAAAATACGACATCTTACACGATGTTTGCGTATCAGAAATTGATTTTGTACGCGGCTTGATATTTCAGATTCTTGTATCATTCCGGTATTTGAGCCGGCAGAAATATGAACTTATAAACACAATAAATGACATAGATTGTAGAGTGCGCTCGAAGGTGCAGGAATCGGGCGCACTTCCCACTAACGCGATTTCAATTCTTTCAGACCTTTATATTCCCGGAACTGGGCTTAACAGAAATAGCGTAGAAAAATGGCTTAATCAGGATATTACAACACCTGAAAAATAAAATCAAATTACATAAAACAAAAACTAAATCAGGGGGTAAATGAAAATGATTGATTCACAGTTTTTGCTTAAAGTTTTTACCGCAGCTTTTGCGACGGTAGGTATTGAAGAGTTCATCAAGAACTTTTTGAAGACTAAAAAGACATGGGTATATGCGCTTCTTATGATTCCGCTTTCTATCGGCAGTTATTTTTCTGTTGAAGTGCTGCCTATGTGGGTAATCGGCGGACTTTTGACAATAGGGTGTGTTCAGATTTCATATCAGACTATTGTGCAGGGATTCAAGGCAATTATTGAAAACCTTGCGCGTAGAATCGGCAGCGGCGACAAGGGGGCTGAAAATGTTTAAGCAGCAGTTATGTTCGAAAATCGGTAAAAGCGGTTGTTATTTCCTTTCGTTGGTATATATCGCCGAACAGATTACCAAAAAAGACATTGACATTTTTACGCTTTATGAAAAGGCGTTAAAAGAAAAGTGGATTGATTCAGATTGTTTCATGGAACGCCCGGCGGATATGATGTCATATCTTTTAGGCAAAAAGTGTGATGTACGACATGATAAAGTGGGTTACAAGCCTTTAAGCAACGAGTACGAAATCACTCGTTATGAACTTAAAGAAACCGGCGTAACATACGGTCATTTTGTCGTAACACGCAACGGAAAGTTGATTCACGACCCATTCGGAGAGAGCCGTACACGGACAAAGGGAAAAGCGGTTAGCACAAGAATTATCAAAGTGCTTTAATCAATAATCTGCATGAATTACGGAGATTAAGACTATGAGAGGTATTAACTATGAAAAGAAAATTGTTATGTATCTTTTTATCGGTGTTTGTCTTTTTATGTTTGCCGGTTGCTGCACTTGCGGAAGAATCAACGCCGACACTAAAGACATTATCGCAGGAAATTCACGCGCAACTGGAAAACTTGAAGCAACAATCACGGCACTTGACGGAACAGTTACTAATAGCCGAGAACGAATTGCAAACATCATCGAAACGAGTAGAGGAATTACAGACGGAGTTGAGCGAGTTGAATATCTGTTTAACGAATACGAATCAGAAGTTGAGCGATTACTCGACGAAATTGACAGAATACGAAACGAAGCTGAAATTCAGGGCGAAAATAATAACGATAGCAGCGATAATTCTACTGATTTTTATAATGGTTCGCGTTATCTTATTGATTCTAAAAATAAAGTTCGGGATAAAGATTCCTTACTTGCTGAATCTTCTACTATAACCGATAAAGTAAATTAAAAGCGGACAAAAACGGATAATAATTTGATTTCTTCTTTCAGTCAAAGGCGGAGAGGGAATCTATAACCGCTTGTACTACATGGCGTTTTTTTCAGGAAGCATTGAAACATCATAGGCGAGTTTATCTGTCTTATCTATTTCGGGAAGTTCGCCGGTTATCAAGTATTCAACGGTAACACCTAAAGCCGCGGCGATTTTTACGGCAATATCGGCGCGAGGATAAGAGCCGGTTACTTTCCATGTTGAAATACCGTTACTACTTATTCCGCAAATATCGGCAAGTTCTTTTTGCTGCATATTCTTATCTTTTAGCAGTCTTTCCAGTCTTTCATAAAATAATTCTGTACGCATATTGCCATTATCGGTAAAAATGTTGATTTTTTCTACTACCTTGAATAAAGCACGGTGCAAATAAGAAGAAAGTTGAATTATTTGAATTGGAATAAATGGCAGTGCAAATAAGAAGATAATTGTATGTTATTGAGATTCTTAAAAAGGAATCGTTAATTGACAAAATCGTATATAAGAATTAGAATAATATAAATTCTCGTATGAGAACATACAGAGAGTTCTTTTGCCGTCCTAGCGAGCGGTCAGGCTTGCTAGGACATCTTTTTTTTACAGGGTAAAAGCATGAGTAAAGTTTACATATCAGGCAAAATAACAGACAACGAAAACTATGTAAAAGATTTTGAGAATCGGGCAAGACAATTAAAATCTTTGGGCTATTATCCTGTGAACCCGGTGCGGATTTATGAGCGTCTTAAAGCGCAGCTAGGCAGAGAGCCTACACGCCGGGAAATAATGAACGAAGACATAAGAGAATTAAAAAAGTGCGATTATATAAACTTCCTTGATAACTGGGAAGAATCAGAAGGCGCAAGAGAAGAACACGAAACCGCCGTAAAAGAAAATATAACAATCCTTAAAATTACAATGCTTTCTAATCATTGGTAAAATATGCGAAATATTCTAAATTATGCACATATTTTCTTACAATCCGTAAGCATATATTCATAAATAATATTCTTTAGCGATGTACTCATTGTTTCGCCTATACCGTCCTGTAAGTTATCGCGTAATGTTACAGGATAAAAAATACCGTCTACAAGTGCTTTCATACCGTCTTTATAAATACATAATAGTGTGTCAAATTGTCGTCAAGTATAAAAACAAACTGACATTATCAAGAATGACAAGAAAATGACAATTATTTGTCAAAAGATTGTCAACACAATGACAAAAAGTATGTCTTTTGGTTGCGTTTTGGTTGTCATTTGGTTGCAAAATGTCCGCCTAGTATAGGATAGTATAGGTTAGGTAAGATTAGTATAGATAAGCACAGGCAAGCACAATGTCGTCATGTTGTCAAAAAGTTGTCAAAAAAATTGCACAAAAGTTGCAATTTTGATTTTGTGTGTTTATGTGTGTTTTTTTGAATCCTGATTCTTAAACATTCTTAAAAAATCCAGTGCAAACATATTGCGCATTAAATCCGCTTTTGGTATAACTCACTTATTCCCGAAAAATACCGTTTCCAGTTGCCGCAAAAAAAATTAAAAAAAAAGTTGATTTAGATTAAAAAAAAGTATTGACATTGTAGATAATCGGTGCTAATCTTTAATCAACTTGGAAAGAGCAAATCGAAATGCTTTTTCGGTACGAGTTGTTAGGATTAGCGTACTTTCCTAACCGCTTGTCGGTTCTTGCAGAAATGCAAGTATTAAGGGCTTGGTTCAAGTACGCAGAATCAAGCCCTTTGTTTTTGGCAAAAGGACTGGGAAAGTATGATTAAAAACGACACATCAAATCAAATCGAACTTTCAAAAACTCAAAGGCGTGTATTTGACTACATGACCGACTTCGGTTCTATCACCACACTTCAAGCATTTACAGACTTAGGCGAATCTAGGCTTTCCGCTCGGATTTTTGAATTGCAGAAAAAAGGCGTTCACATATCCGGCGAGATTATCCTTGTGAAAAATCGTTACGGCGAGCCGCGGCGCGTAAAGCGTTATTACATCGGGTAGGCAGCTTATGAAGTTGCACAGGGTGGAAGTATCGTTAGGCGACAAGTCGGTAACGCTTTACGAGACTGAACATGAGGGAAAAAAGCTTACCGGCACTTTCCGGGAGTGCTTATTGTTCTGTATGGGCTATGGCACTGACCAAGCGGCAGAATTGCGCTACGAAATGGCAAAATTAAACCGTAAAAACAAAAAGACGGCTGATGTCTCAAAGCAGAAGGAGTAAAACACCATGTTGTACGAAAAGGTTCTTGAACTGGGTAATGTGAACTTCACCGACACAAGCAATTACACTCACGAACAGTGGCTTAAATTGCGCACTACAGGTATCGGCGGTTCTGACGCAGGAGCAATCTTAGGGCTTAACAAGTATGCTACACCGTTAAGCGTGTATCTTGCAAAAAAAGATTTTGCAAGTTTTAGCGGCAATAAGGCTACTGAATGGGGAAATATTCTTGAAGACCCTATCAGACAGAAAGCACGCGCCGATTTAGGAATTGAGATTGAGACAGTTCCGGGAATGTTCACAAACAAAGAGAATCCGTGTATGAACGCAAACTTTGACGGACTTGTTTATATCGAAGGTGAAAAAGAAATCGCCGGCAGTGTTGTTAGTGGTCTTGGCGGACACGAAATTAAAACATCACGCACCGGCGAGGGATTCACAAACGACGAAGTTCCTGACAGTTACTACGCGCAGGTTCAACACTACATGGCAGTTACCGGGCTTTCGTGGTTTGTTCTCACCGTCTTTATTTTCGACAAATACGAAGGCAGACATTATGTTATTCCGCGTAATGACGAGTTTATTTCGCTGCTTATTGAGCGCGAAACAGACTTTTGGGAAAACAATGTACTTGCAGATAACGCGCCTAGCCCGACAGGAAATGAAAACGAACTTGAACTTGTGAAATCCTTACCTATGGCAGCAGAAATTGAACTTGACGGCGAGTGTGAATCAATGCTTGACGAAAAAGAGATTATCGACGCGCAGATTAAGGATTTACAGGCAAAAAGCGACGCAATCAAAGAGCAGATTCTTATGCGCATGAGTGCTGCAAGCGGCGGCGAAAATGCTGAAAACACAAAGGCAATTATCGGCGCATGGAAAGTAACATACAACACACAGGTATCAAAAAGAGTTGATACAAATGCACTGAAAAAAGCCGGACTTTATGAGGAATACTCAAAAGACAGTGTTAGCCGTGTTCTTAGAATCACCAAAAATAAGGGGTAATTGTATGAGCGAAGAATTAACAAGTGAGCAGGAATTAAGCCTTGCCGGAATCGCAAAATGCGACAATTTTTTGAAAAACTGGGCGATGGGCGGTTATAAGCGCAGCGAAAGATTATGCAATCTTTATGCAAACGAAATGCCACCTCTTAAAGTTGTGGAACGGTTCAAAAAATACAATCGAGAACTTGTAGACGGCGGCGCGGACGAAAGCCCGGATTTTCACATGGTTATATTTTATGCCAACGCAAAGCATGGTTTTATCTTGCGCTTGGTTGCAATACATGAGCGTGAAAATGCGTTTTCTATGGCTTGATACAGAAACAACAGGGCTTGAAGTTACCGATTCGGCAGCGTTTGAACTTGCGTTTATCTTGGTGGAAGGCGGAAAAGTTATTTGTGAAAGATGTTTTTTCCTGAATCCATTAAGCGAAACAATCAGGTATCACGAAGAAGCCGGAAAGATTCACGGTTATTCAGAGCAGGATATAAAGTCATTCCCGGACGAGAGGGAGCAAGTTCCAAAAATAGCGAACTTCTTAACAGAGGCGCGCGAACTTTGGAAAAACGACGGCAGTAAGAGTGAGAAGTTAGTCATAGCCGGCTACAATGTCGAGTTTGACATAAAACATCTTAAAGCCTTGCTTGACCGTAACGGCTACAAGTTTGAGGACTACTTCTCAAACATTATTGCTGATGTTTTTGTGCAGGTAAAAAGAGCCGGTATGCAAAAAGCATTACCCTACTTGCCTGACAGAAAACTGGGAACGGTTGCTAAACACTTGGGCGTGAATCTTGAAGACGCACACGACGCTTTAGCAGACATTAAGGCGGCAAGAGAAGTTGCCGGAAAACTTTACAAACTGGGCGTAGCCCTTCTTTAGGAGACCTGAAAACATGAATGTAAACGGAAATAACGCAAATACAAAACCTGCAAATGTAAATAACAACGGCGCAAAACCGACTTTGAAACAGTGGGTTGCTAAAATGAGCGACCAAATTAAAAACGCTTTGCCGGCAAACATTACGCCGGAGCGCATGATGAGAATTGCACTCACCGCACTTTCAAAAGACGCTAAACTTGCAAACTCTACGCCGGAATCGTTTATGGGCGCACTTCTTACAAGCGCGCAGCTTGGACTTGAATGTAATACACCGCTTGGACAGGCTTATTTGATTCCGTACAAAAACAAGGGCGTACTTGAAACACAATTCCAGTTAGGTTATCAGGGATTGATTGACCTTTGTTACCGTACAGGACAGTACAAAAAGATTGTTGCGCGTATTGTTTACGAAGGCGACGACTTTGACTATTCATATGGACTGGAAGAAAAACTTATCCACAGACCGCACGAAAAGACAGATAAACCGATTTATGTATACGGAATCTATGAACTGAAAAACGGCGCGAGCGCGTTCGAGGTTATGTCATGGGAAGCCGTAATGAATCACGCTAAAAAGTATTCGCAGAGCGTAAAGAGCGGTTATACATCACCGTGGACGACAGACCCGGAAAGTATGGCAAAAAAGACCGTTCTTAAAAAGGTTCTGAAATACGCACCGAAGGCGGTAGAAAACGCTGAACTTATTGCAGAAGCAGTAAACGGCGATAGCGCAATTATCAAGACAAACATCATCAAAGACGGAAACGACTACACCGTAACAAAAGACTTTGATTATTCGCCGGAAAATGTAATTGACGCAGAAGCAAAAGAGCCGGAAAAAATCGAGCAGAAGGCAGAAACACCGGCAAAGACTGAAAGCGCACCGGCTGAAACATTCGACGACGCAGGAATTGACGCAGCTTTTGAGGCACAGGCTGAAATGTATGATAACGGCGAAATACCGACGGGATACGGACTTTTTTAAGAGGTGAACGGTGAAAATAACAGGATTCTTTCACGGCGTTTTATATAAAAATCAAATTGTATTACGCGCCGCCGATTCTAAAGACTTACAGTTGATTTACAAACTTTTCAACGGCAAGAAAAGCAGAGAGGAACGCAGTAAGCAGGAAATACTTTTGAAATGCGACATCGACGCGCAATTTCAACACAGAAGTTACAAGCAGCTTAATAGCGTTTGGAAGTTAATCACTGTTATTTTCGAGAGTATGGAGCAGAGAAAACCGACAGAAAGCGAGCGTTACGACTTGTATTTAGATTTACTGGAAGAATACGCCGATAAAACGCCTTCAAGATTCAAGAAGGACACTTTACGCCCGGTACATATTTCAGAATCAAATACAGTTGAGGCAGCGCGATTTATTGACGGTTTACTCTACCACTTGGCTACACAATGCGAACTTAATTACGACTTGCAAGCTGATGTTCGTAAAGTTCTCTACGAATGGGAAATATGGCGCGGCAAGCAGGAACACGATTTTAAGGACGATATGACGGTTAGCGAGTGTAGAGAAAGAGCAGTTTACAGTGAGGCAAGCGGTTTAGGCGGTAGCGTAGATTGCCACCACATTGTAAGCCGGGGAGCAGCACCACAATTCGCAGATTGCGCTTGGAATGTGCTTGCCCTGACGCGAGAAGAACATGAGTTTTTTCACGCGCACGGTTGGAACGCTTTTTTTGAAAAATATCCACATTTACGCGGAAAGGTAGAAAGAGCGTTTGAAAAAGCAGGACATTTACCGATTCCACAATGGGATACGCCGGAAAATGTTCAAATTGAAAACTTAGCAGAATTAGCATTAAGGGGATAACGAAATGGAAACAAATCCTTTGTCATTGATAATCAAAGAAAAAACACTTGGAAGCCTTGTAACAAACGCAAAAGACATTAAAGCGTATGTCGAGGAAAAACTTAAAGAATACTCGGTAGACAATTATACCGGCGACGCTAAACAGGCTGCAAAAGATAAGGCAGAAATCAATAATGCAATTAAGACATTGAACGACCGCAGAATTGCACTTGAAAAAGAGTGGAATATGCCATTTGCAGAGTTCAAAAACATCATTTCAGAAACTTGCGACATGATGAAGACCGCAAGTGGCAAACTTGATGTCATTGTAAAGGCAAAAGAAGAAGAGGAAAAAGCGCAGAAAAAAGCGCAGATTATCGAACTTTGGAACGGCAAAAACTTCAATCTTGTACCGCTTGACCGCATTTTCAATGCAAAATGGCTGAATAAAACAACGAAACTTGCAGCGGTAGACGCTGAAATTGACACAATCATTAAAAACATTACCGGCGACCTTGCTTCACTGGACGCTTTCGGCGAAGACACCGCAATTCTCAAAGACTTGTATTTGTCTACTCTCAACTTGCAGCAGACCTTAAACAAGGGCGCAGAATTGAAAGCAAACCGCGAACGCCTTGCACAGTTGGAAGCGGAAAAGAAGGCGCGCGAAGAAAAAGAAAAGGCAGAAAATGAAACTTTCGGGATTCAGGAAGAAGAAACAAAAGAGCCTGAAAACACGCCGGTTGAAGATACCTACAATGTCAATTTTGAGACACGCGAAGTAGAAAAGGTTGCACCAAAACAGGCAGCACCGGCAGCGGCTACAGGCGGCACAATTTACACCTTCAATGTTTTTGGAAACGAAAATGAGATTGACAGTGTACGCGCTATTGCTGATGAAATGGGGCTTGAAATTATTCCGGGAATTACTTTGAAGGGCAATGCAAGACAGATTGCAACTTTCAAGGAATTACTCACAGATAACGGAATCGGTTACGACAAGACCGCAATAATAAATCTTGCTGCAAAAAGAATTGATTAAAAATAGGGGGATAAAGGAAATGGCAGAGCGGAGAATGTTTTCAAAGTCTATCACAGAATCGGACGCATTTTTAGATTTGCCGTTTTCTGCACAGGCTTTGTACTTTCACATGGCAATGAACGCCGACGACGAAGGATTTATAAACAGTTCACGCCGTATTTGCGGAATGTGCGGAGCGCAGGAAAACGACTTAAAAATACTTGTTGCTAAAGGCTTTATGATTCACTTTGATTCAGGAATCTATGTGATAAAGCACTGGAAAATCAACAACAAGATTCGCGGCGACCGTGTGAAAGATACAAACTACCCGGAAGAAAAAGCGAAGCTTGTTGAAAAGTCTACCGGCGTTTATTCACTCAAAGACGGCGAAAAGACAAAAAAGAGCGGCGATACAGAAACTTTTGCGGAACATTACGACTGTTTACCGCCGGAAGAAGACGACGGCGAGGATAAAAAGAAGGTTGAGGAAGTTGTCAAGGAATCTTTGACAACTGAAACACCAAAAGAAGAGCAGAAGGAAGAAACGTCGGAACAGAGCGAGGCAAGAGAAAAGTTTGAGTATGAGACACAATCAGAGACGCGCAAGAATTACGCAGAGCAGGTATTTGATGTCTTATTCTCTCACAATTTGCCATGCTGCAAAGGGAACTTAATCACTTTTACAATGCGCGATTTCAGACTTGCAAACGGTGAATTGCAGAAACTTCACTTGCATAGCGACGATGTAATTCAGGCAGTAAAGAACTATGCGGAAGTTATGGAACTGAAAAGACAGGGTAAAACTTGGTGGAACAGTGAGCAGAATTTCTACCACTTTTGCGAAAAGAAAACAATTCTTAGATTCTTGCCGGAAAATTACAAGGTTGAGAATTTCTTGAAGCAGAAGGACGGCGCGGAAGATTCGCCGGTAGAAGATAAAATCCAGTTGTAAGTCGGTAGAACATGAACGAAATTGAGAAGTTTGCCGGACTTATACCGCGCTTTACTATTTACGATTGCGAGTATACTTGCGAAAAGCACGGAAAAGTAAAGGGGTGTTACTTTGAACTTAAAGGCGGTAAGCGTGAATATGTTTGCCCGAAGTGTGAAGAAGAAGCGCGCAAGGCAGAGCAGGAAGCAGAGTTTGCGCGACAGGCTGAATACATACGCCGTGAGCGTGAGGCGATGTATAAATCGCGCAATATCGAGCCTGAATACTGGGATAAAGAATTAAAAGACTTTATTCCACAAACGCCGGAACAGGAAAAAGCACTTGAAGCGGTAAAGAAAATGATTGCTGATAAATCCGGGAAAGTGATTCTGTTAGGAAGTAACGGAGTTGGAAAAACCTTCTTAGGAAGTATGGCAGTTAAGGCGCTTGGCGGCAAGATTTTGTCGATGTACGAAATTACAACGATGATTCGTATGTCTTATTCGGCAAGGGCTGAAAAGACTGAACTTGAAATTGTGCAGGATTTAGCGTCAATTCCTATGCTTGTAATTGACGAAATGGGTAGAACTAAAGGCAGCGACGCAGAATTGAACTGGCTTAGTTATATTTTGGATAAACGACATACAAGAGACTTGCCGTTTATGATTCTTACAAATACACACCTTTCAAGAGATTGCCCGAAAAAAGGTTGCGATTCTTGTTTTGAAAGATTTGTGAATAACGATGTTTTGAGCCGTTTAAGACAAAACTCGTCAATTATCACGATTAAAGCACCTGATTTTAGGGCAAAGAGGGGATAGAAAATGAATGATTTGAATGATTATAGCGTAATCGGAAGACTTACGCGCGATTTAGGTGAAAGAGATTTTGCATATATCGGAAACGGTACGGCAAAAGCTGATTTGAGTATCGCCGTAAACCGCAGCGTAAAGCGTAATGACCAGTGGCAGGACGAAGTATCATATTTTGATGTCGTTGTTTGGGGCAAGACCGCTGAAAACCTTAAACAGTATTTTGTTAAGGGCAAGCAGCTTGCTATTCGCGGCTATCTTAAACAAGACCGTTGGGAAAAAGACGGACAGAAACATTCGCGCGTTTATATCGTTGCGGAAGATGTGCAGCTTTTAGGCGGTAAATCTGACGGAAATAATAACGGCGGTAGTTATGGCGGCTATCAGAATAACAATTCTACAAGTGGAAACGCGCCGCGTTTTACGCCGGTAAATAATGCCGGTAATGAGGATATGGGAACATCGGAAGAAGACTTCCCGGAAGACATTCCTTTTTAGTGTGAGGTGAGAAAATGGGATTTTCAAGTACGGCTTGTTTTAGAAACGAAGTAGGTAAAGTTTTGGGAAAATTGCGCGTTGATTTCGGTGAGACAGTCGCAAAACAGAGTAAAAGACTTGGATTCAATCCGGCTTATGTTTCACTTGTAAGCAGCGGCGACCGTGGTTTTTCTTATGAGTTTTACAAAAGAATCTTTGAATGTTACGGCGAAAAAGCGCAGGAATATTACGAGATTCTTACAACGGAACTTATAAAGCCTGATGTAAAGGCGCGATTTGAAGAGACTTTCGGAAGTGTAACGCTTGAACAAATGATGTATGTAATTTTTGGGGTAAAAAATTAAGGGGGAAATTATGAAATGGGAACTTATTAAAGCAATCGAAGAACAGGGCTATAAACTTGCCGGACTTTCTGAAAACGGAATGGGAATGATAAATATTGCCATTGAATCTAACAAGGTATCTGAAAAAGATTCTAACATCGAGGTTGAAGAATCTGAAAAAGCAATGACTTTTCAGGGTGTAAAATGGGCAAGTAAAAACTTAGAAGCTGATAAATATGTAAAAGTCGGCGACAGGTTTTATATTGAAAAACTGACAGTAAAAGCGACTGGAAGTTTTGAAAAAATCAATCTTGAAAATGTGCCGGTTATTGCGGTTGATGTAAGAAAAGACGGCGTTTTATTCAACTTTGAAAATATTCTTTTCAGACATTGCATTGATGATGATTACGAAGAAGGCGGCAACTTTGAAGAAACAGAATTAGGCGTTTATCTCAAAGACGCTTTCAAAAACGCACTTGAAAAGGCTATTTGCGTAGGCGTTTATGATTGCAGCTTGCTGACTAAAGAACAGGTTTTTGAAGACCTTGAATATTTTAAGTCAAGAAAAAACAGAATTAAAGTATTAAGCGATGATAGTGATACATGGTGGTGGTGGACTAAATCGCCGAACGCCTCGTACTCCTCCGCTGACTTCTGCTTTGTCAACACCAACGGTTATAGCTACGTCAACAACGCAAGTAATAGCCTCGGTGGCGTTGCCCCGGCTTTCCTGATTACACGCGATTAGCGTGTAATGTATCTTGAATCACCCGGCTTTATGCCGGGGAGTAGAAGTTGTAAGGAGTAAAATTATGAAAGATAAAGCTGCAAAATACTTGGCGTTACTGATAACAGATATTTTTATGTACATATTCAATACCGTGTTTGTGTACATCGGATTCAATTTCTTACTGGCTATTTTCGTTGGAATGTGGGAACACCTGAACGAAGCAGAACGAAAAGTAAAAAAAATTAAGGAGCGATAAAAATGATTGATTTGCAGAAATTATGCAAAATAACGCTTGAAAAAATGGAGCCAGAGGGAGATGGAGAAAATCATGGACGAACTTGAAAAGAAAGACGAACGTGTGGCGATATTCAAGCGGGATCGGTGGACGTGCCAGGCTTGCGGACGATCAGTGTATATTCACGGTTCTCCGCAACTTGCTCATGCTATCGCGAATACGAAGGCAAACCGAAAGAAGTACGGAAGCGAAATCATAGATCACCCGCTGAACAGGAAGGCTGTCTGCTGTTTGAAGTGCAACGATAAAATGAACATAGGGTTCAATCCGGTTGAAAGCGAGAAGCTGGTTGACCGGATTCTTGCACAGATAGAGGTTGATAAATGAAAAAAAAGATATAATAATACTGGACAACCTTCTAATTATGATATAAGATTAAAGTATCTTAAAGGACGAAGGAGAAGAAGATGGACAATGAAATCACAAAGACAGAAACCCCGAAAGTCCGCACGCGATGCTGTGCAACCTGTTTATTTGCCGGTGTCGAGTGTAAGGGAATGGACAAGTTTAAGCCTGTTGATGACCCGGAAGAAACAGTCGTGACTTGTTCACACTGGATGTATTACGATTAAACGGCATCCCGTAGCTTATCCGGGGAAGCAGAAAGCATATAGAAAGCAAGGAGAAAAAGAGTGACGAAAAGAAAAGATCCCGCAAAAAAGCAGAAAACCGGAAGGAAGCCGATGTTTACCGAGCCAGCGGTTCGCAGACTGCTGACGATTCCGACATCGGTATATGACCGGATACCTGGATCGAAAAGCGTGTTCGTAACCGAAGCGGTTATTGAGAAACTGGATAGAGACCGGTAAGACCGGGAAGGAAGGGAAGATGGAAAAGGAAAGACGGGTGCGTTGTAATCATTGCATGAGTACATTCTACGAAGAATATCTCGAAGATTATATCAACGTGAAAAATGAAGATGTAGAGCGTTGTCCAGTGTGCAAAAAAGCGATGCACTCATGGATGTTACCGAAGACGGCTTAGTAAGAAAATACAACCGGTAGAACCGGCAAAGGATGGGAAAGATGGGAATATCAGAGATTGAAGCAATGCGTGAGGACTTCTACCGCGCCTACTACAACACGAGCTTTACCCCGGATGTTCGGGCAGACCAGTGTGTCCGCGATTTTTCCGCCGAGCTGGAAGCTGATCTCGTCGAACTGGGAGACAAGACCGGGAACTATGCGGAAAAGTATGTTGCACATCTTCGAACATGGGCGGGGCGGAAATCGCGTTGCTTGTCGGTCATGATTACCGGGCCGGCCAACTTCCCGACCACACGAAACAGAAAGGCAATGGACTCCGAGCAAAGAGCATGGGACGAATTCCGGGCATGGCGAGAACGGTATATAAAAGCCGTAAACCGTGTCAAAACGAAATCGCCCGAAGAGGAAATCGACGATGCGTTGATGCGGCTTGAGAAAGAGCGGAACGCGCATACGCTCATGGTTGAGGCGAATAAAATCCACCGCCGGAAGGTGAGCGACGAAGAAAAGCGGAAAGCCTTTGCCGAGGAATTGGAGCTATCCGAATCGTTGATAGAAAAGCTCATGACACCGGATTGCTACGGAAGGTGTGGGTTTGCCTCTTATTCACTCACGAACTCGAACGCCAGGATCAAGAACCTGGAGCAAAAAGTGCTGACCATGAAAGCACGGATTGAGCGCCGGGACACCTTCGAGAAGATCGAGTTTGACGGGGGCACGATTGACATTGAGAACGATCGGGTAGTAATTCGTCACGATGAAAAACCAGCGCGGGAAGTGATCGAATCTCTCAAGTCGAACGGTTTTCGTTGGTCTCCGCACTGGAAATGCTGGTGCCGGAAACACACTGCAAATGCGTTAAGAGATGCGAAGAGCGTTTGCGGAGCGTATCCGGCAATAGGAGGTTTAGAATGGCGACGGAAAGAGATTACGCAACGATGGCGTCGGCGTGCAGGCACCTGTATATGCGCTTACAGACGCTTGAAGAAGCGATTGACCGGGGGAAAAACCTACCGGAAATGTCAAAAAGTGAATTGGAGATATTGGAGATTGCCCTAAAAGTTGAACGGGACTTGGACACGTTGGCGGCTCTTAGGGCTGTGAAAACGGCCCTGAAAGGACTGGAAATATGATGTACGGGATAATGCGAAAGGAGAAAAAAGATGGCAGGAAGAGGTGGGACCCGCGAAGGTTCTGGGCGTAAAAAGATGGACGGAGCTGTGTATACCAGTATACGGATCGACGCGGCATCATGGGAGCGCATCCCTAAAC
>Ga0116188_1000759_pt1 | contig 30515 bp, 26 predicted proteins | sample AD_JPNTR2_MetaG_FD_89807 | JGI IMG/M metagenome (GOLD analysis project Ga0116188, IMG submission 89807) | Active sludge microbial communities of municipal wastewater-treating anaerobic digesters from Japan - AD_JPNTR2_MetaG | ecosystem: Engineered > Bioreactor > Anaerobic > Digestate | place...
CACGGTTACATCGAGAGCGGTGGTGGGCTCGTCGGCAATAATCAGTTTCGGTTCGCAGGCCAGAGCCATGGCAATCATCACCCGCTGCCGCATCCCCCCGCTGAACTGGTGGGGGTACTGTTTCAAGCGTATTTCCGGTTCCGGTATGCCGACCAGGTGAAAGAGCTCCACTGCGCGTTTCATGGCCTGTTCCCGGGTCATGCCCTTGTGCAGGCGGAGATTTTCGGTAACCTGTGTGGCAATGGATAAAACCGGGTTCAGGTAGGTCATCGGATCCTGGAAGATCATGCCAATGCTGTTGCCCCTGATCTTTTGCATTTCCCGTTCGTTTTTATTTAATATATTGTCTCCATTAAATATAATCTCGCCGTTGGTAATCTTGCCGGGAGGCGAAGGAATGAGCTGCAAAATCGATTGGGCGGTGACACTCTTGCCGCAGCCCGATTCGCCCACAAGTGCCACCACCTCGCCCGGATCAACCTCGAAACTGACCCCCCGCACAGCCTTGACCATTCCGGCGTAGGTGCTGAACTCAACTTCAAGATTTTTTACTTCCAACAGGTGTTCCACAAAAGAGACCTCCTACTTTCGCATCTTCGGATCCAGGGCGTCACGCAAACCGTCGCCCAGGAAATTAAAGGCCAGCAAAGTGATGCAGATGGCCGCGGCGGGGAAAAAGAGAAGATGAGGATATGATTTCAGGCTGACCAGCGCGTCTGAAGCGAGCGTGCCCCAGCTGGCCCGCGGAGCAGATACACCCAGGCCGATAAAACTGAGGAAAGCTTCCGTAAATATGGCCTCAGGTATGGCCAGGGTAGCGGTAACGATAACCGGGCCCATGCAGTTGGGAATCAGGTGCCGCAGCAGGATCCGGGTTCGCGAAGCTCCAATGGTATGCGCAGCCAGGATAAATTCCTGCTCTTTAAGGCTTAAAATTTGCCCCCGCACAATCCTGGCCATGGGGAGCCAATAAACCAGCCCCAGGGCTATATACATGGCGATGAGCCCCGTGTTTTCGGGCATGATCTCTTTCAGGTAAACCATCATCAGGATCACCCAGAGCAGAAAGGGGATGCTGTACATAATGTCGACAAAGCGCATCATCACGTTATCCACCCAGCCGCCGGCAAAACCGGAGATGCCGCCGTAAAGCACCCCGAGAAGCGCCACCACTGCGGCCACAAAACCGATGGAAAGAGAGATCCTGGCGCCGTGCAATACCCTGGTAAAAAGATCCCGCCCCAGGCCGTCAGTGCCGAACCAGTGATCCGCGCTGGGCCCCTGGTTCTTCCTGGCAAAATCCTGTTCGGAATAGGTATAGGGCGAAAATATAGGACCGAAGATAGCCAGGAGCAAAATCAAGATAATTAGAACCAGGCTTCCCATGGCCACCGGGTTTTTCTTCAACCTTCGCCAGGCGTCCTGCCAGTAAGTCGTGCTGGGCCGGACCAGCTCAACCTGGAATTCTCGTTTCTGCAGCGGTTTAAACAAATCCCTTGATAGAGCCATCTTATACCTGTTCCTTTCTAGCGCCAAGCTTGATGCGCGGATCAAGCAGGGGATAAAGCAGATCGACCAGCAGGTTCATAAATATTAAAAGAATACAATAAAACACGGTCACGCCGAGAATGACTGTATAATCGCGGTTGTAAATGCTGGTTACATAATGCTTTCCCAGGCCGGGTACGGCAAAAATATTCTCCACCACGAAACTGCCGGTTAAAATACCCGCCACGAGCGGACCCAGATAAGTGACTACCGGGATTATGGCATTCTTAATCCCATGCACCCAGAGGATGCGTATCCGGGAAAGCCCTTTGGCTACGGCGGTTTTCATATAGTCCTGGCCCAGGACCTCGAGCATGCTCGAGCGAGTCAACCGGGCAATGTATGCCGTCGGCATTCCGGCCAGAGCGATAGCCGGCATGATCACATGCTGGGGCGAACCCCACGTGGCCGAAGGAAGCAGGCCCCACTTGTACGAGAGAAAATACATCAGCATAGTTCCGATAACAAAGCTGGGCATGGCGATGCCTATGGTGCTGAAAAACATAACCACGTAATCCGGAGGCTTATTCTGATTCAATGCGGCCATGATACCGGCCGGTATCCCCAGCAGCAGCGCAATCAAAATAGATACGCTTCCCAGCTGCACGGAGACAGGGAATCTCTCCCTGATGATATCGTTCACCGTCATGCCGCGATACTTATACGAAGGGCCTAGGTCGCCCCTGACCAGGTGAGAAAGATAATCAATATACTGAATGTGCAGCGGCTGATCCAGTTTATACCTGGCCTCAATGTTTTTCTTGACTGCCTCCGGAAGCGCTTTCTCACGCTGAAAGGGGCCGCCGGGTATAATATGCATGAATAAAAAAGTAACCGTAACCACAACCAACAGAGCAACCAGGGCATATAACAACCGCCGTAATAAATAGTTAAACAATTCCTTCTGCGCCCCCTTTATCTAAACCGGAGAACGGACCATTTGCCCGGCGGAAGCGCTGCCAACCGGCCGGGGCAGGTCCGTTCTCCTTGTCTGAAGAGGAATGCCGTCATTTTGCCCGTTTTTCTGGCATACCTCTCACATCACTTAATGAAATTCTCAAAACAGCCTCCTACTCTTCAAGGTAAGCCGTTTTGAAGTCAAGCCCGCCGGTGGTCAGGTAGAGATAGCCTTTCAGATTACTGCTCACCATCATGGGACTGGTGTAATAGTAAATCGGCATGATGGGCATATCTCTCATCAGGATCTCTTCCTGCTCGTGCATTAGCGGCATCCGGTCCGCCGGATCGGCCAGCGTAACCAGTTCGCTTATGATCTCGTCGTAGCGGGGATCGCCCCAGTTGGTGTTGTTGTTGCCGCTTCCTGTTTTCCACATGTCGAGGAAGGTATTCGGCTCAACGTAGTCCCCAATCCAACCGGCCCGGGCTACGTCAAAGTCACCTTCATCGCGGGAGGTGAGGTAGACGCCCCACTCTTCGTTGCGCAGGGTGATACCGGTGATACCCAGATTCTTCTCCCACATCTCCATGATCGCTTCGGCGATAATCTTGTGCATTTCATGAGTGTTGTAAAGGATTTCAAAGGCAGGGAAGCCTTCGCCATCCTCGTAGCCGGCTTCGGCAAGCAGCTGCTTCGCCTTTTCAATATCTTCCTCGAAGAAGTCACCGCCTACTTCACGGAAATCGGAACCTTCTTCCACGTCGGCGACACCGGGAGGCACAAAGGCATAGGCGGGCATTTCGCCGCCCTGGGTCACTTCCTCAACCAGGGCCTTGCGGTCAATAGCCATGGTCAGGGCTCTGCGCACTCTGACATCGTCAAAGGGCTCCTGTTCACAGTTGAAGATGTAGTAGTAGGTGCCCAGGTAGGGGAAGATATGCAGTTCGTCGGGCCTTTCCTCTCTCAACCGGGGGATTTCCGCGCCGGGTACCGTATGGGTCATATGAATTTCCCCGTTTTCAAACATGGTCAACTCGGTATTGATATCTTCAACGGTGAAAAAGACGAGCCGGTCCAGCTTCACCGATTCGGCATCCCAGTAGTTCTCGTTGGGAACATACTCCAGGCGGCCCTGTTCTCTCTTTTCCAGTTTGAAGGGGCCGTTGACAATCGTTGTTTCAGGCTTCAGATGCCAGCCCTCGTTGTCAGCCTTCACCGTTTCCTGGTGCAGAGGATAGTAGGTCGGGAAAGCGGTCAGGTCCAGGAAATAGGGTGCGCCAGATACCAGCTTCACCTTCAGCGTTTTTTCGTCTACTGCAGTAATCCCCACATCGTCGGGGCTGCCTTCACCCTCGTAGCAGGCGGTCGCTCCCTCGATGAGGTCAAACATGTAGCTGTAATCTGCAGCCAGTTCCGGATCGATGCATCTCTTCCAGGCAAATTCAAAATCGTAGGCGGTCAGCGGATCGCCATTTGACCACTTGAGGCCGTCACGCAGATAGAAGGTATACTCGGTTTGATCCTCGCTAACATCCCATCTCTCCGCGCAGGCCGGCTGCGGCTTGCAATCCGCATCCAGGCGGGTCAAACCTTCGTACATCTGCAAGGTCATGTGAAATTCAGGAATCCCGGTCATCAGAGCCGGGTCCAGTGTCTCGGGCTCGGTGCCAACGTTGTAGTAAGCAACCTGCTCTTTCTCAGCCCCTGGTCCGCAGCCGGAAGCGAGTAGAGCCATCCCTAGTATGAGCGCTATAACAACCAGACTCTTTTTCAAGTATAAACCCCCTTATTAAGTTATTAAATAAACAATAAAAAACAATCTCGCAAGCTACCCGGACACCCCTCCTTCTCCTTATACCTATGATATATTCTTTAAATGTTGTAGATTCGCTATAAATACTGAAATTCCTTCTTTTAATTTTTTATATGTAGATAATTAGCTTTTTATCTAGTAATAAAAAACCATCACGGCGAGCCATGTATGTCAAAAATCGATATCTCTGAATAAATATACAAAGAATAGCTATAGTGGCAGAATTTTTCACTGGCTGGTGACATCCTGTTAAAGCGCTGAAGAACGGCCATTAATTCCAGATTATGTCTTAATTAAAATCTTCCCCGCGAGATAGAATATAACCGGGAGGTGATGGAAATGAAAATGACGGTTCAGGATATCATGCATAAAGGTAATACGACCAGCTGGGCCGTGGCCGGGCTGGGCCTGGTTGTAGCCGGGATTGGAAGAATGGTCGGCGGTAATTTAGGAGCAGGGCTGACAGGGTTTGGCCTGGCACACGTGGTACTGGGTCTTGCGGATATGTTCAGGCAGGAGATCCGGAATTAGAAGGTAACTGAACCATGGTAACGCCAATTCGCCAGATTGGGTGTATAATTTTCTGCCGCCGCCTTTTGCTGAAGCCAATCCGGCGGCTCCGGCAAATCCCACTAAAACATTGAATGTTCCCCCATGTCAATCAATTTATATGTAATTTGCCGCATCCCTCTTACCCCTGCAAAAAAAAAGAGGAATACGCTTCCTCTTTATAAAATTTATAAGACTGCCCTGGAACCAAATCAGTTAACAGATTGATTACCCTGCCGCCGCTTCATTGATGGAAAGGCGCTCCAACAGGGCGTGATACTCCTTAAGGATCTCCGAAGGCAGTCTGGCACCAAACTGCTCAAAGAAGATGCGGTGTCCGGCCAACTCCTCCAGCCAATCCCCGGGGTCCACGGCAAAGAGCTCCTTAACCGTATCTTCGGAGATATCCAGGCCGGTCATATCGATGGCATCAGGCGTGGGGACAAACCCGATGGGAGTTTTCACGGCGGAAGCCCTGCCGTGAGCACGCTCGATAATCCAATTCAGAACTCTTAAATTGTCGCCAAATCCCGGCCAGAGAAAGCAGCCCTTTTCATCTTTCCTGAACCAGTTTACGTGGAATATTTTTGGAGGATTGGGCAGCGTTCTCCCAAATTCAAGCCAATAACTGAAATAGTCGGCCATGTTGTAACCGCAGAAAGGAAGCATGGCCATGGGATCCCGCCTTACCTTCCCCTGCTTGCCGTATTGCGCCGCGGTAACTTCGGAAGCCATCGTCGCTCCTACGTAGACCCCGTGACGCCAGTTGAAGGCTTCATAAACCAGGGGCGCCAGATGCGACCTCCGCCCGCCGAAGACGATTGCCGTCAAGGGGACACCTTTCGGGTTGTCCCATTCCGGTGAGATTATGGGGCACTGGGTTATCGGGGCTGTGAAGCGGGAGTTGGGATGAGCCCCGTGAATATAATTGCCTGATTCGTCCACCATCCCCGGCTTCCAGGGGCGGCCGTCCCAGGCGATCCCCTCAGCAGGCGGCTCTCCCTCGCCGTTTTCCCACCAGACATCCCCGTCGCCGGTTAGCAGGACATTGGTAAATATAGTATTGCGCCGTATCGTGGCCAGTGCGTTGGGGTTGGTGCGCGAATTGGTGCCCGGAGCAACCCCAAAGAAACCTGTTTCGGGATTAAGCGCCCAGAGCCGTCCATCCTCGCCGCGTCGAATCCAGGCAATATCGTCTCCCACGGTCCAGACCTTATAGCCCTTCTTTTGCAAATGCTCCGGCGGAATGAGCATGGCCAGGTTGGTCTTGCCGCAGGCGCTGGGGAAAGCAGCGGCGATATAGTCGATGCGGCCTTCGGGATTCTCCACACCCATAATCAGCATATGTTCAGCCAGCCATCCTTCTTGACGTCCCAGCCAGCTGGCGATGCGCAGGCTAAGACACTTTTTCCCCAGGAGCACATTGCCGCCATAGCCTGAGCCGACGCTCCAAATAGTGTTATCTTCTGGAAAATGCAAGATAAGCCGTTTTTCTATATCCAGGTCCCCTTTGCTGTGCAGCCCCCTGGTAAAATTATCGCTCTCCCCCAGATGCTCTAAAACATCCTTTCCAGCACGGGTCATGATCAGCATATTTAAGACTACGTAAATACTGTCGGTAAGCTCTATACCGATCTTGGTAAAGGGAGAGCCCAGCGGCCCCATGGCAAAGGGAATTACATACATGGTCCGGCCCCGCATGGATCCCTTGAAATAAGCTCCCGCTTTGCGATAGGCCTCTGCGGGTTCCATCCAGTTGTTGGTCGGGCCGGCGTCTTCTTTTTTCGAAGTGCAAATATAGGTGAGATGTTCCGTCCTGGCCACATCATTGGTTGCTGTTCTGTGGTAGAAGCAGCCGGGCCATTTCTTCTCATCCAATCTCACTATTTCGCCGCTGGCTACGGCTTCTTTTTCCAGGGCTTTTTTTTGCCCCTCCGAACCGTCAATCCAGACGATCGCCTCGGGTTGACAAAGATCCGCCATTTCTGAAATCCATTTTTGCAGCGTCTTGTTGTTAATCATTTCAAACACGTCCCTCAATATTTATATATGTTCTAAACATTACCAATATAGCCTAACACATGGCATTTCGCCACACTTGTTTGTTTCCTATATTTATATAACTAGAATCATTTAAAGGTTCCGCAGTACGTTAAAATAATATCCCGTTCGTTAAAATCATCCTTTTAAACTTTGATTATACTTGAAATCAGGGAAAAATAGAAGCCCCAAATAAGTGAACCCCAGAAAACAACCATAAAATAAGCCAGGGCGATAAAGGGTCCGAATGGTATCGGTGTTTTTCCTGTTTTTTTTCTGAAAACAATTAAAAAAATGCCGGCCGCAGCCCCAAGCAGTACCGCCAGCATAAAGATTATCAATAAGTCGAACCATCCGGCCAGGAAACCGAGAACGGCGAGCAGCTTGACATCCCCCGCCCCCATGCCTCCCCGGCTGGCCAGGGCGATAAGCAGCGTAATCCCACCCCCGGCAAGCAGACCTAAAGCGGCATCGATCCATGAAATACCAGGGCTGATCAACTGCCAGAGCAGGGCCCAGGCAAGGATCATAGCGGTATATAGATTGGGAATCTGGTGCCTCTCCAGGTCTATGGCCGAAATAATCAAAAGTATGGAAAAGAGGGGAATATATTTGATCAGTTCTAAAGAGAGACCAAAGCGCCAGGTAGCAGCCACAAATAAGGCGGCGCTCAAAAGCTCGACCACCGTGTAGCGAATTGAAATTTTCACATTGCAGTAGCGGCACCGGCCGCGTAAAAAGATATAGCTGAAAAGAGGGACCAGGTCGGCAGCTTGTAATGTTGTTTTACAGTGCGGACAATACGAACGGGGCCGGATGATCGAAACCCCGCTTCCATGGCGATAGATCACTACATTGTAAAAACTGCCCATGACCAGGCCGCACAAACCCGCAAATATGAATAAGAACATTAAATCAATTTTCACCGTCCATCACCCTCCCTCCCTGTGTTTAATCAGCTTGCAGCGGTGCTGCCGCGAAAGGACAGCCCCCTTGTTGTCATCCTGCAGGCCAAGCCCAGAGGACTGTCCGGCGGCAGGACGGTTTGGAGATCCTTCGCTGCGCTCAGGATGACAGGAAAAGGATGCTCAGAATGATAGTAAATGATGCTCAGGATGACATTTAGAGTCGACATGCTCGCTGCCGCTTTCGCTCAGGATGACATGCCTGGGCAATGTAAGCCTCGCCAGCTTCATTTACCTGGTCCGCATCATTAAGATAGCCGGTTACAGGTTGTTGCTGAGGTAGTATTCCAGTATCTTTCTATCGCGCTGAAATATGCCGGCAATGAGAGCCACCCGGATATACATTCCGTTTCGCACCTGTCTCCAGTATGCCGCCCGCGGATCGCCATCTACCTCTGCCGCAATCTCAGTTCTGCGGGGCAGGGGATGCATGATAATCCCGTCAGGTTTTAAGAGGTCCAGGTGCCGCCGCTGGAAAGAGTAACGCTCAATGTCGATATCCACGTGCCCCCCCTCTTCCTGGTCCCATTCGTCCTGCAGGCGCGTCATATAGATGGCGTCCACTTCGGGGACAACCTTCTCGAAATCATCCGTAATCTCGTATTCTGTTTTATTTTGTTCGAGGAAGGCAATGATATCTTCACCGATTTGATATTCAGCCGGCGCCACAAAATAAAGCTTCATTTCCTCAAATTGGGTCAGCAGCTTGGCCAGAGAGCGGACAGTACGCCCGCGGCGCAAGTCGCCGACAAAAGCAATCTTCTTCTGCGCAACCCCGCCACGGTGCATGAAGCTGCGCCGCAGGGTGTAAATATCCAGCAGCGCCTGGGTGGGATGCTGATCCTTTCCTGAACCGGCATTGATCACCGGCACCGGATGGTCGGTTTTATTTAGCAGGTAAGCGATCTTTTCGGCAAAATTAGCCCGCGGGTGGCGCATGATGATCAGGTCAAAATAGAGGGAAAATGTGCGCACCGTATCTTCTTCAGATTCACCCTTGATCTCGGAAGAAGTTTTAGGGTCGCGGACCTCGGCGCACTTAATTCCCAGCATTTGACAGGCGCTGTAAAAAGAGAGAAAGGTCCTGGTGGAAGGCTGCACAAAATAGAGCATCGCCCGCTTATGGTTCAGGGTGGAGGCGAGGTACTCCATGCCGGCCTTGGTCCGGGAGATTTCTCTGATCTTGTCGGCCAGGTCACAGATTTCTTCCAAAAAGGCGTAGTCAAACTGTTCAACGTTGATGCAATGAAATACTCTTTCCTTCACTGTGCTCACCCTTTCTAAAGTTGAATCCCTTGCGCCGGTAAAGAGAAATTAACTTTTAGCTGTTCCCTATTCTCCAGTTCTAGAGCATTTCCTGCTTCTCCGGCAGGCGCCGCCGACAAAAATTACCGCTACTATTTTCTCCTTATTATTATATAATGTAAAGAGAACATATGTTCGCAAAGGAGCGGCGCCGGTGAAGCGGCAAAAAACAATCCTCCTTGCCGATGCGGAATCATTCTATGCCAGCGTGGAGATGGCTCAAAATCCTTCCTTGCGCGGCAAGCCTGTCGCCGTCTGCGGCGATCCCGCCCTGAGACACGGGATTGTTCTTGCCGCCAGCAGGGAGGCGAAGGCTTACGGGATCAAAGCGGGACAGCCGGCCTGGGAATGCCGGCGCCTCTGCCCCGGAATCATCTTTGTCCGGCCCCACATGAACAGCTATCTCGAATATTCCCTGGAGATGACCCGCATTTTTGAACAATTCACCGATCGCGTGGTCCCCTACTCCATCGATGAGCAGTTTCTCGATCTGAGCGGCTGCGAACGGCTCTGGGGAGAGCCCCGCGAAGTGGCCCGCCGCATCATCCGGCAGGTTTGGGATAAATTGGGGATCCGCTGCCGCATCGGCCTGGGTGAAAACCCGCTCCAGGCGAAGATGGCCTGCGACCGCTTTGCCAAAAAAAGAGCGGACGCCTTTTTTGAGCTGAACAGCGCCAGCTACGCGGCCCACGTCTGGCCATTGCCCATCGGCGATCTCTTCGGGGTGGGAACGCGGATGGAGCGTCACCTTCACCGCATAGCCGTGCGCACCATCGGGCAACTGGCCCGGCTGCCCCGCGAAATCCCAACCCGGCTCTGGGGAGTTAACGGGCTGCTGCTCTGGCTGAACGCTCACGGGATCGACTACTCCACCCTGGGGCCCGGCGCGCCGGCTCCCCAAAAGGGGGTGGGGCACTGCGCCACCCTGCCGCGGGATTACGCCGATCCGCAGGAGATCGAGACGGTGCTGCTCGAGCTCACCGAAGCGGTTTGCTTCCGGGCCCGCGCCCTGGGGAAGATGGGCACAACGGTCCATGTTTACTGCCGCGGCGCCGATTTCGATCACCCTTCCGGTTTTTCCCGCCAGAAAAAGCTTCCCGAACCGGCCTCCAGCGCCCCGGAGATCTACCCCACCGCGCGGCAGCTCTTTCGCCGCCACTGGGACGGCCGGCCGGTGCGGGCGGCGGGAATAAGCCTCAGCGGCCTGATTGACCGCCGCTGTTACCAGCTTTCCCTCTTTAACCGCCGTGAGATCACGGACGCGCTCAGCGACGCCATGGACGGGATCAGAGAGCGATTCGGGCCGACCGCTCTTTTCAGGGCGGCCTCGCTGACTGCGGGAGGACAGCTCTTCACCCGCGCCGGGCTCATCGGAGGACATGAACGATGAAGAAGAAGCTCTACCACCAGTTTGCCTGCAGCAGCCTGATGCTCCCCGAGCACCGCGCCAGGCTGGCCCGGCACCGTCAAAAAAAAGCCTGGGAAGCGAAGCAAAATCTGCCCGGCCCGCCCGACGAGCAGCAGCTGGAGCAGTTCCAGCGCCTCGTGGAGCAGTCCATGAATTCAGGCCTGCCGCTTAAAATAAGCTGCGTTGAGAACGGGAACATTTGCCGCTTTACCGGAGTAGTCCAGAAACAGCAGCCGGATCCGGGGCGGCTCCGCCTTCAGGCGGAAGGCCGAGTGTTGGCCATCCCTGTCAGCGCCATAGTCCGCCTCGAAGCCGCTCCCTGATCGGTTTAACGAGATTCTTCGGTACGCTCAGCGGCTATCGCCCGCTCATATCTGGAAAAGCAGCTTCAGGAAATTCCAGTAAACTAAAAATATAACGAAGATCAGGAAAACCAGGTTGATGAATCCATAATATACCGCCGGCCACGATTTAAAGAGCCTCTGAGCTAACGCCCTTCCGTTGATAACAGTGAGAGCAAGCGTCAGAACGGAAACGGCAAACGGAAGAATCAGCAGCATGTAAGCTGCCGGGGGAATACCATAGAGGAATTCGTTCATGCAAGCGAACGCTATGGCGCTGCCTGCAAAGAAGCAAAGAATCAAGAGAGATGTTAACCCAGTGCTCCAGGATTTCAGCGTCAATATATTCTGCAAATGAGAGGCCGGATACTGCTTCCACGATATATCCGGCCAGGGCCATACCGTGATTGCTATACTGGAAATATTCCCCCGGAGCCCTGACCTGCCGGGGCATTTCCGTAGAGAGGTAGTCACCCAGGGGGGTTGTCCGGGAGCGCTCTTTGGCGGATATCCCCAGGTATTTCTCGTCAAATCCCCCGGTATGTGTAAGAAGATGAGCCAGGGTTACAGTCCTGCCGGATCGAGATTCCAGTTTGATCCGGTCCTGATAGGCGGCAACATCTGTATGCAGATCAACGAGTTTTTTCTCGGCAAGCTGCATTACGGCAACAGCCGTAAATAATTTAGAGACAGACCCGACACGAAAAATTGATCTCTCGGGATCTGCCTTAACGCCTTTCTCCAAATTGGCATATCCGTATCCTTTGACCAGACAAATTTCATCATCCCTGACCAGCGCTATCACAGCGCCGGGAAGATGCAGCCTGGCCATCTCTTCCGCGAACAGATTGTCCAGAAAAGCCTCCAGCTCTTCCTTGCTGCCGGATAAAGGGGATGGGAATCCCATTTCAATATCCTGTGCCATCCACGCGGGGTCTCCCGACCCCGAATCAACTACTGCCGCGAGGTTTTCAGCAGCGCTGAAAAATATGATGAAAATTGCAACACACAATACCCCTGCGAACCCTGCGCCACGAACTGCTGATATTTTCAGTTTCTCCACGCCCTTTTTATACTGCTTCCATCCCTACTTACCATCTCCACCGCAGGAAAAGGATGCCTTGATCGATCATTAGCCGTAAAAAGCGGCGCAACAAGCTTTTAACCCGCTGCCTGGTGTAAGGGATAAGCAGGAAAATACCGCTTAGATCGGTAATCAGGCCCGGAACGATCAAAAGTAGCCCTCCAAGAAGCACGCAGAGCCCGTCAAAGAGCTTCTCACCGGAGATGATCCCCTGCACCAGGTCTGCGCGGATCTGCGAGAGGATGTAGAATCCCTGCGAACGAACCAGCAAGGCGCCCAGCAAGCCGGTCCCCAGGACCAGCAGGATCGTGGGGCCGCTGTCGATAACTTTCCCGATCTCGATCAACAGCCACAATTCAACCAGAGGAAGCAGCGTAATCAGCAGGAAAAGCCTAAACATATTTTCAACTCCATGAAACCCGCCGGTTTCTGAATTTGACGCTGTTTTAGTCTTATCCTCAGCCACGCCTGCTGTCACTAAGGCCAGGCTCGTGGAGGAAAAGATTGAAGAGCAGCCCGCGGCTGTCCTTGTCCCTGGTTATCTCGAGCATGGAGAAAAGCTCTCCCCAGGCCGGCATCTCCCTGATCCGCAAGAAGAAGGGCATCTCTGCAAGATCCAGGCTTAAACAGTGCCCCGACCAGCTTACGCCGGGCCGGCGCAAAAGTTGTTTCCTGAGCAGAGCCATGAACAGCGGCCTGAGAAAACGGGGCTGCAGCTCCGTTGACAATTGTAGGTCAACCCGGTAGACAGAAGGTTCAAAGATAAACTCGATTAGATGCACCGCCACGTAACCTTTAAAACCAAGCAGCTTGTATCTTCCGGCAATCTCAGCCGTAACAAAGTCGTCTACAATTTTTAGAGAAAGCTCCCGTAAGAAGGGGTACTTTCTCTTGAACAGAGGAGCAGCCACCTTGTTCAGCAATTCGCCGGTAATCAAAAGCTGGCCCATGAAGAGCGCCATAGCCTCACTCAAGACTCCACTTCGAAACTAGATTCCGCCATTTTTTAATATAGCATTAATCTCCTTTAAGGCTCTTTCCAGGTCAGCCCGGGAAACATCCTTATGGGTGACAAAACGGACTTGACGGCTGCTGAAAGGATTTGCCAGTATGCCCCTTTCCCGCAAAGCCATGCTAAAATCGTCCGCGCTTATCTTTTTCAAACCGGCCACGATAATGTTTGTTTCAACCAGTTCGGGATTAAGCTCGATTCCCGGTATCGCGGCCAATCCTTCGGCAAAGAAGCGGGCGTTGGCGTGATCTTCGGCCAGCCTCTCCACCATCGTTTGCAAAGCAACAATGCCCGGCGCGGCGATGATCCCGGCCTGTCGCATCCCGCCCCCCAGGCGCTTGCGCCAGCGGCGCGCCCGGTTAATCCAATCGCGCGGACCGGCAATAACCGATCCCACGGGTGCGGCCAGCCCCTTCGAAAGGCAGATCTGCACAGTATGGGCACAGGCGGCAAACTTGCCAGCCGGGACTCTGGCAGCAACAGAGGCGTTGAACAGCCGCGCTCCGTCTAGGTGAACGGGAATATCATGCTCACAGGCCAGCTCGTATATTGATTCCATTCTCTTCAGAGAAATCACCGCTCCGCCGGCGCGGTTATGGGTATTCTCCAGGCAGATCAGGGCGGTAGGAGGAAAGTGGATATTATCATCGCGGATCGCCTTTCTGACGCTGCCGGCTTCCGGAGCTCCTCTTTCGCCCTTAAGGGTCCTGAACTGCACCCCGGCCAGTATGGAGGCCGCTCCCGCCTCGTAGTAAAAGATGTGCGCCTCTTCTTCAATAATCACCTCGCTGCCCGGTGGGCAGTGAGTGAGAATGGAAACCTGGTTCCCCTGGGTGCCGCTGGTTACCAGCAGGGCATCTTCTTTCCCCAACATCTCCGCGGCCATTTCCTGCAGCCGGTTAACCGTGGGGTCTTCGCCGTAGACGTCGTCGCCCAGCTCTGCCGCAGCCATTGCCCGGCGCATTTCTTCGGTCGGTTGGGTGACTGTATCGCTGCGCAGATCAATCATCTTTCCGCCTCCGCATCTGTTTATTAATATATTACCATATAGCTGCATAAAAAATGGAACACCGGCATATACTTTTTGTCCCATAATGAAGATAATGGCGATGCAAGCATCGCCTCTATCACGGGCAAAAAAGTATAAGGGCGGCACATGGGCCGCCCCAGGCTTGGAAAAACAATATTGTCAAATCCGGGCCAGCAGGTCGGAAAGCGCCGGCTTGCCCAGTTCCTGCAGTTCGTACTTAACACGCAGGGCCGGCTTCTCAATGCGCATTATCCGGCGCAGATCAATAGGAGTGGCAATAACCACCAGCTCGGCATCGGAGCGGTTTATGGTCTGCTCAAGATCGCGAATCTGCCGCTCCCCATAGCCCATAGCCGGCAAATAGGCTCCAATGAACGGGTATTTTTGAAAGACCTCCTGAATCGTGCCTGCGGCAAAAGGCCTCGGATCCACCAGGTCAGCGGCGCCGTATTTTTTTGCTGCGATTACCCCCGCTCCGTAGCCCATCTCTCCATGGGTAACCGTAGGTCCGTCCTCCACGACCAGTACCCGTTTCCCTCTGAGATCCTCTTTTCCTTCGATGAAAATGGGGGAAGCGGCTTCAACAATTACAGCCTTTTTGTTGACCCGCTGAATATTTTCCAGGACGGTGCCAATGTCCTGTAAGCTGGCGGTCTCCTCCTTGTTCACTACGATCACATCAGCGAGGCGCAGGTTTGTCTCCCCGGGGTGATAGGTCAACTCGTGACCGGGCCGGTGGGGGTCAACCAGCGTAATATAGAGATCGGCTTCATAAAAAGAAAAATCGTTGTTTCCGCCGTCCCAAACAATCACATCGGCTTCTTTTTCCGCTTCTTCAAGAATCCGGCCGTAATCCACTCCGGCATAGACAACTACTCCGCAGTCAAGATGGGGTTCATACTCTTCGCGCTCTTCAATGGTGCATTTATAGCGTTCCAGATCGTTATATCCGGCAAAACGCTGGCAAATTTGATCGGACAACTCGCCATAGGGCATCGGATGGCGCACCACAACCACCTTTTTACCCCTCTCCTGCAAAATTTGACATACCCGGCGCGTGGTCTGGCTCTTCCCCACCCCGGTGCGAACCGCAGTAACAGCGACAACGGGCTTGCATGATTTCAACATGGTTGACTTCGGTCCGAGCAGCCTGAAATCGGCGCCCGCTGCCATCACCTCGGAGGCTTTTGACATAACATAGTTGTGGGTCACATCGCTGTAAGCAAAAACAACTTCTCTGACATCGTTTTCCTTAACCAGGGGAACCAGATCATTTTCGGGATAGATGGGAATTCCCGCCGGATATAAAGAACCGGCCAATTCGGGGGGATACATCCGCCCCGCGATGTCGGGGATTTGTGCCGCTGTAAAAGCCGTTACGCGGTAGCGAGGATTATCTCTGAAAAATATGTTAAAATTATGAAAATCGCGCCCGGCGGCGCCCATAATGATCACACTTATAGATTGATCCATCGTCGGCACTCCTTTTTTTATTTTTGGTTAAATAACAAGCGCCAGAATAGCCTTCTGCACATGAAGCCGGTTCTCAGCTTCATCGAAGACGATGGATCGTCGGTCATCCAGGACCTCTTCGGTTATTTCTTCACCCCGGTGGGCAGGCAGGCAGTGCATTACCAGGGTATCCGCTTTAGCCTTCTCCAGCAACGCGCTGTTGACCTGGTAAGGAGCAAAGATCTTTACTCTCTCTGCATGCTCCTCCTCCTGGCCCATACTGGCCCAGACATCTGTATAGATAATATCGGCGTTATTCACCGCACTGGCGGGTTCATGGACAATCTCGATCACGGCGCCGCTGGAAGCCGCATCTTCTTTGGCCTGGCGGATAACTTCGGGATCGGGTGTATATCCCGGGGGACAGCAAATAGTAACATTCATCCCCACTTTAGCCCCGCCGTACATCAGCGAGTGAGCCATATTATTTCCGTCACCGACGTAAACCAGTTTAAGGCCGGTCAAAACACCCTTTTTCTCTTCAATGGTGAAGAGGTCAGCCAGGACCTGGCAGGGATGAAGCAAGTCGGTAAGGCCATTAATCACCGGTATAGCGCTGTATGCGGCCAGATCAAGCACATCCTGGTGTGCATAAGTCCGGATCATCAGCGCGTCAAGATAACGGCTTAACACCCTGGCAGTGTCGGCAATGGTCTCGCCACGCTTCAACTGAAGATCGGTCGTGTTCAAATAGAGCGCATATCCTCCCAGCTGCCACATGGCTACTTCGAAAGATATCCTCGTGCGCGTGGAAGATTTTTGAAAGATCATGCCCAGCGTTTTGCCTTTTAGCGGCTGAAATTGCTCGCCTGTTTGATTTTTCATTTTTAAAATTTTAGCCGTATCAAGTATTTGCCGGACTTCTTCCCGGGTTAAGTCATGAATGGAGAGGATATCTTTGCCTTTCATCTGGACAGCCATGCCGTTACCTCCGGTAAAGAATTTGCTGCTTTACTATATTTTTATATTAGCTGTTAGATTATATTTATATTCTTGAAGCAGCCGTTAATTCCTTCATTTACGAGAAAATAATTCTTGATAAATTATTTACAGATTTTTGACGGAATCTTCTCTTTTATATGGTTTACTTAGATAAAAATAACAGAGTTTTACCTGGAGGCTTTATGATTAATCTGTTCCTAAGCATTTTGCAATATATTGTTTTTGGCTTTGGGATCTATTACCTGCTGCTGGCGCTGGCCGGTCTTTTTAGCAAACGCTGCCGGCGAGAACATTATCCGCAGAGCCGCTTCGCTATACTAATTCCGGCGCATAATGAAGCGCCGGTGATCGGCAAGCTCATTGAGAATCTTATGGAGCTTGATTATCCCCGGCATCTTTATGATATTTTTGTTATCGCCGACAACTGCACCGATAATACCGCCCATTTGGCGCGCAGTTATGGTATCACGGTATGGGAGCGATTTAGCCGCAACCGCCGGGGAAAGGGTTACGCCCTGGCAGATGCTTTTAAAAAGTTCGGTTTAAGCGGCTCGGCTGAACGCTCTCATTATGACGCTGTGGTTATATTTGACGCGGACAACCTGGTAGCTCCCAATTATCTCCGGGCCATGAACAACCGGCTCCTGGAAGGAGAGAAGCTGATCCAGTGTTTTATCGATTCAAAAAACCCGGATGACAACTGGGTAACCGCTGCTTACAGTGTCTCTTTCTGGTATAACAACAGGTTCCTTCTTCTGGCCCGCTATAACCTCGGTTTGAGCGCAGCCCTGGCCGGAACCGGTGCCTGTATTTCACGCGAAGTGCTTGGAGAAATAGGCTGGTCTACCGCCACTTTGACTGAAGACCTGGAATACTCCATGCAAGCCCTGCTGAAAGGATACCGGACAAGCTTTGCCCTGGAAACGCGGGTTTTTGATGAAAAACCGCTTCGCTTTATCCTCTCTTGCCGCCAGCGCCTGCGCTGGGCCAGGGGACAGATCAACGTGGCCATTCGTTACGCGCCGGCGCTGCTGCTTAAAGGGCTCCGCCGGCTGGATCCCGCCCAAATTGAAGGCGGGCTGCGGCTGTTGCAGCTTTTCGTCATTGCCTCCGGTGGCCTTCTGTGGCTCCTGGGAATGATCTTCCCTGAAATAAATGCCGGATCGCCTTATGGTTATCTGAACGGTCATTATCCATATATCGGCCCAGTCCTTTTCGCATGCCCTTACATTCTCCCTCTCCTGACCATGCCGCTCGACAAGCTGCCTCGAAAGCCCTTTGTTTTCTACCCCCTCTACCCCCTCTTCTGCATTACCTGGCTGTTGATCATTTTTGGCGCTATTTTCAGCTGGCGCAATGACAGCTGGATGTCCACCATTCACAGCAGGGCTATAGACCACCATGAACTAAAGCAGCTCTCTCGCGACCACCGTCGCGCCGTCTCCAGCCGTCTGACCATTTCACCGCACACCAAGATTAATTCAAGACAAGCCCTCTAAAATCTGATAAGATTACTTAAACAGGATGCCGGAGAGGTAGATGGGGATGCCGGAAATTCTCGTTATTGAAGATGATCCTCATATCCTCGCCCTGCTCAGGGCCTGCCTGACGCGGGAAGGATATAATGTAATAACGGAAGAAAACGGCGTCAAAGGGCTGTCCCGCGCCCTGGAAGGAAATTTTGACCTGATTATCCTCGACTTGATGTTGCCGGATAAAGACGGTTTTGAAATCTGCCGCGAGCTCCTCGCTGCAGAAAATAATACCCCCATTCTCATACTTACTGCACGGGGCGACGAGATGGACAGGGTCCTTGGGCTTAAATTGGGCGCCGACGATTATGTGGTCAAGCCCTTCAGCCCGCGTGAGCTGGCGGCAAGGGTTGGCGCCATATTGCGCCGGATCAGCAAGGCCAAATCTGCAAATCGTCCCACGTTAAGGTTCCCCGGCATCGTGATCAACCCGGAGAGCCGTCTGGTCACGGTAAACAAAAAGAGGATCGCGATGACTCCAAAAGAATTTGACCTGCTTTACCAGCTGGCCGCCCGCCCGGGCCGCGTCTATACCCGTGAAGAACTGATGGAATTCGTTTGGGGTTACGATTACACCGGCAGCAGCCGCACCGTCGATGAGCATATTAAAAATCTTCGCCAGAAACTGAGAGAGGGGGGCGCTGCGGATCAGTGTATCCACACGGTATGGGGCGTGGGCTATAAATTTGAGGGGGAAGAAAGAAAGCAATGAAAATACTCCCTCCGAAAAGAATCTTTACACGGTTGATGATCAGCTACCTGCTTGTTACGCTCGCGGTGCTGAGCGTGATCGCAATTATCTTTATCAACCTGATGCAAAAATACTTCTTCAGCGTCGAGGGCTTTCAACTTGAAAGCCAGGGTGAAAAAGCGGCCTCCCTCCTGGAACGGCCGCTCCTGGAAAAAGATCTGGCGTCGATTTCCCGGCTGGCTGACACAATTGCATTTTCGTACGATATCCATTTCTGGGTAATCGACAGCCGGGGCTCTGTTCTCGCCATAGCCGGCGGCGATCCGGAAGAACTGGGACTACAGGTTGAAATAACGGAGATCTCGCACGTGCTTGCGGGTAATTTCATTAACAAGCAAATAACCGGCCCCGATTACAACAGCCTCATCCACATGACTCCAGTTTATGAGAAAGCCGCTGACGCTCATTTCGACGTAGGCACAAGCGGTGGAGAAGAGAGGGGCCCGGTCATCGGCGCCCTGGCCATATGCCGCCCTCTTGGCCCGGTGACCATGACTATCACCAGCCTCAAACGGCTTGTCTTCTATGCCGCCGGCGGGGCCACTGTTCTGGCATTATTTCTCGGCTATACGCTGTCGCGAAAAATGGCGCAGCCCCTGGAAGATATGAGCCTGGTTGCACTGGCCGTTTCCCGGGGCGACTATCAAAAACGGATTAGTTACAGCTCCGATGATGAACTGGGCCAGCTGGCGAACACTTTAAATTTTGCCATTGAGCAGGTCGGCGCAACCATTGAGCAGCAGCACCGGCTGGTAAAGCTGCAGCAGGAATTTATCTCAGACATCTCCCATGAATTCAGGGCCCCCCTGACCTCGCTGCAAGGCTTCCTTGAATTGATGAGAGACGGCAAAAGCACACCGGAAGAATCAAAATATTACCTGGATATCATGTACAAAGATACCGTCTTTCTCGGACGGCTGGTTCAAGATCTGCTCGATTTGACCAAGCTAGAATCCCAGGGGATCACCCTTGAAAGAAGAAGGTGCAACCCGGAGACAATATTGCGCCATTCCCTGAAACATCTCTATCACACCGCCGCTTTAAAAGATATCACCCTTTCCCTGCAGGTGGGCCGGGATGTGCCCGATATCTATGTGGATGAAATGCGGCTTCACCAGGTTCTGGTGAATCTCGTGGAAAATGCGATCCGCTGCAGCCCTTCCGGCTCGGAGATTACGCTGACCCTGCAGGGGGAAGGTGAAGGAATTCTCCTGCAGGTTGCAGACCAGGGACCCGGCATTCCCGCCGCAGAGCTGCCACTTATCTGGAACCGGTTTTACAAGGTTGACAAGGCGCGAACCCGTTTTGCTACAGGAACCGGCCTGGGCCTGGCTATTGTCAAGCGAATTGTCGAACTGCACGGCGGCAGGGTATGTGCGCAGAGCGATCCCGGGCACGGTGCGGTTTTCTGCATCTGGCTGCCCCAAAAAGCAGAAGTTTGAAATTGTTCCCCCTTTGGAAAAGGGCGCTAAGCGGTTGTGCTGATTCGAGCCTGGCTCTTCTTTGAATTAATTAGCAGATGTGAGTCACTTCCATCTTCGCATCGGCGAAGATCCTGGTCACCCTATCAATATCATTCGTGTCCAGCCTGAGAATTATATAAACCCGGTTGTCGGAAAAACGCTGGACAATGGTGGAAATTATGTTGATCCCCGCGGCGCCGACCACTTCCGTTACATTCCTCAACTCGCCCACCTGGTCTTCCACCGGAAGAGTTACCCGTACACTGGGGTGATTTAAGCCCAGCACATCAATAAATGCCTTAAATAGATCGCTTTCGGTGATAATGCCCACCAGTTGATTGTCCTTTAGTACCGGCAGGGTGCTGATGTTATTTTCCTGCATGATCAGAGCCGCTTCCTCCAGTACTGTATCCGGAGTAACGGTATAGATATCCTTGGTCATAATATCTTTAATCTTGATTTTGGGAAACAAATAATTGACTTCCCACACTGAGAGGCTGGTTGCTGATGAAGGATAAGCCTTCATCAGATCATTTTCCGTAACCAGGCCGACAAGCTTTCCCTTTGCCATTACCGGAAGCCGCCTGATGGAATGCTCTTTCATCAGTTCGAGCGCCTTTCCCAGGGTGTCTTCGGGAGCCACCATTACCGGATTTGCTGCCATATAATCCCGGACAAACATTCTTCATCCCCCCGTATCAGGTTGGTTTATAGCTTATATTTCCGCAGCGCCAAGGTTAAATTTTCTCGATATGTATTACGCGAAGAACTTTCATTTGAAAACGGCATCATAGAAAACCTGACCTTATTAGAGATATCAAACCCCTTTACCGGGAAAAGGTCTTAGAACAAATGCTTAGGGTAATTATTATTGAGCATCTAGATTTGAGGTTCCGTTTTTCCCACTTCGCCAAAGCTGCTGTACCTCTTTATAATTTCATCAACCAGGCCTGTCGATTTTAACTCCGCGATTCCCTCATTAATCAATTGTATCAAGCTCGTGTTATCTCTATGCGCCAGGCAGACCACGTTCTGTTTGTTAATCGGCCCGCTGACCACCTGGAAACAACCCTGGAAATAGGTTTGATTGAGACTGAGGCCGACCATCTTTTCTGCAGAAACAAAATCGGTTTTATTCCAGAAGTGATCCAGAAAACTGAGCGTATCGTTGTCATACTCGAAAACCTCCGCGCCAATTTTCTTTAGAATGGCGGAGGCAACGCCGGCCCGCTGTGTGCCCACCCTCTTGCCCCTTGCATCCTCCAGCTGGAAGGATACCGGGGGTTCGCTTGAATCCCTCTTCATAAAAAGGTGTGCTTCGAACTGGGCATAGGGATTCGAAGCAATAACGGGGTAATCATCGAAATTCGGATTGGGCCATCCCGCATTAATAAAGAGATCGATCTGCTTGCTCAGCAGAAGCGGAAAGATATGGGCCTTAGTCGCCCCGATGAACTTGATCAGAATATTGCGGCGTTTGCAGAGCTCTTTAAATAGATCTATGCCGATGCCCACGGATTCACCCTCCCGGAGGAAGGACCAGGGCGCCAAGGCGTCATCATGGGCCACGATTAAAAAGGAAGTTGTCACCGCTGGGGCGGCAGTAGCGGCAAACGCAGGAGCAGTAACGGAGGCAGTTCTGGAGATGCTTCCCAGTATATCGTCCATCGCTTCGACAAACTGATCCAGCTGTTCGCGGGAAACCGTTAAGGGAGGCTCAATCTTCAATACGTTGGGATCATTGGCGGCAACCATGCTGATGATACGGTGATTTTTAATAAGTTTCGAAGCTGCCAGTGAGGCCAGGGATGCCTCACCCGGTATAGCAGCGGGGCATTCATCAGCCAGGGCTTCCCCGGCGCCGCCTGAAAGAGAAGTAAATTCGATTCCCAGGAGCAGCCCCCTGCCGCGAATATCTTTTATCAGATCATACTCTCTGCTCATATCTTCAAGCTGCTGCATCAGATAAGCGCCTTTATCCCTGGCAAGAGCGGACAGGTCCTGTTCGATTGCCTCCTGAAGCACGGTTATGCCGGCAGCCATGGCCGGAGTATTTCCTCCGGAATCGGAGCCGTGCAGCAGGCATTTTTCCACCCCGCCGTAGGCCCTGTCCCAAAGTTCCGCCGTGGTAATAAAACCGCCTAGCGGGAATACTCCGCCACCCAGGGATCGGGGGAGGCAAATTACATCCGGTTCAATATCTTCGTGCATGCAGGCGAACATTTCGCCGCAGCGGCCCAGACCGGTGCGGGACTCGTCCACAATCAGCAGGGTCCCGTAACGGCTGCATATATCGCGTACCTTTTTCAGGTAACCCTCGACCGGCATGATGACCCCGCCTTCAACCTGGATCGGCTCCAGCAGGAAGCAGGCGGTCAGTTCGTCTCGCATGACCATTTCCAGCGCTACCGTATCCCCGTAAGGCACCTTCTGACACTCAGGCAGCAGCGGCTGAAATGGACCGGTGATATGATCCCCGCTGCTGACTGAAAGGGCGCCCAGGGTTTTACCGTGCATGGCGTTGTCGCAGTAGACCAGGCGCGGGCGCCCGGTAGCCGCGCGGGCCAGTTTCAGAGCCGCCTCTACCGCTTCCTCAGCACTGCTGCAAAAAAAGCACCTCTGCAAGCCGCCCGGCGAGACTTGCGCCAGATTATGAGCCAGAACAGCCGCCAGGATTGACGGCACATTGTGGACTAATGCCGGCAGGCTTTTTACCCGTTCAATAGCCTCGAAAATCACCCGGGGATTATGTCCCAAGTTCATCGCTCTAAAACCGGCTGTAAAATCCAAATATTCATGGCCCTCATCATCCCAGACTATGGTGCCGTCAGAACGAATAAACTTAGAATTCAGCCCCTGCAGCTCCATCAGCTCGACCAGGCCCGGGTTTATATACTCTTTTATCAACTTCTCTAATTCTTGTTGGCTAATATCCAGGCCGTCTTTTAATGAGAACAACAAGCCCAAATGAACAGTACCTCCTCAACCTCTCAATCCTCACGGGTTTTGCTAATATATTCCCCATGTTGCTATGTTTATCCTGCAAATATATACTTTTATATTAACAAGCTCCAGAATATTAAGCCGAATGCCGGGCTCGAGAAGGTATGATTTGGCAATAATCCTCTCCCCGCCGTCCTGTTCCGTCCCGGCTGTGAGAATAACATGTTTACCTGGTTAAGTAACCCGCCTGCGCAGAAGCTGCCGCAGGGTGTCTATGTCTGTTAAGAGAGAGTCGCAGGCGGGGAGAGGATTAATTTTTGGCAGAATTACTTTAGATACATCCGCATTCTATGGAGGATAGGCAATGGTATAAATATGCCTGCCTCCCCGCTTCAATGGCCCTTTCACGACAGCCTCAATTTCTTCGCGAGGCTTCTGGGTAATGCTCTCGATTGGCGGGAGCTTTCCGGGAGGATATTTCTCCTTGATTAAATCGATGAGCTCGACCATGTAATCAAAAAGCTCCTCCAGGCCGGGTTTGGCTTTCTCGGCGCTGGCCAGGGTAGGCTTGCCTATTACCCCTTCAGGATACGAAATCACTTCCAGACCGCCGAAACCGATTACACAATGGCCTGGCAGGGGGTACTGGTAGACATCCCCGCCCATATCGATATGGCCGCGCGGAATGCTCATCCCCGGATCGGTATCCACCGCGTCTTCCAGGTTGACCATTTCCGGGAACAGGGCCAATGAATAGGAGGTCTCGGCTTCATCGGCATGGCGGAAAGGCGTTTCAAAGGGGCCGCCGCACTCCTTGTCTTTCAGATAGTTCGGTATCACCGTAGGCCAGTTAAGCATGATCAGCACGGCAGGCACCTGGTATTTCTTTTGAAACTGATGCAAGGCGGTGGGAATGACATACTCTTGCCCGTGCCCGTTTATCAATATCTGCTTGCGAAAGCCGGTGTTCCAGAAGCCGGCGATAACCGCCCTCAGGTAGGCGACAAAAATATCTTCGGGAATCACAACTGTTCCGGGCATGCCCAGGTGCATTGCCGGGTGTGATCCGTACCAGATCGGCTGGGCCACGGTACAGCCCGTCTCCAGGGCTACAGCCTCTGCCATGCGGGTAACCAGAAAGGTATCTTCACCGTACGGCGCTCCCGATCCGTGGTTCTCCGTGCTGCCCACGGGAATCAGGAGAATGTCATTCTTTTCCAGTCGTTCGGCCACTTGTTTGCCGGTCATATTTTGAAAATATACACCGCTCGCCCGATCCATGTGCCCTCCTTCCGGAGGTATTTTCCATTTACCCATGTTTAACCCCTTTCATGTAGTATTTGGACCGATGATCTATTTACTGGCACATCATATTTCATTGCAAATACCGTGCCAAAACGAAAAAATGGTCCTGGCTCCAATATTGTGCTGCTGAAGCGGTCTGCCGGGAATCATTGCAAGTTTCAGAATACCACCAGTTTCTTTCATTGTGAGATGCCTTTCACTATGCATTATTCCCGGCGAAACAGAATTTTTCGGGAGGGGCTTAAAAGGCAGCTTAAGAACATGGCCCGCCTCCAGGAGTCCGGACCCTTTTCCCTGAAGGCGGAGCCATGTTTCCATTCACCATGTTTCTACAACCGGCATTACCGCATTTTTTGCTTCTTAAGCTGCTCCATATACCTCTCCGGCAATTTTGGCGGCGTCGCTGGCGACAGCGCTGCCGTAGTCGGCGCCGCTGAATTCCATGACCTTGTCGTCAATGATCGGCCCGCCGATGAGCACCTTGACATTAAGGCCCGACTCTTTTACCGCCTGCACGCACTCCTTCATCTTATCCATGACGGAAGTTAGCAGCATGCTCATCGCCACCAGGGAAGTTTTTGTCTCCCGGGCAGCCTCCACAAACTTCTCCGGAGCCACGTCAACTCCCAGGTCGACAACGTTATAGCCTGCGCCCTTGAGCAGCATTACCACGATATTTTTGCCCAGGTCGTGAATGTCTCCCTTGACCGTTCCAATCACAACGGTACCGCGGTATTCCCGATCTCCTGCAGCGAGCTTGGGCTCCAGCTCTACCATTGCCTCTTTCATTATCTCGCCGCAGAAAATAAGCTCGCTTAAAAAGAATTCACCTTTCTCAAAACGGTTGCCTACCTCGACCATGCCTTCCTGCAGGCTGTTGATAATTTCCATGGGTTTAACTCCGGCCTGCAGGCGCTCTTTGACCAGGGAGAGCACCTTGTCCCGCTCCAGATTGGCAATCGCGAGGGCCAGTTCGTCCTTAGCCATTTATCCGTTAATCCTCCTTTTAAGGTAGTAAATTCACAGTAGTGGATGAGCCTAGCGCTGAACCCAGTACCAGATATAGATGTAGCCGAACATATCAAGAGTTTCCCATTCTTTCTTGATTAGATCGGCATCGCCCTTGATCTCGCCCAGCTCTTTTGCCTTCACATCCCACGGCAAGCATACTGCCGGGGGCAAATTTTTAAAGGTCATGCTGTTGCTCATTTTCTACCCTCCAATTAATTTTTAGTAAACCCCGTATTGATGAACGGCTTCAATGAGGGCCACGATGTTTTCCTCTTTGGCATCGTCAAGAATTACCGCACCCGCATCAATAACGAAGCCGCCGTCCCGCGCATATTTGTCCAGTAAACCCTTCACATAATCCTTCACTTCTTCGGGTTTGCCGAAAGCAAGCAGCGAGTTGGGCACATTACCGCTCAGGCAGAACCTGCCGCCAAGGACCTTGTAGGCTTTATCCATGTCAGTCTGATCAACATGGAAAACAATGCTCTTATCGGGAAGTTCAGCGATCTTCTCCAGGTAGGGCGTCCAGATGTTCTCAGCATAGAAGAGTGTTCTCTTGCCGGCTGCCCAGAGCCCTTCGATAACCGCCTTCAGCGTGGGCCAGTAGAACTCCACCCACTGGTCCATCTTCATAAAGGGATAAGCGCCGCGATGCAGCGGCATGAACAGCGGATACTCCGTATCGCCCTGGGCCGTGGCCATGCCGTAGAAGATATTGTGCGGCACCAGGACCTCCATGGCTTTCTTTAACTTGTCCGGGCAGCGGTAAAGGTCCATCATGATCCCGGAGAGCCCGCGCAGCGTGTCCGCCAGTGTATCAAAGGGAGCCTTGGAGACGCCCGTTACAGAGGGGACTACTCCAAATTCCTGCTGATAGGAAGCCATCCCCTGGCCGCCGGCGGCCAGCTGGTTCGCCAGCCCATAAGCGCCTTTAATCAAGCCTACCGTGGCGCGGTATGTACCGGGCTCGTCAAGCTCGGCATGAATCCGCGGCAGAAACTTCGTGGCGACCCACTCCGTCGGATTCTCGATAAAATCATCATAATCCTCCGGGAGCATGTACGCGTCCTCCACGTACTGGAACATCGTGTTCTCGTCCAGATCCCGGCCCGCGAACTTGAGGTACCTTGCGCCAACGGCATCATGCAGGGTGGCCCACCACAGGTTGGCACCCCCCATAACCATCTCCAGGCCATCTATTTTGGCCAGCATCCTCCTGGTAGCATCGATATTCTTATTCCAATCATAGTAGGTCTCCTGGAATGTATACCCCGCCACTTTGGAGATGAATTCTCCCGAAAAGTTCAAGCGGATAGGGACCCTGTCCGGCTTTTCGAGGTTCATAGCCGCCAGATATCTCTTTTTCCTTTCCTCAGCAAGCTTGGCTACATCTGCCATTCAAGCAACCTCCAATCTTTTTTATTTGAATAAAAAAGGTGCACTTCAACTCCCGCCGTCCACCCCACTTTCATCCCCCCTTTTCGGGAAGGCGGCGAGGCTTACCTCAACAGCAATAATCCTACTGTTTACCGGCCAGCATCCTGGCCGCCTCATCAAGGCGAAGCGACTTCAGCGTCTCTTCGGTTGGTATGCCTTCGCGGGTCCATCCCCGCGCTTCATAGTACTCGTCGAGCATTATTTCCTGCTCTTCCCTGGTTATATAGTGACCTTTAGATTCTCCATCAGGCACCGGCTCGGTAAGCAGCCTCTCGGGAAAATGATCATCCTCGCGGCCCAGCCCTGCCAACACGTTAAAAACACGGGCCAGGTTGTTCACTCTTTCTCCCACCTCGTAAACCGTATCGGGGGTAAATTCCAGCCCCGTTAGCGACTTCAAGGTATCGGCAGTTCTCTGCAGCGCTGTAACCGCGAAGGCCTGATCCAGCATGAAGGAGCAGACGATGGGGCAGTCGGAATTTGCGGCGCGCATGTCCTGGTTCCACTTGGTGAGCTTCCCCTTGCCCTCCGCGGCAAAACGGTCCACAGCCTCGGGAATGGGCACGCCGAAGATTTCCTGAAAGGCATAGCCCCTGTTATGATCGGCCCCGGTATAGGATGTGGCGTAGTTCAAACCATGGGCCTTCGCTCCGCGGGCGTCATAACCCGGCAGCTCCAGGCCCTTAACGTGAAGGGCATATTTTTCCGAACCTTTTCCGATCTTCGCCGCGGCGGCCTTAACCCCATCCGACAGCAGGGCGCCCAGCCCGCGCCGGTAAGCCATGTCTAACAGCAAATCCAGCATTGCTTCCTCGTTGCCAAAATTGAGCTTGACCCCGCCGGTATCCTCGTCGCTCAAGATCCCCTTTTCATAAAGCTCCATGGCAAAGCCTATGGTTATCCCGGCGGAGATAGTATCAAGGCCCAGCTCGTCGCAGAGGCGATCGCCGGCGATGACGGCATCCAGGTTGTCCACGCCGGTGTTGCCTCCCAGTGAATAAAGGGTTTCAAATTCCGGTCCTTCCGAGATGATGCCGGCATACCGGCCCTCACGGGCCATCTTGATCTGGCTGCAGCCAACCGGGCAGCTATGGCAGCGATGCCTGCTTATAATCTGCCTGGCGTTGGCCTCAATTCCGAGCTTCTTTACGGGATCCCAGGCCCCGGTGGCCGTCCAGTTCCTGGTAGGGAATATGCCCAAAGCACTGGTGGCGTCGAGAGCCGATGTGGACCCGTGCTTGCTGAACTCGGGGTAGGTAACCGGGCTTTCCTTAAGGTCCTTGTTCATTGCAGCGACCGCTTCTTTAAAGGCTTCGCGATCGTGTACCGCCACCTCTCCGCTGCCTCGCACCGCTATGGCTTTAAGATTCTTTGAACCCATAACCGCGCCCAGACCCTTGCGCCCCACCGCCCGGCGCTCATTAATAATGCAGGCAATGAGGGACAGGTTTTCTCCGGCGGGGCCGATGCAGGCAACCCTCACATTCTGATCCCCCAAGTCGTCCTTGATCATCTGCTGGCAGTCAAAGGTGCGCGTGCCCCAGTATTTCTTCGCAGAGCGAAAACTGACCCGGTCGTCTTTGATCCATAGGTATGTGGGCTCCGCCGCCTTGCCTTCTATAATCATCACGTCATACCCGGCAAATTTCAGCTCCGCCGGAAATTCTCCACCCGAAAGGCCCATCCCCACCGCCCCGGTGAGCGGCGACTTCGCCACAACTGCCATCCGGCCGGAGCAAGGCACTCTGGTCCCGGTAAAGGGGCCAGGCGCAAAGATAATCTTGTTGGCCTCGCCCATGGGATCGGTCTTTGCCGGAACCTCGTCTATAAGTATTTTGATCCCAAAACCCGCTCCGCCTATGAAATCACGCGCCATTTGCACGGATGTATCTTCAATACTGTAGCTCTGGTCAGACAGGTTAACTCTTAGTATCTTGCCGGTATAGCCGCCCTCCAGCATACATGATCATCCTTTCTATATTATTAACCGGTTAAGACCGGCTTACCACCCTCAAGCGGCACGACCTCAGCGTTCATAAGCTTTGTATAGAAGCTCCAGTATCGTTTCCTGTGGGGCCTCCTTGGGCATAAATGCGGCGCAGTCGTCATGCGGCGCCATTTCGGCCACCTTCTCCAGCAGGTTTTTATCGAGGTTCAGCTCTTTCATTGTAGGCATGCCCATGCTCTTTGCAAAATCCCTGACTTTGCCGGCTACCGCCTTTCCTGTTTCCTGGATCGACAGGCCCTCCAGATTCAGCCCCATGATTGAGCCGATAGTTTTGATCTTTTCCGGGTGCACGTCTACGATATATTCGATTACTTCCGGTAGGGCGATGGAGCATGCTATGCCGTGGGGAATATGGTAAACGGCGCCCATGGAGTGAGCGATGGCATGGCCGAGATGGAGCACGGTATTGTCAAAAGCCATGCCGGCAAGCATGGCCGCAAAGCTCAGATTTGTTCTGGCTTTAAGATCATTTCCGTTCTCGACGGCCACGGGAAGGAAGCGGGTTACGAGCTCGATCACCTTCTCATCGAGCATATCAGCCATGGGATTGGCCAGAATAGTTGTCATCGACTCAATCCCGTGAGCAAGCGTATCCATGCCGGTTATCGCGGTGGCTCTGGCCGGCAGGCCCAGGGTAAATTGGGGATCCACTATCGCCAGGTCGGCCACGCAGGCCTTCCCCTTTACGCCGCTTTTTACGTTCTTCTTCGTGTCAGTAACCACGCTTACGTTGTTTACTTCGCTGCCCGTGCCTGCGGTAGTGGGAAGCAAGACCAGCACCTTGCCCGGTAGAATCTCGATGCTCTTGTCATGATAGCGGGTAATGGGCGAGGGATTACCCAGAAGGACATTGATTGCCTTGGCCGTATCAAGGGCGCTTCCGCCGCCGATACCGACGATTCCGTCTACTTCCTCCTTCTTGGCAATGGCGGCTCCCTTCTCAATTACTTCGTCAGGGGGATCGGCGACTACTTCCGCGAAACGGACAACTTCAATGCCCTCATTTGTAATTGCACTTATAACCCGGTCGGCTATGCCGCTTTTTTGAACATTCTTCCCATGAACGCAGAGGACTTTTCTGCATCCGAGTTCTTTTAGTTTTTGTCCAGTTTGCTCGGAAGAGCCGCTGCCAAAAAGAACTTGTGGCGGTGAATTAATACTGAAGATCACGCTGTTCACTCCTTTCAACTATTGCTTATCAGATAACCTGGGTTTAATTATCAATATGAAGCTTCCGGAAAGAACCTCCAGCGGTCCTCAGCATCACCCCCAACCTGTACGGCTCTTTTGCCAGACAATGTTTCCGGGGCGTCTTAAGTGGAGAAATTGTTTTATTGTTATATAAGAATATACTTCTATACAAATAATAGTTAACAATTTCTCTTTTGTCAAATGTCCCCAAGTACTGCTCCGGTCCTGTCTGATACAGCCGTAAATATTTCGGTACTCCGGGAACCAACAACTCTCTTTTACCGGTCCTTATCCCAGTTACGCCCGCCCGGCCGGGCGTTCCTCTCTTATTACGCGCCCTTACCGGCCCTTATACTTGGGCGGCCGTCCCGGAGGCGACTGCAGCCCGGCGAGAACGTCTTCCAGGGCGAACATCTCGTAAAGGCGG
>Ga0116188_1000763_pt1 | contig 30415 bp, 25 predicted proteins | sample AD_JPNTR2_MetaG_FD_89807 | JGI IMG/M metagenome (GOLD analysis project Ga0116188, IMG submission 89807) | Active sludge microbial communities of municipal wastewater-treating anaerobic digesters from Japan - AD_JPNTR2_MetaG | ecosystem: Engineered > Bioreactor > Anaerobic > Digestate | place...
CAAGCCCGCGCAACGTTGAGGTGCGTGTGCTTTCATCCCAGTGAATTGAAGATTGCAGCTTCGGTAATTGCCGACAACGGGTCTTCAGGACTTCTTCTTGTGAGGCCGTGAAGGTCCCATGGTTCCGATGTGCCGGAAGGTCACAAGGCGAATCGGCCGGCGTGAAGGAGATCACGAGGTTATCCACGAAACCCCGGAATCCGGAAGGCCCAGAGCCGACCGGACGCGGGGAAACGACCTGCCTCCCCGGAACTGCCGACTTGGGTGATACGTCCGAGCTGTGCCGCCTCAGTCGTAGCGCCTGCGGTCACAGAAAGGGGCGAGTTCTTGGGACTCTGCGTGCCTTGGCGCAATTTCTTCAAGACCTAAGAAGAATGCTTTAGCGCTCGACGGGACGAAGGGCGAAGCCTATGATTGACTTCGGAAACGCTTGGAAGATGGGGCTAACGGGCGGCTGGTCGCCAGGAGTGATTCACCCCGGTTCTGCGGCGGCGATGAAGCAGTGTCCGCCCGTAAAGCGGTTACGCGGTCCGCTTGAGGACCTTTCGTTTCCGTTGTTGTTTGGCGGAACACGGAGTTGGGTGTGGGTTTAGGGGTAGTCAAGAACCTAATGGCTCTTGCGGAGGGAATACGATGAGAAAGGATGGCCGCTTGTCGACGATTCGAGATTGCGGGAGCTGTCTATCGCGCCGCGGTTTCCTGGCTGGTTGCGTCGGTTGTGCCGGAGCGGGGACGAGTCTGGGCGGAGTGATCTTCGGATCGCAAAACACGCCCCGGAGATTGCGCTTGCATGTGCTGTTCGCGTTACACGCCCCGGTGCAAGAGACGCCCGATTGGCCGAACGTGGGCTTCGATTTTCGGCCGGTGATGCAAAGGATACAGTCGGAACTGCAGCGGAGCTGTCCGCAGTACGACTTTATGTTTTCTACTGCCGACGGACCTGAGGCTGCTGCCGGGATTATCGAGGGGAGTCGTCCGGACTCGGTGGACGGTTACATCGTCTACCAGATGAATTGCTGGAACCGCGTGGTGCAGAGCTGTGCCGCTACCGGGAAGCCGACGCTGTACCTCGACTTCCAGTATGGAGGGAGTGGCGGTTTTCTGGTCTACACCTCCTCTTTCCTGCGAACCGGCAGTCCCAACGTGGGCTTTGTGGCTTCATCGGAATTCGAAGATCATGTGGCCGCAGTGCAATGCTTTGAGGTCATCCAGCGGGGAGGTAGTCCGGCGGAGTTTACGGCGGCTACCGAACGAGTGCGGAGGGAGCGCACGCCGGGGCCGGGCAACTTGGCTGCCAGAAGCGACGAGGTAGCTGTGCTTCCTCCTGATGAATGGCGAAAGCGCTTCCGGGAAGCGAAAATTCTGGCCGTCGGTGGGGAAGAGACGCCACTGGGCGAAGCCATCGAACAGGAACTGGGCATTGCCGTGATCCCTATGGGTTTTGAGGAGCTGAACGAGGCTTGGAAGAATGCCGACAAGGACCAGGCCGCGGAAATCGCCGATCGCTGGCAAGAGGCGGCGAGCAAGGTCGAGGGCGTATCGCGTGAAGAGCTGGAGAACTCTGCGGCTATGTATCTTGCGGAGAAAGCGGTACTTGAAAAGCACGATGCCAACGCCATCACCGTTAACTGTTTGGGCGGTTTTTACGGGGGACACATTCATGCCTACCCCTGTTTGGGTTTCCACGAATTGAACAACGAAGGACTCGTCGGCGGGTGTGAATGCGACGTTCGGTCGGCCGCCACCATGGTGGTCTTTACCACGCTGACGCAAGGCCGTCCGGGCTACATTTCAGACCCGGTCGTCGATACTTCCAAGCGACAGATCATTTACGCCCACTGCGTGGCCTCGAACAGACCGTTCGGTCCCGCGGGCGCCGCGAACGAATTCGAGATCCTGACCCATTCGGAGGATCGACAAGGTGCCGCGGTGCGTTCGCTGTTCCCGGCGGGGTACATGCTCACGACGGTGGAACTGGGACCGGATCGGAAGCAGATCCTGCTGCATCAGGCGAAGAGCGTAGGTAATTCGTTGGACGACCGGGCCTGTCGAACCAAGTTGTGTGCCGAACCGATCGGCGACATCGAGAAGCTGTTTACGGAATGGGACGCTTGGGGCTGGCACAGGGTCACATACTTCGGAGACCTCAAAGAGTCGGTATATGCCTTGGCCGATACGCTCGGCTGGCGGGTGGTTGAAGAAGCGTAAAGGACGGCTGGGCGCGGAGATCTTTGGCGGTAACCGGGTAGTCCGAGGACGCCTTGCGCCTTTGATGGGCCGACTCTCCGCTCCCTCCCTGTCCGAGGGGGGTGTTACCGCGATCGGCTGCGGCTCCCGCCGCCGGCCGCGAAGTCGGGGAATCCGTCGCCTCGAAGCTCTCCACGAAGCGACTCTCCCGCCAGGCTCCGACCAGAGTCAGCAGGACGGCACAGCCCAGCATTCCCATAAGCCGGTTACGGGGTAACCTGCCGCCCCGAAAACCCACCGCGCCGGCCAGCCAGAGTCCCAGCCACTCCCAGGAAGCGTAGCCCGAAACCACTACCCACAGGTCCAACGGTGTCGGCTGCCAGTCGCCCACGCAAAGGCCGAAGACCAAACCCGATCCCGCTACGGCGGCCGCGGTGAAGACGAAGTGAGTCAGGGCTCCGGAGGCTGCTACACCGAGGACGAGCAGGTTATGGCCCGAGATTTCCGTAAACTGTGCGCGTAAGGGGCGAGTCCCCGGAAGGGGGAGCCGGTCGCCTTCCGACGCGAGGGGTGCGGCCGCCCATGCACCCAAGAGGACGCCGGCCGACCATACGAAGACGGCGAGCAAGAGGCCCTCGAAAATGGTCCGACGCGGCCTCCGGCATTCATTCATCTCTTTGGAACTCTCCGTCGGATGTGCCATATTCCGTGATTTCCTCTGACGACTTCCTTCAGAACTCTCCAGCATCTTTCATGCCGCCGGCTCGTTCCCGTGTTGAGCGAAGTCTGGCGTCTGCACAATGTCGGACAACTCCTGCAGTACTTCGGAACTTCGGTAGGCTGAAAGACTGCACGCGCAGAAGAGCGCAAAGGCTGGATCGGGACCTGCCTGTCGTGCTTCCTGGTTCTCTCGCACAGAAGAGAGCTTCTTTGGTACTTGCCGCCGGCACCTCTCATAGTCAAGAATTTTCCGGACTCTGTGAGTGAATGTCAGAAAGATTTAAGACATTCATGACGGAACGAAGGCGAAAGGATTCGATTGGAGGACGGCTCGTGACTCGGATTTGTCGGAGCGCGGCGGCATGAGGCGGTTCTACGAGCATTTCAGGTAGCAACGCCAAGATTGGAACGGCTTGTGCTAGGGGAGTGGATCCAGGAGGACAAGCCATGAGGAAGAGAAATGTGTTGGTTCGTTGGGTGGCAAGTTTGGTATTGACCGCGGTGCTTGCGTCGGCTGCGCTGAGTCCGTCGGTCTGGGTCGGGATTTCGTACTACGCGGCCTCCAGGCAGGTTTCCCCGGCGGCGACGGCGGGCATTGGTGCGTTGGGAGTTTACGCAAGCGTTCTGCACGGCGCGGCTTGGTCGTTTGCCTTGGGTGGGCCCGCCGGTTTGGTAGCGGGTGCCGCGGCGGGATTGTGATCCGGACCACAGGGTGGAGAGGCGCGCTGGCTCACGATAGAATACAGGTGGCCAATAAGGAGGGGGAAGATGTCCGAGAGAGTTGCTGAGCCTTGGAGGAAAGAGAATCTTTGGCTGGTTACCACCGTGACGGTGATTGTTGCGTGCCTTGGTGTGGCGTGGGTGCTGCACGTTCCTGCCGGCGCTCTGTTTCTGAGTCTGGCGGTGGGGCTTGCGGTGGCCGGAGGGGCGCTGTGGGCGGAGCGGACTCATCCCGGTTGGGGCACACTGCTGAAGATATGCCTAATTCTGGGGACGGTGGGAGTGGTGTTCTTTTTGGTGTACTGGCGGATCTACTGGGGAAGTGAGCACTACTTCTTGAGCCAGGTTCTCGGGTATCTGTTGGCGAGCTCCTTGGGTATAGCGGGATGGAGTTGGTACCGGCTGCGGCGGCCCGAAGCGTGAGCCGGGACGGCTACGCATCAGCGCAGGGGCCGTCCGGGTCGTAAAGCTGCCATGCGGTGATTGCCTGGACGGCCTCTTGAGCGGTCGACAAAGACGAAGGCGCGAAGAGGCCACTCGGAAGTTTGAAAGCCGGCGGGTTTTCGCATGGACGGACCCGGGAGGGAAGTGTTTCGCCGGAATAGCCGCCCGGCCTTCTTGGATGTCTCACAGCCTCTTCGCCCGGTCGGTCTTGTGTCGTCTCTGGTTCACGTTCCTGCAAAGATCTGGGTCGTGCAGGTCTGTGTTGTAAATCGGGGCCCGTTCGAAGGCGGTGGGGGTATCCGTGTGCTGCGCGCTTCGGAAGGCATGGGCATCCGAATGTGCCGGGGTTAGACTGGCGAGCCGACTTTCTTCCGGTAAAACCTACACAACCGCTGAAAGGGGGAGGGCGGACTGTGGAACGAAAAGAGCGAGGGACCGCTGAAGTGTCTCCCGTGCTTTGGGTAGTTCTGGCGGCGTTGACCGCCTGGGGACTCTCCTGGCAGATCTCTTCTTGTGGAACTCCCGAAAGCTTGCCTACAAGTCCGATAGCCTTGGAACGTTTTGTTCTGGCAGCGGGTTTTCTGAGTGCCTGTATGAATGTGTTGGCGTGGCCTCTGCTGGCCGGCTTGCTGCAAGGGGCGGTCTTCTTGTTCGCGGACAAGTTGGTCAGTGGTACGGAGGCACGCCGGGTCATGGGCTGGACCTATTGCCCTTTCTTCTTGGCTGCTTCGATCGCGATGTTCATGTGCGGGATCCATCCGCCGACCTCGGCGGAGGATCTCCGGTTCCTCTCGGTGCTTCGAATGGTGTGTCTGGGTGCGGGTGCCGTCATCGTGGCGTGGGAGTGCCTCCACCGGTGGAACCTCAGTTGGTTTCAAACCGTGAAGGTGCTGGGGGCTCCGTTGCTGATATATTGGACCGCACTTTGGGGCGTGGAGCGCTTCTTCACGTTCTGACGCCGGTTCTGAATGACGTCAATCGGCGCCGTTTGCTCGTTGAGGTGCCGCCGCACCAGACGGAGGTCTTCCGCGGGATCTCGGGCCCGGAATGAGTCAGCTCCGGAAACGCCGGAAGTCCGGTTTGCAGTGATGGTAGCTGAGGAAAGCGAGGAACCGCTTGTAATCGTTTCGTACCCCGAGCAGCTCAGCCAACTTCCGGTAATTGCCGTTGGTGGTCTCTAGGCCCGCTTCTAGTAGTCGCATGACGTCCTTTCGGCTCAGATCCCGCTGCAAAAAAGGAGTAGCGACGGAATCCCAGAAGTTACGGCGACCCTCAGCGAGGTCCTGCCAGAGTCGCCGCAGATTTGAGTCGGGGCCGGCGGCGGGTGACTGAGCGTCCGGCACCCCCTGCACTTGCCGAAGCACGTCCTCAAGGCGAATGATCCCCGTCGGGGCCGACCAGGCCGCGGCGTAGATCAGGTTGCGGAGCTGTCGGACGTTTCCCGGGAAGCTGTATGTCTGCAACCACTCCAGCACCGCCCCGGATATGTGGACTTCAAGCCCTTCCTTCTTCCGCAACTCGTCGAGACAGAAGTGCACCAAGTGGGGGACGTCGGACAACCTCTCACGCAAAGGTGGAATGTGCAGCCGCAGACATTGAAGGCGAAAAAAGACATCCCAGCGGAAGGTTCCCTGTTCACACAACTCAGCCAGATCCTGGTTCGTGGCGGCGACAACCCGCATATCGACCGGCTGTTCGCGGGTTTCTCCCAGAGGCAATATCTTCCCTTCCTCGAGAACCCTAAGAAGGCGTGGCTGTACTTCCAGCGGGAGGCAGGAGATCTCGTCCAGGAAAAGGGTGCCCCGGTGAGCGTCACGGACGAACCCGCGTAGGTCGTGAGTTGCACCGGTAAACGTACCCTTGCGATGGCCGAACAGTTGGCTTTCGGCGAGTTCGGGCTTGAGGGTGGCACAGTTGACGGCGACCCAAGGCCCTTGAGATCTTCGTGAGTGCTCGTGAATCCAGCGCGCCAGCAATTCCTTACCGGTCCCGGTTTCGCCCACGATCAGAACGGGGGCTTTGGATTTCGCGTAACGAGCGGCTTGCTGAAGCAGGCGTTGCATCAGTGGGTGCTCGCCGATAATGCGGGTTCCCCCTTCACCCGGCGGAACCTTGGTGCGGGATCGCATGGAGATTCGCTGCAAGGCGTAGGATCCCAGGGCTTCGAGAACCGCCTTGAGAGTCGGAGAAAGGTCGGGCGGAGAAGCGGCCCGGTTGGCTACTCGAAGAGACGGATGAAAGGATGAACCTCTAGAACCGTTGCCATCGAGAGAGAAGACCAGCGTTGGAGCGGGCGAAAGGCACCGGGTCACCTGCTGTGCATCGCCCGTACGGAACGTGCCCAGGTGAGTTCCGCCTTCGAAGATCGCGTCGGAATACCCGAGAGCGCCGAAGAAGCGGAAGAACCCCTGCGCCACGTCGACAGGGTTTTCAGCTGATGCCAAACTTGCCGTCAGCCGAGGCAAGTGTGAGTAGAACTCCGGCATTTCTTCCAGGTTTTCATTCCGGTTCCGGTCGGTCGAGCATGGATGCATAGCAGCCTCCCTAGATTTCCGAGCGCCGTAGGAAAATGGCCGGTCGGATTCTCTGCATAAAGTTTAGGGTCGTTACCTGAGGTGTCAAGCGCCGGTGGGGAGAAATTCGGCCGCGGCCGAGCTGGGTGCAAGATGTGCCCTGGGACACGTTTGCCGGGGTATCCTCCGCCCTGCTTTCGTGCAGAAGATCGGTCAGACAGTACCCCTGTCAAACCTCTGGAGGCCTGAAACGATTTGCTATTCCATCCACCGGTCTCAAGGTGCTTCCCCAGTCTCACTCATCTGCTTGATCAGTCGGGACTTACGCCGTCAGTACGGGGGAGGGTGGGTTGAAGGGTAGGAAAGCCGGGACGTACTTGGCGGTGATCCATAGGCGCAGCATGTACCCGTCGAAGGACAGACTGCCTGGTTGGAAGCCCTCTACTTGGGATCGGCGACGTCCGGGGGAGTTTCCGGACTGCCGAGATCCATGAGCAGAATACCGTACCCCACGCCGGGTTCGTCCCCGGATCTTCCCAGCTGGAAAGCCATGTATCTGCCGTCGGGACTCACGGAGGGATTCGATGCTTTATATCCTTCAAACTCCGTAAAATACGTAAGTCTCACGTAATCCCGGCCGGACCCGTCCAGCCGAAGCTTCCAGATGTCAATGTAGCCGTCTCCTCGATCGTTCTGCCGATCGCTTTCCACCGTCGTGTATTCGCCGTCCGGGAAGATGCCTTCGGGTTCGTCGTAAACTTCGGGCGAGTTGGTGTAATTGACGACGTTCCCCGTCTCCAAGGACACACCCATGACGTCGGATTCGTTCTCGGGCTGGTAGCAGGAGAAAATCAGTTCGCTGTCTCCCCGGCGGAAGTCTTGCGCCTCCAGCCAGCAGTGAGGCCACTGGTCCCGATGGACTTCTCGCGCGTTCACAAGGCGGGCATCTGCCGGACCAATCTCGACGTCAGCCACCATCAATCGGGATGTTCCCTCGGGCAGTCGATCGGGATACTGGTTCGAACTCTCGGCCCAAGCTATCCGAGAAGCCAAGCGAGAGACGGCTACGCCTTCGTTCAGCTTTTGGTTGACGCGAAGGGGAGGTGATTTCCGATCCTTCTTCAGCAGCCACAATTCCGCCTCGTTCCAGCGAGCTCGTTGGCGGTCGGTTGACTCCGCCGGCCCAATCAAAAGATAGTCGCCGCCGGGAAGGTAGTGAACCCGGAAGTAACCCGCATGGACAAACGCGCAAGTCAGACACCGAATTTCGCGGCTGTCTACCGTGATTTCGAAGGCATCTCCCAGAGTGCGGTGAACAAACGCAATTCGCTTGCCGTCGGGAGACCAAACGGCTCGCTCTCCGAAGTGCGTCAACACTCGGGTGTTGGGAGGCAGGTTCTCCAGGGGGCCATTTTCTGCGGAAACCGGGAAACTTGATCCGATAAGCAATCCAACCGCCACGACCAAGATGCCTCGCCCAGGGCGAGAAACGCAACCCAAGATACCGCCGGCACTTTGAAACTTCATCAGCTCTGCTTATATACGAAAAGCTGATCAACGCCAACTGTCCGGTCCGCTGAGTCGCACGCATTCTCTCCGTCCCCTTCCGGGTCGGACGGTGGGCCGTTCGTGACGGATGGAGGCGAAACCCCGTGGTTCTTTCGGCGGACGGCCGCGAAGCACCGGGAAACAGGCACAACGGGGATGCGACGGAGAGCGGAACCGGCTTATCTCCCGATGCATGAATGGGTAAAGGAAGTAAAGGGGGTGACAGCGTTCATTCCGTTTGCACCGGCAAAGGCTTGCAGGCAAGCGCTCCCTCTTGTCGAAATCAACTTGAAATCAACCTAACTCTGCGGCCTTCCGGATTTGGGCTAAATCTCCACTTGGTTGGTTGTGGTAGACAATTCGAACGCCCGATCCTTGCTCCGATCCAAGAGAGTTTTGCTCTCTCGTGTTTCCCTCTGTTCTTATCGAAACGGGGAGTTTGCTATCCTGGAAAGCAGAATTCCAGCGCTTGTTTATTTATGAAGGGAGAGAACCGATGAGGATGTGGAAAGGTGTGTGTCTTCCTGTAATGTTATTGGTTGGTTTTGCTCATTTCGGCTACTCCCAGCCGGAGCGGGGGAAAGCCGAACTGGCCGTTAAGGGAGGAACGATTTCGGTTGACTATGGCCGCCCCAGTCTGCAGGGGAGAGACATGTTAGGTCGGCTGCAAATCGGCGACTTCTGGCGGATGGGAATGAATCAGGCGACTACGTTGGTTACCCCGGTCGATCTGAGTTTTGGTACAGTGAAAATTCCCAAGGGAAGCTATAGCCTGTGGCTCCTCAGAAGCGGCGACGACAACTTCGAGCTGGTGTTCAACTCCCAGACCGGGCAGTGGGGATCGCAACACGACCCTGCCAAAGACGTGGCGAAGGTCAGTCTGAAGAAGACCGTCCTGCCGAATCCCGTAGAGACTTTTACCATTGATTTGAAGGGCGGACCCGATCAGGGAGTCTTCTCCATGAGCTGGGGAGACGTTGAACTTTCAGCCGAATTCACCGTGGATTAGGGTTCGGAATCCCTGAACTATGCGGGGTCAGAGACCCACTGCCGGTCCCCGAGACGAGTGAGGGCAAGGTCGGCCGGTCCCGCGGCAGTGATGCACGTGGGGCCGGTCGCCTGTGCTTTTTGCTTTTGAGGCATCGTAGAGCACATATCACATCGGTTTCGCCGATCGGTGGGTGTGAAGGCTTCGGGGCACGTGGGTAGGTTCTCTGGAATTCTCAAGGTGACGCGTCCGGGCGATGGGACTGCGCCTAACACGAACTCGCCCAGACAGTGATCTGGTGACGCTGCCGACGCAGGGACCGGTCGTCTCCGGTGCCGCTTAGCAGGTAACGGGGTAAGAGTGCGGCCGGCCGGAACCCTGCCAAGTCCTTGAACGGTATTTGCTTCCTTTGCAGTTCTTCTTGCTCTAGGCGGTTCGATCTTGGGCCGTCTTTTCCTGTCCGGCCGCAGCAGCCTGTCAACGAGTCTTTCCTTTCACCCGGGGGGTAGTGCGGGACTCGCCGGAGAGAATGTCTTCACTCCGAGGAGAATCAGCGTACCCCGCAACCCTTCCCGTTCCTCCCCTGGAGTAGGGCGGCGATACCGTGTATCGTCGCCTCGCGGTTGCGGTGTCGCGGCCGACCGCTTCCGAAGATGTGAGAGGTGAGAGATGCCTGACAGGAAGATCCTGTACGATCGCGTGTCGTCGGATTTGGGTGACTTGATGGTCGCGGCGTGCGAGGAGGGGATCTGTCGCATCGGCTTGACCGGGGAGCCGGCCGATACGTGGCAGTCCTGGTTCGAGCGCTATTTCAAAGAGGTACCCTCACCCGGCGGGCATGACTGGATCCGGAAGTTCTCGGAGGAGCTGGGAGAATACTTGGCTGGACGCTTACGCTCCTTCCGCATTCCCGTAGTGTTGCGGGGTACGGAATTTCAACTGAAAGTCTGGAAAGCGCTCTGGGAGATACCCTTCGGTGTAACGACGACCTATGGAGAGTTGGCGGAGAGCTTGGGAAGACGTGGCGGAGCCAGGGCGGTGGGGGGTGCGGCCGCACGGAATCCAGTACCCATACTGGTTCCCTGTCACCGCCTGGTGGGTGTCGGAGGGAGACTGGTCGGCTTCTCGGCTGGTTTAGAATTGAAGGAACGGCTGTTGCAAGTCGAAGGCGTTCGGTTACGTTGGTAGTGGAACGAAGCGTTTGACGAGACCGTGGCGTCTGCGCTCCGGCAATGAAGTTGGCTGAGGATAACTGTTGGTGCTCGGATTGAAAGGTAAGAACAGGTTGGCAGGGACGACGGAATCCTGCCAAAGGACACTGTCGGAGATTCTCGAGTCCGCTTTATTGGGGAAGCGCCTCGGCGCCGACGAGGCCTTGGATCTGTTGCGGTCCAATGAACTGCCGGCCTTGGCGGATGCCGCTCACCGCGTACGTCGAACCAAACATCCTGACAATGTCGTGACCTACTTGATCGATCGTAACGTCAACTATACGAACGTCTGTGTAGCGCGGTGCAAGTTCTGCAACTTTAAGCGGCGTCCGGGGGATCCCGGGAGTTACGTCCTGGATCGGGGAGTGATTGCTCGGAAGATCGAGGAGACCATTGCGCTGGGTGGGACGGGAATTCTATTGCAGGGAGGCATGAACCCGGCGCTGACCATCGATTACTACGAAGACCTACTGCGGTATCTTCGGAGTCGGTTTCCGATTCAACTGCACTGCTTTTCGCCTCCCGAGATCATTGTGCTCGCGAAAGTCAGCAAACTTAGTGTCCGAGAGGTGGTCCGCAGGCTGAAGGCGGCCGGACTCGACTCGATTCCGGGCGGTGGGGCGGAAATCCTGAATGATCGTAGGAGGAAGGAGATCAGTCCCGGAAAGTGCTCCGCCGACGAATGGTTGGACGTGATGCGGATCGCCCATGAGGAAGGGATCCAAACCACCGCTACCATGATGCTGGGAGGAGGGGAGACTCTCGAGGAGCGGGTGGAGCACCTGGAGAGGATTAGGGGCTTGCAAGATGAAACCGGCGGATTCGTAGCGTTCATTCCTTGGACGGCATGCTTGGCCGGGACGGAAATGGAGGGAGCGGTGGAGCGTCCATGTTCACCGGTCGAGTATCTGAAAACCCTGGCGGTTGCAAGGATTTTTCTCGACAACATTGACCACCTGCAGGTTTCGTGGCTCACCCAAGGCCTCGAGACGGCTCAAGTGGCGCTGTATTGCGGGGCCGACGACGTGGGCAGCATCATGATAGAAGAGAATGTTCTTTCGGCGGCGGGCTCTCACCGTCAAGCGACCCGTCGGGACCTGGTTGAACTGATTCGCGATGCCGGGTTCCAGCCCATGCAACGAGATTCTCTTTTTCGCCGGCTGGCGGTTCTTTCTTGAGGTTGCCTTTCGAGCGGCTTTCCTTTTGCCGTTTTCCTAAAACATCCGTATAATTGTTCAATCCATGCATGGCGAAAAAGCTCGGAGACATCGTGCGATTCTGGAAGTGATCCGCCGGGAAATTATTTCCAATCAGGCTCAGCTACGGCGCAAACTAAGAGAAAAGGGATTCACGGTGACCCAGGCGACCCTGTCCCGAGACTTGCGCGAATTGGGCGTCGGCAAGCAGATCACACCGGAAGGCCACTATCAGTACGCCCTGTCCGGGCGTGACTTGGGGACACCTATGTTTACCTGGCGGGCCAGTGGGAACGTGGTGGTACTTAAAACCGAGACCGGACTCGCTCCTCGGGTGGCTTACCGAATTGACGCCCTCGGCCTGCCGGAGGTTCTCGGTACGGTCGCAGGCGACGACACGGTTCTGGTGGTTATCGAACACGGGGTCCCCGCCGAACCCTTGATGCAGACGGTCTGGGAGAAGCTCGAAACCTGACCGAGGTCGGTCGCAAATCTTTCAGAAGGTTTTCAAAAGGAGCCGAAGGTGTCTCCACGGCGGAAAGATGAGAAGCCTTGGGATGGGCGGTTTTCCGAGACCGTGCACCCCTTGGTTCAGCGCTACACAAGCTCGCTGGAGTTCGACCGCCGCCTGGCGTTTTGGGATCTGGCGGGGAGCGAAGCACATGTAAAGATGCTTGCCTCCGCAGGGCTCCTGACTGAGGAGGAGAAGAGTTCCATTCTTGGCGGTCTGGCGGAGATTCGCCGGGAAATCGAAGAGGGTGCCTTCCCCTACCGAGAGGAACTGGAAGACATTCATATGAACATCGAGGTGCGACTCTGCGAGCTCATCGGACCCGCGGGAGAGAAGTTGCATACCGGACGGAGTCGCAACGACCAAGTGATACTCGATGTAACGCTTTACTGTCGGGAGGTGGCGCGCTCCTGGCGACGTCTGCTGGAGCGGGTCATCTCGAGCCTAGTGGCCAGAGCCGAGGGCTTTGTAGAAACGGTCTATCCTGCTTGGACCCACCTTCAAGCGGCTCAACCCATGTCTTTCGCCCACTACCTCCTGGCCTTGGCGGCAATGCTGGAGCGAGACCATTCTCGACTCGGCGATTACCTGGTCCGCCACGATGTCTGCCCCCTTGGCGCGGGAGCGTTAACGGGGTCTTCCTTGCCGCTGGATCCTTGGTTTACCGCCCGGGAACTGGGTTTTTCGCAGCCCTTCACGAACAGCTACGACACTCTGGGCAGTCGGGACCAGGTCCTGGAGCTGGCTCAGTGCGGTGTGCAACTGATGCTGCACCTGAGCAGATTGGCCGAGGATTTCATTTACATGGCTAGTACTCCGGTCGGTTGGGTGGCTCTCCCGGACGCTCTTTGTACGGGCAGCAGCATGATGCCGCAGAAGAAGAATCCCGATCTGTTAGAACTCCTAAGAGGAAAGACGGCCGGGGTCATAGGTCATGAACAGGCGTTGGCCACCCTGTTGAAAGGGTTGCCGACCTCCTATCAGCGCGATCTGCAGGAAGACAAGCTTCATTTGTTTGAGATCTGCGACGTGGTGGGGGATTCCCTGGAAGTACTGGATCTCCTGATCGAAGGATTTCAGTTGAAGGAGGACCGCATCACGGCGTCCCTTGACGCGGGTTTCTTGATGGCAACCGAGCTGGCCGAATATTTGGTGGCTCGGGGCATGGCTTTTCGTGAGGCTCATCGGCTGGTGGGCCGAATTGTCCGACGGTGCGAGGAGACGGGCCGGCGGCTCGCGGACCTGACGCTGCAGGAGATACGGGCGGTACTTCCCGAAGTCGGTGAAGACGTGGTTGAAGTTCTGAAACCCTGCCATGTTCTTTGTCGTACGGAGGCCGGGTCTACGGGTAAGATTCCGGTGCGGGAACAGCTTGATTACTGGAAGCGTTGGCTCACTCGGGTGGGCGAGAACCGGGGGGACAGCCGAGGTGCGAGCCATGAGGGATAGGCCGGACCGAGGTGTGACGTGAGTGGATCGTCGGCGGAATTTGACGTTGGAATGAGGGCTGTGCTACGGTTGCGTAATCCTGAAGCGGGTTCTCCGTTCAAACTCAATCGTGTGTTCGGGCTGCGGAGGAGTAGATGACTGCAAAAGGTAGACGCTTGCTCACATCTGAATCGGTGACGGAAGGTCACCCGGACAAGCTGGCCGACCAGATTTCCGACGGGGTGCTGGATGCCATTCTTGGCGAAGATCCCGACGGCCGGGTGGCTTGTGAAACTTTGGTTACAACGGGTTTGATTATGGTCGCGGGTGAGATTACGACCTCGAGCCACCCCGACATTCCCGGGATTGCGCGCGAGGTGGCTCGAGACGTGGGTTATACCCGGGCGGAATACGGGTTTGATTGTGCCACTTGCGCCGTTTTGACGGCCATCGACAAGCAGTCCCCGGATATCGCTCGCGGTGTGGATGTCGGGGGTGCGGGTGATCAGGGATTGATGTTCGGGTACGCCTGCCGGGAAACACCCGAGCTGATGCCCTTGCCGATCCAGTTGGCGCACCGGCTGACGCAGCACCTGGCGTCGCTGCGGAAATCGGGCGCGGTGAACTGGCTGCGTCCCGACGGCAAATCCCAGGTTACTGTGGAGTATGAAGGTGACCGCCCGGTGCGTGTAGAGGCGGTGGTGGTGGCGACTCAGCATAGCCAGGACGTTTCCAACGAGGAAATCCGATCCACCGTTCGAGAACTCGTGATCCAACCGATGATTCCGAACGAGTTGATCGATGGGGAGACCAAGATCTACATCAATCCCACCGGGCGCTTTGTGGTGGGCGGTCCCATGGGTGACTGCGGACTGACGGGTCGGAAGATCATCGTTGACACCTACGGTGGTGTGGGGAGCCACGGGGGAGGAGCCTTTTCCGGGAAGGATCCTTCGAAGGTGGATCGCTCCGCCTCGTATATGGCCCGATACATAGCGAAGAACTGTGTGGCCGGCGGATTGGCCGACCGGCTGGCAGTGCAGCTGGCTTACGCTATCGGGGTGGCGGAACCGGTTTCGATTATGGTCGACACCTTCGGGACGGGCCGGGTGAGCGACGATATGGTGATCGAGCTGATTCGAGCCCATTTTCAGTTAACGCCGCGGGGCATCATCGAATGTCTGGACTTGAGGCGCCCCATCTACCGGAAGACGGCGGCATATGGGCACTTTGGTCGAGAAGACAACGCTTTTACGTGGGAGCGGACGGACAAGGCCGAGCTGCTGCGCGTCGAAGCCGGTTTGAGGGAATCAGACATTTCGTTGACGATGTCCTAGACGGTGATGGAGCTACGTTGGAGGCCGAGCCGGTCCTCGGATGCCGACGTTCAATCGACCCAAGTGGTTGAAATCGCCGATCTGGTAAGTCTCTGGAAGAATCTCTTTGTACGAAGGTCAAGCTGCAATGAGGAGTTCTTCCGCAGGAAGGCGGCTAGCCGTTAACGAGAGAGACTTTTTGTAATGATTGTGAGTCTCTTGTCGGCTTGGGCGGCTTTGCTGCTTATGAGTGGGCTACAGAACGACGCACAGCCCTCACAGGAGCTTCCGCGGTTTCGGGTAGAAGCCTTTTCGACCACTTTGGAAGTTCGCGTAGTAGATGAAAAGGGTCGATTTGTGCACGGTCTTACCACCCACGACATTCAGGTCAGGACCGACGGCGGGCGCCGTCCAATTCGTGTGGTGGAGGAGCGAGGAGGGGTTCGCCTCAACCTAGCCGTTTTGGTGGACATCGGATCCGAGATGCAGCTGGACGAGCTGAAGGCTGCCCGAGAGGCGATCTTCGAGCTGATCCATTTGCTGGAGCCCGAAGATCGTATCAGCCTGTTTGCCTATGACCGCCACGTGCGGCTTTTAGCCGGTCCCACCACGGACCGGCATGAGCTGGTAGAAGCTCTTTGGAACCTTTCTATCGGGGGACGTTCGTCTTGGTGGAAACGGCTGGGAAGGCTTTTTTCGTCATCCGCATTGACCGGGTTTGCCGTCGACGAAGCCTTACTTCGGCTCGAAGAGGAGAGCGACGGGGTGCCGGTGATCCTGGTGTTTTCCTCCGCCTTCGGCAACATAGGTCGGGCGACCGAGGAGCACGTAGCGCGCTATCGGGCGAGGATCTTTGGGGTTGGTTGGGGGAATCCGACGGGAAATATCTTCAATCTGGGCGCGGATCGCAGGACGATTCAGCGGCTGGTAGGGACGAGCGCCGGCGTCATGTACTCCGGCTCGGAAATCGCCGAGAGAGTGACGTACCTTGCAGAAGCCCTTAAGAGTTACTACTTGGTGGTCTATGTACCAGAGAGCGAGGAAGCGCCCAAGGAGATTCATGTCGAGTATCCATCTTGCCGGAAGTGTTGGATTTCGTTTCGTCCGACCTGGGGACCCGAGCAGGGACGTGAGTCGGTTGAGTAGCTCCGGGTACCGACCGGTTTCACCAGGCAATCCCCGAATGGGCCTGACACCGAAAGGCGCTTGCTCGGCTGAGGATGTACACGGCGTCCGGTAATCCTGGGTTCCGGAACTCCGGGCACAAGTTTTCAACCTGGTACCCGGTCACCGTATGCTTGACCGAGCTCGAAGTTCCGAAGAGCGGGAGGCTGGAGCCGATCTGAGCGAGGAGATCCGAAGGGCTTTCGACGGAGCCGTCAATCGCGAATCCCGAGGTTCGACCGGATCAGACGCGGGGTCCCCCATTATCCCTCTGAAGGCCGGTACGTTGCCGGCAGCCGCGACGCCGGAGGTGCCGGGGTTTTCACATCCACCTACCTAGCGTGTCGCTCAGGAAGATTTGTACTAGATTCATATCGAAGAAGAGTTGCACGCCGGCTACAAATACGAAAATCATGATGATACGATTGAAGACCCGTTCGGAAACGCGATCGTGCAACCACTTTCCCAAGTAGGAACCTACCGGAATCAAACCGATCAGATAGAGGTCAAAGAAAAGGACGTCCTTCCGGATCAGTTCTGTAGCCACGAAAAACGGTAACTTCGTAAGGTTGATCAAGGTGAAGGTCCAGGCCGTTGTGCCGACGAACAGACTCTTTCCCAAGTTCTGGGCGAAGAAGTAGAAGGAAACGAGAGGACCGGCGGCGTGGGCGATGGTGGAAGCGAATCCGGCGGTGAACCCTAAGACCAGAGCGGCCATGCGCCGGAGACGTAAACGTCTTGCCCACTGCTCGGCCCATTCCCGCGCGAGGATGTAGAGGGCGAAGAGGATGGCGATCGCCCCGATGAATCGCTTGAGGAGAGCGGCGTAAGGTTCCACCCCATCCCGGCCGATGTTCCACCAGACGAGGGCACCCAGCAGAATGCCCCCGCAGGCGGGAAGGAAAATCTCCAAGATCAGACGCCAATCCTTGTTGTCACGATGGTGGTAGACGGCATTAAGATCGAGCAGGACCAGCAAAGGCAAGAGACTGGCGACGACTTTGTCCACCGGCATCACGAGAACCATGAGGGGGATGGTGAGGATGCCGACACCGCCGGCGAATCCCGATTTGCTGATTCCCTGAATCAGGATGCCGGTTCCCACGAACAGCCAGAAAACGCTCGCAGGAATACCGGGCAGGAAAAAACCTTCGGGCATAAACCGTGTTTCTCCAAGGCGCCGTCTTCCGCGCCGAAAAGACCGGAAGGGCCATTCTTCACCACCGCGAACGGGGTACCCCTCCTGCGACAGGGCGCTATTATAAGCGGGGTCGGGCGACCACTGGGCGGATGATTCGCCCGACGTTGCCGCTCGTTGTATTTCCTACTATGGTAGGGGTGATGAACCGACGAGGCTTCTTGAGTCTTGCGGCGCCCGCGACGGGCTTCTTTCCGCAGCTGCGATCGCCCGAGGCGTGGCTGAAAGTCCTGGAAGTCCATCAGAGTGTCTCCGGCGAGCCGGAAACAATTGCGCGAGACGAGAGCTTTTGGGAACCCGTACGGCGAGCCTTCGAGGTGGATCGAGGCCTGATCAATCTAAACAATGGAGGCGTCAGCCCCTCGATTGCGGGAGCGCATCGCTTGTTGCAGCACTATCTGGATACATCGAATCTTGCTCCTAGTTATTACATGTGGGACGTCCTTGAACCCGGTAGGGAGGAGATTCGCCGGGGTTTGGCACGATTGTTCGGATGCGATCCGGAGGAGTTGGCTATTACAAGGAATGCTTCCGAAGCTCTGATCACGTGCCAGTACGGTTTCGATCTGGAGCCGGGAGACGAGGTGCTTACCACGAACCAGGACTATCCCCGGATGCTGGACGCTTGGAAGCAGTTGGTTGCGCGTCGAGGCGTCGTTTTGCGACAAATCTCCCTCCCGGTTCCCGCCGAAGATGAGGAAGAGGTCGTCGCGCGGTTTGAGCTCGCGATCACCTCGCAGACACGGATCATCCTGCTGTGTCACATGATCAACTTGACGGGGCAGATCTTGCCGGTGGCAAAAGTGGTACGCATGGCGCGGAGACGATCGGTTCCCGTCATTGTGGACGGGGCCCACAGTTTTGCTCAGCTGGACTTTCGGCGGGACCACCTCGATTGCGATTATTTTGGGGCCAGTTTGCACAAATGGCTTTTTGCACCGGTAGGCGCCGGGATGCTTTATGTCCGCCGGGATCGGATTTCCTCTTTATGGTCTTTAATGCCGCACGCCGAGGGCCGGGAAGGGGATGTCCGGAAGTTTGAGGAGGTCGGCACGCATCCGGCGGCGAACGCCCTGGCGGCGGGACCCGCTATCCTGCTGCAGGAGCAGTTGGGTGCGGCGCGCAAGGAGGCCCGCCTCCGGTTCTTGAAAGATTACTGGGCCCGTCCGTTGGCCGGAGAGCGGCGGGTGATTCTACACACGAGCTTGGATCCCCGCTTCTCTTGCGGAATTGCCACCTTCCAAGTGGACGGAATCAACAGCACCGATCTTGCTCGTTTCCTGTGGAAGAAGCACAGGATTCTGACCAGCACGGTACATCACCCGGAATTCGAGGGAATCCGAGTCAGCCCGAGCCTGTATACCACCTTGGCGGAACTGGATCGCTTCTGTGAAGCGGTTCGGGAGGCGATTCGCGGAGGAGTGGACTAGGGCGGACGACAGTTGTGCGGGCGGAAGCCGGCTTACCGGCGCACCGTTTCTCTCGTGGGTCTTGGAAGTTTATTCAGCTGGGGAAGCCACATAACTTCGCGGTTGCCTAGGCTCCTGCCGAAGCACTATTAGTGTCGCCGCTTATGCCGAAGGGCCCGAGCGGGGCGAGTGAGCTTGGAGCTGCCAGGGAAGAACCAGGTTCTCATCGCCAATTCCGCCAAAGCGGATGAAGCCGGACGAAACGCGTTGAAGAAGTCCGGCAGGTTTGGCGAGCAAAATCGCCGGAGGGACGATCTACGCCTCATGAGGGATTGGCGGGATTCGCGCGATTTGCGTCCGAGGTCTCCTGGTCGAAGACGTCCAGCAGGGCCGAACGGACGACGTGGCGCACCTGAGAGGGGTCGATGCCGTAGCGACATTCGAGCTCCAAAGACGTCATAGGACAGTCCGGGATACCGCACGGGTTGATGCGCCGGAAGTAGCCGAGATCGGGTGTCACGTTCAGAGCAAATCCATGCATCGTGATCCAACGGCGCACACCTACCCCGATGCTTGCCAGTTTGCCTCGCTCGGTCCAGACGCCGGTTAGTCCAGGGCGCCGAAAAGCTCGCACCGAAAAACGCCCGGCCGTTCGAATCAAAACTTCCTCCAGATCGCGCAGGTAGCGGTGTACGTCTCGGCTTCGGCGAGAAAGGTCCAGATGAAGGTAGCCGATCAATTGTCCGGGACCGTGGTAGGTGACGTCCCCTCCCCGATTGATGCGAAAGACGGGAATTCCCGAGTCATCCCCCTCATTGGACAAAAGGTTGCTGTCGCGTCCTCGGCGTCCCAAGGTGAATACGTGAGGATGCTCAAGCAGGTAAACAATCTCCTCTTGCCCCCGAGCCACGGCCTCAACGGCCCTCTCTTGCAGTACGAGGGCGTCGGCATAATCTACTTGGCTTAGGTCGAAGATGCGCATTCGGATCCTTCCCGCCGTGGTGCTTTCATTGTAACCCTCGGGTACCGCGGGCCGATGCTAGAATGCCCTGTAGATCGGGATGCAGCGGATCAACAAGCTTGTGAGGTCAGACGTCCGAGGCCCATGGCTGATCAGTCTGATTCTCCTAACCTTTGTTGTCTTTGCCCGGGAGTTTGGTCGGCTTGCCGAGCTGTTGATTCAGAAACAGGCCGACGTCATAGTCACGGGGAAGGTTGTCTTGTGTCTTCTGCCCAGCATTCTGGTCTTCAGCCTCCCCTTTTCTCTACTCATCGGCATCATGATCGGACTGAGCCGGTTGTCGGGGGACAACGAGATTACGGCGCTTCGTGCGGTGGGTACAAGCTCCTGGCAATTGGTGCGCCCGTTGCTCTTTTACGGAGTGCTTACGGCGTTGTTAACGGCTCTCGGCACGATTTACCTATTGCCGAGGGCGAACTGGGAGCTCCGCTTACTTCGCGAAGAGATTCGGACCGCTCCCGCTTACACTCAGCTAAAGCCAAGGGTCTTTTTCGACCAATTTCCCGGTCTTCTCCTGTACGTGGAGGACGTCGATCGGGAACATTCCGAATGGAAGGGAATCCTGGTGGCCGATCTAAGGGTTCCCGGGGAAGAGCGCTTCATCCTCGCCGACAGAGGCTACCTGGCGGAGGCGAATTCTCGGCATTGGGTACAGCTTCACTTCGAACGGGGATCGGTTTACGCCCTCAGTAACGTATCCCCCGAGAGAGCGACCGTCAGCCGGTTCCGTACGTTGGACATTCCGCTGGAATTGCCGGCGGAAGCCGAAGTCCAAAAGGTGAAGCGCCCGCATGACAAGACGTTTTCCGAGCTTTTGGAGGATCTTTGGGGAGGTTCGGGAGAGGTAAGGAGATCGTCGCGGGTTGAGCTCAATCGACGGCTTGCTCTCGCTTCAGCCCCGCTGTTTTTTCTCCTTCTGGGAGTTGGTTTGGCGGCCCGTCCGAGCCGAGGTGGACGAGGTTACGGCTTCGTCATCGGCGTCGTTGCAGCCTTTTCTTATTATGTCGTCTTCGCCACCGGAAGTTCGCTGGCGCGACTGGGTACGCTGCCGGTTCTGGCGGGCGTATGGGGGGCCGATCTGCTGACGCTGGGAATAGGCTGGGCCAGCCTCCATACCGCAGACCGTCCTTCCCGGCTGGCTATGCGGGTTGCTTCCTCTCGACTGGGAAATCTGCTGTGTTGTTTGTCTGATCGGATCCGATTGACAGTCGGGAAAACGGGCCGATTCCTACGGACGGCTCTGGGACGTCGCTCGACGGTCCGGTCTCATGTGCACTTCCGTATCGCCCAGATCCTCGATTTATTCATGGCCCGTACGTTCCTCTTGTATTTCGCGGCGTCTCTCGGAGTTTGTCTCGCCCTAGTCTATCTATTCACGTTTTTCGAAATCGTAGACGAAGTGGTGGCCAACGAAATTCCGTACCGTATGGTTGGGGAATACTTCTTTTTCTTGTTACCGCACTTCGCTATTCAATTGGCTCCCTTCGGGGTCCTTTTGGGAATCCTGATTACGCTGGGTTGGCTTGAGCGGACGAACCAGCTGACTGCTCTGAAGGCATGCGGAATAAGTCTGTATCGAACCATAGTTCCCTTACTGGTAACGACGGTGGCCGTCACCGGTGTCGTTTTCGTAGTTCAAGAGGAAGTGGCTCCTTTCGCCAATCGGAGACAGGACTACCTGCGGGGTATCATCAAGGGCCGCCCGCCTCAAGTATCCGAGCCCGGAGATCATTGGATTTTCGGCCAGAACCAGCGACTCTATCACTACCGGCTCTTCCACCCGCAGCTACGCCGGTTCGTCGACCTTTCCGTGCTGCAGCTGGATCTTAAGGGCGGCACGATTCAAGAGATCATTAGGGGCGAGCAGGCGCTTTGGGATCCCCGGCAGCAAATATGGAGACTGAGTCAAGGGTGGCACCGAACTTTCGATCCCAACGCGTTCGCTCCGTTTGAAGAGTACGTCCTCTCAGTCTCGGAAGGCCCCGAGTTTTTTGGGCAGGAGGTCCGGGAGTCCAACAAGATGAAGTACATCGAGCTGAAGAGGTACATCGAGAATCTCCAACTCGGAGGTTTCGACGTCGATTACTTGAAGACGGAGCTGTACAAGAAACTCTCGTTCCCTCTTCTCAGCGTGGTGATGGCGCTTCTCGGGATTCCGTTCGCCCTGACTTTGGGGCGCCGAGGAGCCCTCTATGGTGTCACTGCGGGCGTAGTTCTCGGAATCGCAGCCTGGGGCGCTTTCGGGGTGTTTGACGTGCTCGGGGCGAACAGCCTTTTAGCTCCGGCTCTCGCAGCCTGGGGCGCCAACGCGGTTTTCGGAGCGGGAGCCGTTCTTCTGCTGTCATGGGTTCGTACCTGAAGGAGCTGTCCGGGCCACCCGGGGACGAAAGCGACGGAGGTCGATCCGTTGTTCGGAACACCGACGACGGCTTCGGAAGAGTTACTTCGAGTCGAGGAAGTACAGTAGCGGAGCAAGCTCTTTTACCGGAACGCGAAGGACGATCCGCTCTCCGTGATCAGTAATGTCCACCGTGAGCAAATCATTCTCCTTGCTTACGCGAACAAACGTATCAGGCTCCTGGACTTCCACCAGGACACCGCTGTCCAGTTTGGCCAATTCGTCGACGACGGTAGCCAGGGCGGGATAGATAGGCGCCAACTCTCGACGGGCCTCCGCCAGAGCCGAATCGGGGACGAAGCGAAGAGCAACGGGAGCCAAGCGGATGGGCACCTGAATCGTGGCATGGCGGCTCCCGCTTGCAATCCGCACCTCGATCATCGGCGACGTGGCCAGAACAAGGGTCAGACCGCCGAGAACGCCTAACAAAGCCCCAGCGACGGCTGCCAGAATCTTACCGGTCACTGAAGGTCACTCCTCGAGGTTGCCCGTACTGGAGCCGTCGGTCCAAACCCGAACATAGGAGTCCTTGTCCCGTACCCGAACCAGCTCCCGAGGCGGTGCGTTTCGAAGTACCGCAAGGGCGGCCCGCAGATCCAGTTCTTCGCCCTCTCCGGATAACAAGGCGTCGACTACTTCTGCGGGAACTTGTACAAAGACGGTCTTTTCCGAACTCTCGGTGGAAGTAACGTAGAGGTGACCGTTCTTGAAAGTGACCCGGACTTCCTCCTCGGGCGAGGAGACTTCCACCAGGGGGACTTCGCCCTGGGCCTTGAGGGCGGCCCACAAACTACGTAACTCCGAAACACTCATTTCACGCTGGTTGAGCTTGATCTTTCCGGACTTCAGTTCCGGCACGTCGAGCATCGGCAAGACGGTTTCCGCCAACTGAAGAGGAACATTCACCTTTACCGACTTGTTTTGGGCTTCCTCCTCAACCCGTACGTGCAGCCATGTGTCCTGCGAACTCTGTGCGGCCGCCGTCGCCGCCGCCAGGGTTGAGAAAAGAAGAACTTGAATGGATGGGCTTGGTTTTCTCATGATGTCACTCTCCTGCTTCGAAAACACCAAACGAGAACATGAAGCAAAAAGTTCACGGAATCCGCCCTCAAAATTCCACCGGAACAGATTTACCTTGCACCGGGCTGAGCACGCAGGTCCCAACACAGGCTTCCTGGGCCTGTCCGCCAACCCGGGCGGTTCAGTGATCCGGGTAGTTGCCCGCGTGGGGCCGAGCCGAGCCGGCTGAATCATGGGAGCTCCGGTCTACCGGATCCGCTGTGCTAGCATGACCGGCATGGGAGAGCTCGCACGGAACCTGGCTGTGGCCGGTCGGGTCTTTAAGAAGCCGGGGCTTCCCCTCAACCTGGTCGTCTTTGTTACTTCCCGCTGCAGCTTGCTCTGCCGCCACTGTTTCTATTGGAAGGAATTGAACGGAAAGAAGAACGAGTTGACGCTGGAGGAGTACCGTCGAATCAGCAGTACATTGCCGAATCTGCTTTCGGTGTCGCTGACCGGCGGTGAGCCGTACCTGCGCCGCGATCTTGCCGAGATTGCCGCTACTTTTGCGGTCAATTCTCGAGTGAGAAATATCCAAATTCCATCCAACGGTTTTCTGCCGGAGCGGACGGTTCGTGGAGCTGAAGCCGTTTTGCGGGAAGTCGATACGGCCGTTGTCGCCACCGGAGTTTCCTTGGACGGCCCTCCTGAAATCCACAACCGCATTCGGAATCATCCCCAGAGCTTTGACCGAGCCTTGGAAAGCTTTGCCGGGCTGAGAGAGCTGAAGCCCAAGTTTCCCAATCTTTCCGTGGGGGTGGCGATCACGGTAAACCGCGAAAACCAGCACGTCTTGGACGGATTCCTCGACTTCGTGGAGCAGGAACTTAAGCCCGATGCAATCTCGCTGACGTTGGTCCGCGGTGAACCGATGGAACCTGGACTGCGAAGCGTGGATCCGGAGCTATACCGCCGAGTGGCGGAGCGGGTGGTGGCCTACCGGAAGTTACACCCTCGCCGAGGGGCAACCTACGAAAGGATGGTGGTGAGCAAGGAAGAGGCGGTTTACCGCCTGGTTTACCGGACTATGAAAGCGAATCGGCGGTTGAGTCCTTGCTACGCCGGACAACTGAGCGGTGTGATCAGCGAGACCGGTGACGTGTACCCATGCGAAATTCTGGACCGAAAGATAGGCAACATCCGCGATTACGGGGGGGATTTCGCCTCCCTGTGGCGCTCGACCGCGGCCTGGGAAGCATATGCTTATCAGCGGCGGCTTCAATGCTCGTGCACTTACGAATGCGCCCTCAGTGTGAATGTGCTGTTTAACCGGCGACAGCTGGTGCCGTTGGCGATACGAACCGTGCTTCCCGTATCGAAGCCCCGAATGGAGAAACCGGACGAACTTGCTGAGTGCGGTAATGCTACCGATTACTCCGTCGGATGATGGGCGAGCAGAATCCGAATCTCTCCGGGCCCCAACCGTATCGGGTCGACCCTAACGACATCACCCGACTCTAGGTCCTCCAATGTCTCGAACGGAAGGCGCCAATCGATTGTTTCCTCCCGGTGATTGAAGAGGAATAGAATCCGTCCTGCGGCGGCGTTCAGGCTTCGCACCTCGACCGGGGGATCCAACACCGGCCAGGGATGATCCAGAACCGGCCGGACCCCGCTTTGCTCCGCGAGATAGGCGAACAACGCCTCATTGTGAGGATGATCAGCGGCACCGGCCGCCATGGCGGCAAAGGTCCCGATGGTGTAAGCCCGTCCTTGTCCGTACTGATGCATAACAAGGCCGGGTGTGCCGTCGGGGAACTCCCCGATCACGGAGGCCCCAGAGGCCGGAATCAGTTCTTCCTGGATGCCGATTCCCGACAGATTCCAGTTCATCCCCGGGGAAGGGCGGACGGAAAGTTGGATCTCGTCCTGCATTCGAAGCCGACCCTCCCTGACTCCCAGAACCTCGTGCAGGCCGAAGCCGGGGATGATCTCTTGTGCGTATCCCCGTTCATCATTCCAAGCGCAGCGCGCCTCGGTCACCAGGGTTCCGCCATGCTCGACGAAGGCGGTTAAGGCCTCGGCGGCCTCTCGCGTCAGCATCAAGGGGTAGGGCAGGAAGACGAGACGATAACTGGAAAGGTCACCGGCCTCCACTTCCCGTAGGTGGACGAAATCCACCGGGATATTGCGTTTCCAAAATGCGCGGTAAACTCCTTGGAGCGATTCTCTAACGGCTCCCGCCCGGCTGAGGTGCTGTTCCCCGCCGACCAGGTAGCTCAGTGGGTTGTAAACAACGGCGACCTCGGCCGTCGCGGGTCGGCTTTCCAAAAAGAGCTTTTGGTGCCGGTCGATCCATTGGGCCAGTCGCCCCGTAGCTTCCGCCCGCTCGGTCAGCGTTCCGTCGAGGTGTACCAGTCCGTAACCGCCGGCCTCGTAGCCGCTACTCATAGGGTAGTAGGCGTACACATTGATCGCCTTGGCCCCCCGTGAAAGCATCGTCAGAATCCACAACCGTTGGTCGGAAGCGGTCACCGGCTCACTGACGACGGTCCCTCGGATACCCATCCCGGCCTGAAGCTCGCCCACGTAGAAACCTCCTTTGGTTCGTCCGGAAGACCGGATGAAATCGGCAAGAGATGCCAACGTCAGGCGTGACCAGTGCTGTTGCGGAAATGAGTGCTTGGGATAGATCGAGGTTCCCCAAAAATCGACGGTTTGGGCCATAAGCCAGTCATCCGGAGCGCCGACGCCCATGAGAGGTGATGTAAACAGTCCGGGTACCGCCGCATGGCTGGTCACGACGTGGTCCGGAGCGACCGACTTCACCGCTTCGGCCCGTAGTCGCAAATCCTCGGCGAGCTTGTCGCGAATGAAGAGCTTCCAGTCGATGAAGTCGGTGTAGCTGAGGATTGTCCCGAAGCGAGGCGCTTCCACCTGCTCCCAACTGTCGAAGGTCCGATACCATGCCTCGTTGAGGCGTTCCAGAGTGCCGTGTTTCTCTTGTAGCCACTCCCGAAACCGCTTCTGTGTCCAGGGACAATAGCAAAATGAAGCGTTGGGCACGAAGTCGATGATCGCCCAGTTGATAATGTGAGGTTCACTCCAGAGATCCCACCCTACGAAATTGGGGTACTGCGAAGCGACTCCGGCAGCCTGCTTATAGAATTGCAGGATCTTCCCTTGAACCTCGGGATGATCGAAACAATACCCGGGTGCCGACTGAGGGGTGATGACGCTTCCGTCCTGCGCCACAAAACGAGCGTCAGGCCACTGACCGGCCACCCAGTCGGGCGCGGAGTCGGTGTATACCTGCACGAAGAAGCGTAACCCGATCTCCTGGGCCAGCTCCGCCAGGAGCTCAAGCTGGGGAAACCCGTATTCACCGGGTCTACGCTCGTTGGCCGTCCATTCCACCCAGGTCCGGACGGTGTTGAATCCAAGAGATTTGATCTGTTGCAGGTCCTTCCGCCATCGCTCGCGGCTCTGCTCGGTGATCGGCTCGAGCATGGGAGCTCGGGCCTTACCGCCGGCGTACCACACCGAAACGGGCAGAAATGAGGCCGCCGCGGAAACCGGCCCTTCCCCGGTTTGACCCGGCGCGGCCACCGCCCAAGCAAGACCGTACGCGGCGAGGGCCAAGCAGACCGAAACCAAGAACGAGGGTAAACGGTATCGGCGAAACATGCCGTTAGTCTGCCCGAAGGGGAACCGCGACGCAAACCGGTCCTACCACGCCCGGTGTCCGCCGAAACCTGCAAATGCCCCACTCACGCAAACGGCATGGATACCGTCAGGCTTTTCAAGGCTTCGAATTCGCGTGCGGACCTACTTTAGAAACCCTTGAACCCCGAGCCAGTCATGGAACAGTTCGATCCAACGGTCGGTGGGAAGGTTCTGTTTACGCAACCCGAACCCGTGCCCGCCCCTCGCAAACAGGTGAAGTTCGGCGGGCTTGCTCGCCTCATACCAGGCTTCGTAGATCTCGATGCTCTGAGGAGTCAGCCGCAACTGGTCGTCGGTGGCGGCCACGACAAACAAAGGGGGGGCGTCGGATTTCACGGGTTCCTTGAGAGCCCACACGTAGGCTGCATAGATGGGCGCGGCGAAGTCGGGTCGGGTTGCAGCGTCGTAGGTGTGAGCCACCGAAGCGGTAATCGCTCCTCCCGCCGAGAAGCCCATGATGCCGATCTTGTGGATCTCGACGCCGTACTCGGCGGCATGCTCCCGAACGTAGCGCATCGCGGTCTTGGCGTCGTCCGTGGCCAATTTCACCACCGGGGCCACGGCCTCGTTGATGCCGGGACCCTTCGAGAACATCTCTTGGAAAGGATTGTCCGTCTCGCAGTGGAGAAGCCGATACTTGAGTACGAATCCCGCTACCCCGCGTTCCGCCAACCAACGGGCCACGTCATAACCTTCGTGATCCACGGCCAGGGCGTGCATGCCCCCTCCCGGACAAATGATCACGGCGGTCCCTGTGGCGGTTCCTTCATGAGGACGGAAGACGGTCAAGGTGGGGTCCACCACGTTGTATACGACCCGGTCGCCTCCCGGCGGGGCCTGAAGCTCCTTCTCCTGCCAGTCCCAATCTTCGGACCCCGGAGCCTTTCCGGAATAAAGGCGGATTACCTCGTCCTGGGCGGCCATAGTTGCCAGGGCAAAGAGAAAACTAAGCAAACCCAGGGTAAATGTTCTCACGTTCATAACCGGCCCTCCCTTGGATTCAAACCTCCAGTTGCATCACCTCATCTTGCACGCCGTGTCGACCTGCCGCCTCGGCGCCTCTGGTGATCTTTGCCGGATGATCCCCGACGAGCGAGGCGGAGCTACTGTCTCGGGCCGACTTCCGGGGGAAGCCGGTCCAGGAGCGGGTAACGTTCCGGGTGTCTTTCCGGCTCCACCCGAGTGTTCACGTCGATGATCATTACCGGACGGGGTTGCCGTCCGTTGATCGCCGGCCAGTCGGGAACACCCAGTCCGCTCGGATCCGAGGTCTTGACGAAATTTTCGTAGAAGCGCTGAAAAATGGTGGAGACCTTGTAATCTTCCGACTGCCAATCATAGACCCGGTTCGTAGGAAGGTTCCCCATGGCGTACTCGATGTCGGCCGAGTGGACCGCACCACGTGCCGGTGGCGGCTGAGCCGCCCTCGCTTGCTCGCCGCGAACCACACCTCCCGCCAGACCGGGCACGGCGTCACCCATTTCGGGACGCATCGGTGGGCGGGGACGCGCGTATAAGTAACGGAATACGGGATGATCACTGGTCTCGGCGTGGACTTCGAGCCATTTCCAAGTACCCAGTGCAATGAATCGGGCGCCGGCCAGATCGGTAGCCGCCTCGATCACCTCCTCTTCGTTGGAGGCCGAGAAGACCCGGAAGACCTCGTCGGCGTTTTCGCCATACAAGCGCTGCAAAGCGGCTTTGAAGTTTTCCACGGTGGGCTCGGCGTTGCCGAGGATCATCCGGTAGTTCATTTCCTCCGAATTCCAGCCGCCAAGTAAGGGCACCCGCGCCTGATTCCCGGCTTGCATGGTTTTCATGGGATCCTCGGGCAGGAAGTAGCCGTCCACGATAGGTCCGAAGAAGAGCATCTGAGCTCTTGCCGTGGCCTCGAGGAGCTCTTCGGCGGGCATGGCCCGAAGTTCCGCCAAGCTCTCTTTCCCGATCTGTTCGCCAAACTGTACACCTCGTTGTTCAGCCTCACTCAAGGGTGACGCCCAAGGTCCCCCGCCCAAGGCTCCACTCGAAAGAATTGCGCCGGCAATGAGATCTTTTGAGAGGGGCGAAACCATTTGAGCGCTGACCGAGGCGGAACCCGCCGACTCGCCGGCGATGACGATCCGCTGGGGATCACCGCCGAAGGCTGCGATGTTCTCGTAGAGCCACCTGAGAGCCGCCGCTTGATCCTGCAGACCGTAGTTGCCCGACGCCTTGTGGGGCGATTCCGCGGTTAGCTCGGGGTGAGCTAGAAAACCGAAGACCGTCAGGCGATAGTTCACGGTGACGGCGACAATTCCCTTTCGCGCCATAACCTCGCCGTCATAGCGAGGTTCGGACCCGTCTCCCGCGGCAAAGCCCCCGCCGTAGAAGTAGACTAAAACGGGAAGCTTCTCCAGCCCCGTTTTCGCGGATGTCCATATGTTCAGGTAAAGGCAGTCCTCGCTCATGCCGCTCGAGCGAAAGTTCATATCACCGAAGATAGGCCGCTGCATACAGCGGGGTCCGAAGTTCTCCGCCGGGCGAACGCCGGTCCAGGACTCCGGAGGTTGAGGTTCTCTCCAGCGCAGATCACCTACCGGAGGCCTGGCAAAGGGCACTCCCTTGAAGACCACGATGCCGGAATCGACGACGCCTTGCAGGACGCCGTACTTCGTTGTGGCACGACCTTTGGACAATTCCCCCTCCTCTGGAGTCCGGCCGGGACTGCTGGAATTGCAGCTCATGGCCAGCAGGCCGATCACCAAAGCACCCAGCCGGCGGCTGGACCGTTTCTTGTCTCTCCCGCCCGGCGGCGAAGTGAAAAGACCCCTCCCGGACTGCAGTACAACTGCAAAACGTACAGTCATGGTGCGTACCCCCCTTGTATGGTTTGACCCCCGAAACAAGAAACCGCTCTTCTGCGCGGTTTACTGGTCTAGTTTGTACCACTCCAGCAGGCGGATAACCAGTCTAAACTTGTGTCTTTTTGTACCTCTGTCGACAGCCGATTGCTAGAAAGCGAAGTTGTATTGAATTTTGCTCCGATTTTGGCGGTAAGTTCTGTTGAATGTGTGGGTTGTTGGTAATTTGAATGGTTGCCCATACTCCCGGCTGTTGAAAGTGCGCCTCGATATATTCGGTAAGTACTGCGAGGATCGCACTCCCAAGCGCATCAGGACCGCCCCCCAAACGCCGTTTTCGCGGGCGCCGTTCTCTCGGGCGAGGGCTCCGGAGTCCACCACGTCACGGCAAATCGGCGTGGAGAACGCCCGCGACAACGCTCCTGGAACACCCCGGTATGCACGTCCAGATTTTGCGGGAGTGCAACTTCCACTTTGGAGTGTGCCGCCCGTCCCGGGGCTTTGGATTCGTCCTAGTAGCTGCGAACTGTCCTCGATGCAGCTCCTTACAAAGAGAGCTCGGGCCTTCTGCTGGAAAGCCCGTGTTGCACCTACCTTGCAGCCCTTCGGGTCGTCCCGGTGGAACTAACTTCAGAATCAGCATGCCCCTTGATCTATGCGCAAGATACCGTTCACCTGTCGAAGTGACTTCGGTTGGGAAGTTCTTGTGTCGGCCAACCGGGGCAGGGAAGTTTCGGGGGGGTTGGACGGATGAAGCGTCAAGGGGTTGCATCGGCGGCGAGTGATCGCAGCACACCAGGCTGTGTGCCGAGCATGCGGCCAAGAGCCGGAGTGGGCGGCATAATCGAAACCTGGGTCGTTGCAAAGAGGGGAAACTG
>Ga0116188_1000764_pt1 | contig 30400 bp, 29 predicted proteins | sample AD_JPNTR2_MetaG_FD_89807 | JGI IMG/M metagenome (GOLD analysis project Ga0116188, IMG submission 89807) | Active sludge microbial communities of municipal wastewater-treating anaerobic digesters from Japan - AD_JPNTR2_MetaG | ecosystem: Engineered > Bioreactor > Anaerobic > Digestate | place...
CATACCATTTCATACTGGCCAGTACCTGATCACCTTAACTATGAACTGGAATGTCCTTTCTAACGACACATTCATAACTCTGACTATCAGCGGCGAAATAAGAATCATCATACCAAATGCTACAGCAATCTTGAACGGGAAGCCCAGCATCATAATATTCATCTGTGGTGCTGCCTTTGCTAAAATCCCCAGACTAACTGAAACAAGAAATACCGCTGCTATGACAGGCAGCGAAATTTTAAGAGCTATCACAAACATGCCGCTGAATGAATGAGCTAAAAATTTTAAAAAAGCCTGGATGCTTTCACCTTTAAGCGCAAATGCCGGTGCTAATTCATACGAGTGGAAAATTGCCTTAATCATGAAATGGTGTCCGTTAATTGCTAAGAATACTAGCAAACCAATAATATTTTTTAGCTGCCCCACAAGCGGAATTGAAATCTGAGCAAGGGGGTCTATGACTTCATTTATACCAAAGCCTATCTGCACGGCAAAATATTGCCCGGAAAGCTGAAATGCTGAAAATACAACACTAACAAGAAACCCAATATATATTCCTATTATTATCTCCTGTATAACCATAAGGTAGTACACACCCATATTGCCCGTCAACGCAGCATTGCTGATTGAAAGTACAGGGAAGATAACCAGTGACACAAAAAACGAAAGCGCCCCCCTCATAAGTAAAGGAATAGCCCCACTTGAAAAAAATGGAGCAATCACCATCATTGCTGTCATACGCACCAGCACCAGAAAGAATGCCTGAAACTGATATACAAAATATTCCATTATCCGGCACCCAATTTAGAAATCATCATGAATAATCCTTTTGTATACGCAACCAGTGTATGAAGAATCCACGCTGCAAACAGTATCAAAGCAGCAAAGATAGCAATAATCTTTGGCACAAATGTCAGTGTCTGTTCTTGAATTGACGTTGTGGTCTGGAATATAGAGATGATAAGCCCTACAAACATGCCAATTCCCAGTATGGGGGCAGAAACCACCATGGTTACCATTAATGCTTCTCGCAAAATTTTTATTACTTCAACATCTGTCATAGTTTTCTCCTACATAAATGACTTCACCAGTTCATAGGTAAGCAGATTCCATCCATCCACCAGTACAAAAAGCACAATCTTAAACGGTAATGAAATCATGATTGGCGGAAGCATAATCATTCCCATTGCCATAAGGGCACTTGCCACAATCATATCGATAACAATAAACGGTATGAAGATATATACACCCATTTCAAAGGCACGTTTTAATTCGCTAATCATAAACGCAGGTATAAGGCAATACGTTGGGACATCGTCTTCCGTTTTTGGCCGTTCTAATTTTGCAAGCTCAATAAACAGTGCAATGTCTTTTTTACGGGTTTGTTTCAGCATAAATTTGCGCAATGGCTCCATACCCCTATTATAAAACTCTTCGTTGCTGATCTGCCCTTTCAGATACGGCTGTAACGCTTTATCATTGATCTCAGTAAGGGTAGGCGACATAATAAATATTGTCAGAAAAATTGCAAGTCCCACAATAACCTGTGTAGGAGGCATCTGCTGCAATGACAGGGCACGCCGAACAAAATCCAGTACAATGACCACGCGAGTAAATGAGGTCATCATCATAATTATTGATGGTGCCAGTGTCAAAATGGTCAGTAAAAATAAAATTTGAAGACTTAAAGACACATCCTTGGGTGTTTTTGCCTCTTCAATATCAAACCCTATCTTTGGTATTGGCATTCTGACATTGCCAGCTTTCTGGGCAAAGGCAACATCCATACACATAGCACCAATGCCAAACAACATTACCACGGCAATAAATATAATGATTATATGTTTATATTTAATCCTTTTCATAACGCCTTACGCATCATCACCATTTAATTTCTTTAACCGTTGTCTGTATGAAATCAGCACATCATCATGAATTGTTTTTTCTTCACTGGCAAACCGCTGTGACGGCCTTCCAGGATTTTTCATTTTATCAAGCACCTTACCCAGCTGTGTGGACAGATATTCCTGGAAACCTCCCTGCTTAAGTGGTGTCGATTTAGAACTCAATAACCGTATTCTATCGATATCATCCTTATCTTTTATCTCAGTAATGAGATTAATATTGTTATCCGATACACCCAGCACATATACCCTTCCTGCAATATCCACTACCTGTAAAAATTTATTCTGACCCAGTGGCACCACCGACAATATCGTGATTACCTCCTGGCCAATAGCTGTTATTCCCACTTTTTGCGTAATGAACTTGAAAAAATAATAAAACCCTGCAATAAGCACTCCCATCACAAAGATAGTTTTAAAAATAAGCCATACATATGATTCCTCTTCAACCTGAGGCTGCTCATAGTTATACAGGTAATCGCCTTTTTGTGCATCATTGTCTTTTTTCTCAGTATCTGCAGTTTCAGCTATAGTGGTAGCATTTTCCTTTACATCGACAACCTCATTGCTTTTTTCTGCCCTGGTCTTTTCTTTATCATTCTTAACTGCTTTAACAGTTCTGGTTTCTTTTGCATACAGCATAGTATCATTAGGGCGATAGTTCATAGTAATGGGACATAATATAAAAATGAGACATAATAAAAAACTATGATAAAAAAATTTTTTCATATAACTCCTATAATCACCAATCATTGTTCTATTACGTTCCATTGAGCACCCTTACACTATACCAACATTACTGTTTACGACTGCATCTTGGCAATACGTTCTGCCGGGCTCACAATATCGGTTACACGAACTCCAAAATTTTCATCAATAACAACAACCTCACCACGGGCAATCAATTTACCATTGACAAGCAGGTCAACAGGTTCACCCGCCAGTTTATCAAGCTCAATGATGGAACCTTCGCCCAACCCCAGTATATCTTTTACAAGCTGCCGTGTTCTACCCAGCTCCACCGTAAGCGTCATGGGTACATCAAGTAGCAGATTAATATTCCCTGTTGGAATTGACTGCATGCCTTCACCCAGTGGCGGGAACCGTACTGGGCTTATACCCACCTGTGAAGTTGTTCTGGGCTGTGCCGGTTCAGGCCTGTATTCCGGTTGCTGCATTTGCGGTACATAAGCACCACGGGCAATCTCACCTGCAAGTTCGATATTCATCAGATGATACATTTTGGAGTTGATTAAATTCTGGATAGTAAGGTTATAGGTTACCTTCACTACATCCGGAGTTCCTGGAACTTCGATATTACCCTGAACTACTTTTAAATCAGGAGCTGTGGTATTTACACCTTTACCAATTTTATTGCTCAATTGTGTTGCTATAGTGGACATCATCTGGCTAACAAATTCCTGCAATGTACTCTGATGAGCCTCAGTTAGAGTTGCAGGTGGTGTACCTGAATCATCTCCCATCATTAATGATGAAATGACACCGGCATCATTCATTGACAGTAAAATTACATTCTTGCCATTTAACCCACCAGAAAAATTTACTACAATCTGTACATATTGTTTGGGAAATTCGGCACGCACCTGGTCGGCACTTTTTACTTCCACCAGGGCATTGCCAATAATAATATTCTTACCTAAATAGCCCGATAATGCTGGCATTACACTGCCCATGCTGCTATTCAAAAAATCAGCTACTGATTCTCTTTCTACTGGCGATAAAGCAGCCTGAGCAGGAGCAAATTCCCCTGCTGGTACCCTTGCAGTACCTGAGAGCATATCATCAGCACCCTGCAACAGGGCATCTATTTCATCCTGGGACAATGAACCATCACCCATTGTTTCCTCCAGTGTGTTTAATTCTTACATATACAATTCTTTGAAAAATACTTACCATAATTAATAATACAAAATATTACACTAATTTACAACAAATTCTCTGAAATAGACTTCTTTGACCTTGCCTTTTAAAAGCAATACATTAATGTGTGCTTTTATCTCTTCAGCTAAATTAACCGTATCCTCAACAGAATTCAGATCTTCATAGGATTTATCACGTAAAAGGATGTTAACCACATGCTGCATCTGGGGAGTACGCTGAACCAGTTCAGCATTTAATTCAACATTTTCCTCATATCCTAATGAAATTGTAATCTTTGCAAAATGCGGTTCTGGATCATTGGTTGTTATTGAAAATGATGGCATATCAAAATGAGCCAGCGGTGGTGGAGGTGGAGCAAGAACTATATCCTGTTCTCGCTGATAACGCTGCTCCTGAACATATTTAGCAACAAGATACGAAATTCCAATAATGATAAATATTGCCAGTATAGCGCCAGCTATATAGAGCAGGATCTTTATAATACGCGAAGTCTCAAAAGCACCTGTAGCCCTGGCCTCTTCCGGCTTTTCCTGCTCCTCTATTTCTTCAACATTGACCCGTTCTTCATCACCCATGCGTTATACCTCACCAACAATTTACATTTTCATTTAGTATTATATCAATAAAATCTAAACAAACATTGTTGGTTAATTGTTATACTAAATTTATCGACATAATACTATATTAATTAAAAAAGTCAATTAATTTATGATTATGTCACTAAAATGTATCAATTTTTTTCAATATTTTGTACTTCTCCCTTTACATTTCTTATTAACGCCATTCTTCATCAGGCAAAGGCCTTACAATCCCGGGTGTAGTTGGTTCAATTACTCCTTTATCCCTGAGTATAACTATCTCAACTCTCCGGTTATAGGCTCTGCCTTCAGGTGTATTATTATCATCTATGGGCCTGTATTCACCAAAGGCAACTGCTGACATCTGCTTTGGATTAACACCTGTTTCCTCTATGAGATATCTCAACACATTAACCGCTCGTGCTGAGGAAAGCTCCCAATTAGTAGCATACCCTTCTTCAAGACCTCGTGGAGGAACAGGTCTGTTATCAGTATGACCTTCTATCCTCACATAGTTGGGCATTGACTTTATAATCAGGGCAACTTTCTTTAAAATTGGTATAATATCATCCTTAAGTTTTGCACTCCCTGGTTCAAAATAGGCATCACTTGATAATGTAATAACCAGGCCCCGTTCGTCTTCGCGCACTCTTACCTTTTTAGCCTGAATTTCTGGTTTAAAAGCCTCTACTGCCCTTTTCAGCATCTTTGCAAGAGCTCTTCCCTGCTCACTGGAAGGTAAGTTTAACATATTAAGACCTATCTCTTCCATCCTGCCTCGTGCCAGGGAATATCCGCCCTGCATCATCCCCAATGAACCTTTAAAAGAAGACAGGACAAGATTAAAATCCTGTCCAATAATAGGGGATATATCAAACATCATGACAAAAAACGTTAAAAGCAGCGTATTTAAATCACCCCAGCTGGTAAGCCATGGTGGTGGTGGTGGTAGTTCCATTTTCTTTCTTTTTGGCATCAGTCACCTACCTCACTGGTAATGGCTTCACGCAATCTTGGATCAAGGAATGATACCAATTTATCTTTAACAATTCGCGGGTTATCACCTGACTGTATTGACAATGTCCCTTCTATCATAATAAGTTTCATCAATACTTCCTGGTTATTAAGAAAACCCAACTTAGATGAAATTGGATAGAGTACCAGATACGCCATGATAGCACCATAGAATGTGGTGATAAGAGCTGCAGACATACCAGGCCCAATAGCTGATTTATCTTCTATATTAACCAGCATAAGAACAAGTCCTAACAGTGTACCAATCATACCAAAGGCTGGAGCATATGTTGCCCAGTCATCAAAAAGCTTTTTACCTTCATCATGGCGTGCCATAATGTTTTCAAGCTCTGTTTCCATAATGCGGCGTACCAGTTCAGGGTCAGTACCATCAACAACAAGCTGTATGCCCTTGCGTAAAAACTGGTCATCCAGTTCATCCAGATCATCTTCCAGTGCAAGCAATCCCTCACGGCGAGCTTTTTCAGAAAAGGAAACAAGGGTAATGATAAGTTCGTTTGGATTATACTTTGGTGGGAAAAATGCATGTTTGGCAACTTTCCATATTCCCAGTACCTTGCTTAATGGATTGGATATTAACAAAGCACAAAAGGAACCGCCTATAGTAATAAATACTGAAGGTATATCAAAAAAGAGCAAAGGATTACCTTTGGCAAAAATTATCCCCATAATTATGTTGGTAAAACCAACAATTAAACCTATAACGGTAGCAAGATCCATATAGCGTTACTCCTCCTAAAGTAGCCATTCAAATCGTACAGGTATTCTTATTAACAATTTTCGGTTAAATTTTTAAAATTATTCATTAATTATTATATTTATTATTACTACCAGATTTTTTCCCAGGTACTATCGCCCAAATTATCATTTTGTAATTATTTAAACCCAGTGAGCACCTTATGATAATATTCATAAATACGGGATAATACCTCATCTTTTGACTCTTTAACCAGATATTTTCTTTCATTGGTCAGTGTTATGGTTGTATCAGGCTTCGACTCTATAGTTTCAATGTGATTTGCATTCAAAATGAATTCCTCGCCATTCATTTTATGTAATGTTATCATGTTCTGCCTCTTTTCTTTATTGGTTTATCAGGATATAATGTGTTCATAACTTTACTAATTGTTACTTTAGTGACTTTATTCTCACTGCAACCAGGAATACTGCAATCAAATACTGGTATCGTTACGTTTGTAAAAAGGTTTTCCAGCCATTGCCTGGCAGCCAGAAACTGATGATCTGTATAATATATCGACTCTCTTCGTTTGACCATGTACATTTTCTTTCTATGAATCATTGCATAATCATTTGAATTGGCTGTTGAAAATCTATTGTAATGCATGATAAAGCGCTGGCATACAACCGTATGCTGTGCATAGTAATTATCCTTAAATGCAAGGTCATTGCCTACCATTGTTAACGAAGCAATAGAACACCCTAACGCCAGTGATATTGCCTGTGTTGTTACAATACTTGCTGTTGCTACATATCCTAAATGTTGGCCTGCAAGCTTCCACAATGCATCAAAAGGGCTTTCATATATCATCCAGTTATAAAAGCTGATTTTACCCTTCCAGGTAGCCAATGTATGTGAGCTTACTCCACTGAACGCTAACAGATGGCAGGATGACGTGGGTAAAAATGCATAATACGAAACAGGCATGGCCTCGCATGATATAGAAAAATGTGGCTTAATCCCAGCCAGTACTAACGGCCTGTACGCCATATCTGTTGCAATAATAGCAAGGTCTTTCCTGTATTGATATTTTCTTAACACTTTAAGTGCATCGTTTAAACTCCTGCCTGCACCACACACAACAACATGCTTGCCACTTAAAAGCGCTACAACCTTCTGCAACCCGCCCCATTTTTCTATCAATACTTTATTTTTGGTTATATTACGCTTTATTAAGGCATAGCGCTCCTGTAATAACCCCTGATTTAATGCCTGATAAAGGCTTTCAGTATTCATAATAATGGAAACCTGATCAGTTAAAATTGCATGCTACTGTATTACCTGGCGTATGATAGTATGCTGCTTCAGTGCCCCTTCAATGCCAGTTGCTATGCCAAAATACACCTGTAGCTCTCCATAATCGCCATATCCTTTAACAATGCCAGCAAACCCTTCAATATCAGCCCAGTATCCAGCAGTGATACGAATATGAAGTTCAGAACCAATACTATATTTAAAATCGTTAAGTGATGTAGAATCGATCCATATATTGCCATACTCAACAAACGGTGTCAACCACATATCCCTGAACATAAGCGGCAGCATCCTGTACCCAACATCTTTTCGAAATAAAGGAATGCGATACTCAATACTGCCTACAGCCAACCTGTTACCATAAAACATGTCTTTGGCAAAACCTCGCATGCTGTAAGCATCCTCATCTGATGGTATGCTCTGACTCTTTCCTTTTGCGTAACGCCCTATATTATAGGGATACAGATAGTACGGTGCATTGTGTGCATAACCACCCTTCAGCATAAAGGCTAACACATCGTTGTCAAAGCCACGGAAAAAATAGTACAAACCACCACGCACCTTGGAATATGAAATATCTGAAGAAAGTGAAGAATCGTAAATATCCGCATAGCTTTCAAAAACCATGCCGTCCTCAGGACTTACCGAAAAGCTTCCCGTATATGTTCCATCATGAAAAAACACCACATGTGAGCCCGCAAGGACAATATCATGTGTAAAAACAGTATTACTATAATATTCACTAACCATTGTTTTTTCATAGGTATAATACAAAAGCAACTGATTATAATTATAAAATTTCTGAAAAGGAATTGAAATGCCTGACGATACTTTACGTTTCAGGGTCCTTCGCATATAGGCAACAGTATCAGGCGGCTCCCATGGGAACGTATCATCAAAAATAATCCCTTCATCTTTATATGAAATAAACAAATCAGGATACAAACCTGAGTAAATATAATCAAGGGCAAGTGTCATCCTCTTCTGTAACAATGCATAATCCAGACCTAACGAATAACTGTGCCTGTACAGAGTATCATTACCCGACGTATTAAAACCAATATGATTGTCATATTTGTCCGGGTATAACTCTTCACTATATACATATGGTGCCCACCATGGTCCAATCACGGAATAGATTGGATTATATGGTTGTTGTAAAAGTTCTTTATGTTCTTCATACTGCTGTATGGTAAAAGGTATGGGCGATAGTTCCTGTGATTGGCCTGTTGCATAGGGCATCAGTGCAACGTTATAACCATTGGCTTCGTATGAAGAAAAAACTATAGTTGTGCCATTATTGCTTATATCAGGGAAAAAAGCGCCACCAATGACATTGCTGATACGAGAAATTTTTTTACTTATAAGATTTATTTCATACAGATTAAACACACCATCCCTGTCAGAAGAAAAAATAACTTTCTGCCCATCAGGATGAAATGTAGGATGAATATCAACAAAGGAATCATTGGTTAAAAGGAGCATCTTTTCTGTTGTAAAATCATACAGTGCTATATCACTGAAGCCATTATGTACAATACTGAAGACTGCTTTGGAGCTATCGCCCAACACCCGCAAATACGAAATTTGAAAAGGCGTATTGTGTATAAAATACTTCTGTATGGTAAAAGTAGCATCAAGCTGTACCAGTGAATATTTCCCTTTATCATAGAGTATTGCCACATAACCAGATTTGAATGGTTCTATATATTGAACGCGCAACCCTTTTGTTTTTTGTGAATACTTTGTATCGTAAATAAAAACATCCCTGAACAAATCAAATGACTGGTAATACTCTACATCACTCACTATGATAGTTTTGTTGCTCACAGCAAGACTATTGGGCATGTTAACGTATGCCAGACGTGAAAATGTTTTATTGTGAGTATTATATTTTACAAGCGATGGTTTTTCTTTATTTGTCATGGCAATAAAAACAATATCATTATTATAAAACCGTGGAAAACTGGTATAAAAGCCTGTACTGGTTAACACAGTATAATCAGATATGCCACGTTTTTTGATTTCTGCAATCTGATCATTCAGGTCATTTATTAATTCTTTCTGCCATATTTGCCACAAAGCTATCGCTCGTGCTCCATACACATCATTAAAATTCTTTTCCATCAGAAATGGTAGAATATTATCCGCATTTTCTTTAAATATTTCACCAAAATCTTTTTCAGGATAATTTCGTGTACAGAACTCTACAAAAAGACCACCATATAAGTAGGGCACCATGCCTGCAGGCCATTCCCGTGGGAAATTACTTGCCAGGGATATATCCTTGAGGTTTTTTGAATATACTTCCTGCCGTAAAACCATAAGGGTGTAATTAGCGTTGAGTCTACCCCAGGGTTTTCGTTGTGATTCCTGTAATACAGGGTATCCCTCAACAGCCCATACTGGCATGAGTATATTTGGAAAACATACTCTTCCCAGGGTATAGCGTGTAGCTTCTGGAATGCCACCAATCATATCCATGGTAAGAGTATGTGTGTATTCATGAGTAAAAACCATACGCAGCCAGTCGTCAGTATTGGATAAGCCTGCATCCTCAACATGTGGCATTACCACAAAAAGCTGCACCCTGTTATACGGAAACGGCATTGAAAATCCATTTGCCATATCCGTAGTATCACACAATACAACATCTGTTCGGAAAAAAGGCTGCCAGTTTATATTTTCTTTAAGTTTTTCATGAACTTCTTCAGCAATAGTGGCCAGTCGCAATGCCTCATGCTCTAAACCATCATGATAATGAATCCAGAAATGGCTGGTTTTAATGGAATACCAGGTATACCTCGGATGAAACATACTTGCAGCATGTACCGTATATGCAAAGAAAAAAGTAAGCAGGATACTATAAATCCATAATAATCGTTTTGACATATAGTGACACCTTGAATTTACTATTCTATACGATTTATCAAAATTTATAATGGCTTGATACAATTCTATTGTATGAATGTACACCCACTGTAAGTAGAGGAGTGTATGATTTATTATTCATAAAATAGTTATACATTACTGCAACAACAAAATCATAATGGTTTAATCATGGTAGTTCCTGATTTCGTTTGAAAATTTGTCTACCATTTCAACCAGTGATTTTGATGCATGGGCGACTCTCCAAATTCATTTTTTATGATTGTATTATAATCTCTGGACAAATCAAGATTTTTTTACATTAATTACCATAATACGTTAACAGTTCTTTGTGTTCATATTGTACATTTATTATAATCATGTTGTTAAGTTATATCCGGAATGAATTTAATACTCATAAATATATTGACATTTTGATTATTATTACAATATAGTATAGACAGGACAATAGCATATGCATAAGTGGCACATAGAAAAACGCGACACTGTTAATAAACAAAGGATTTTTTCAATTGAAAAACTTTTGTGCTATCATCCTGCAAAAAAAGTTAATCATGACTTTTACATTCTCAATAACCCTGACTGGGTAAATATCGTTACTGTTGACACAGACGGCAATATTGTACTTGTGAAGCAGCACCGATTGGGCACCGATGAATATACCATAGAAACAGTAGCAGGCCTTATTGACCCTGGCGAAGACCCATACCAATCAGCACATCGCGAATTATTGGAAGAAACTGGCTACCGAGCACAGGAAATAGTACTACTCAAAAAGCTGGCAGCTAATCCTGCCATTATGAATAATTATATCTATTTTTACTGTGCATTGAATGCACAGAAGGTTCAGGAACAATCGTTAGATCTGGCAGAGGATATTGAAATAGTGACATTATCACCACAGCAAGTATTAGAGTTTATCCAGAAAGGAACCATAAATCATTCTATTATTATCACTGCTCTTTTGCTTTACTTTTTGTCACCCTACTCAACAATTCCAAAAGACAAAATATTACTCTATTGATACACTATAATGATAACCGGTAAATTGATTATAGTATCACTATTTTTATTAGTGCAAAGTACTGCACCGGATTTTTCTATTACTCTTTCCTATCACCCTGCTCCATTTTACTATGAGGAGTGGCATATTACCATAGCCAGGATTGGACAACACGCATACATTGAGACCACAAGCCCTCAGTATGCAAGGAAAAAACGTTCAATCCCGATTGATGAATATTCATCGCTTGTGGAAAAAATTGTTTCATCAGGAATATGGAATTGCAAAGACTGCTACTCATATGGAAATTATTATATGCTGACGATTACTAAAGGTAACTATCGCCACAAATGCAACATTGAGTATGCACCACAAAAAAATTCCTGCAACAATGCCACTCAGATTATCCGATTTATCATTAATACAGCCAATAATTATTTACAGTAAAAGACTTCATTAAATAGTGAAAAAAATAAAATTTCATTTGACAAAGAAAAGCATACAATAATAAAATTTGTAATATATTATTCAATAGCATATACTCACAAAAAATACGAATCATTAATCTTAAAGGAGGTTATATGAAAATAAAGTATGTAATATGGTTATTACCCATAGTATTAGTTTTTTCTTCTTTAACATTTTCACAGCAAACCACACAGGAAAATGTGGTCCAGCCTGATGTACAGAGTCCTGCATCACCTGAAGTTAAGAAAGAAGAGATAGCAACAGCTGCACTCAAGGCTGTATCATTCAACAATGGCGTGAACACTTTTGTAAATTCAAAGGTTAAATTTGAACTGTTTTCAAAAGACAATGTAGCAACGGATAAAATATTGTATAAACTTGATGCAGGTAATGAACTGGAATACAAAGAGCCTTTTGCTATCTATGAAGAAGGCAAGCATGTTATCAGCTATTATGCTATTGATAAAGTTGGGAACAAAGAAGACCCAAAAGCTTTCAAGGTAGTTGTTGATAACACTCCGCCTGTAGTTAATGTCTCTGTATCTGCACCTGTTATTAAATCCGGGGACAAGTTATATGCTTCAAAAAATTTTACTTTTGTTGTTGAAGCAAAAGATGCATTATCAGGGGTTCAATCATTAGAATACAGTATAGACAAAACCAATTATCAGCCCTATCTGACACCTTTTACCATACCAGTTGAAGGGAATATAAGCTTAAGCATTAAAGCAATGGATAATGTAACCAATTATACTGAAAAATATACAATGGTTGCAAAAGATGAAAATGGCAATCCCATAAACTTAACTGATGGTAACGTATCGATATTTGTTGACAATAAAGCACCTGTTGTAGAAATTAAGCCCGATAAAGAACTGCTTGATAAAAATGGCAGAAAAGTTGCTACAGCGGATTACAGCTACACAATTTCAGCAAGCGATGCTGAATCAGGATTATCCTCTATTCTTTTCCGATTGGATGGCAAAGGCGAATTCAAAGCATATACTGGAGCTATAAAGTTTGATACCAACGGTGAGCACATGATAGAGGCAAAAGCAGTGGATAAAGTTGGCAATGTATCACCTGTTGCCGTATTATCAGTATTTGTTGACATCATTGCACCTGATACGACAATAAAAGCTATTGAATAAATTTTTTAACTTTACCAGCACTGTAATAAATAATTACAGTGCTGGTAATATTATAATTATAATACTATTTATTTTATTATAATTTGAAAGAATAGTAAATATGTTTATTGAAACAACAAAATTAGATTCAATTCTTGTGATAACCCCACACGAAGATATTATCAGAGAAAACTCCGAAGATTTAGAAAGGGCTATTTTTACCAACATAAACAAATCAACTACTGATGTTATACTGGACTGTAAACATGTGCAGTATATTAACAGTTTTTCATTGGGCACACTGGTTAAAATTCACCAGAAGCTTGAAGAAAATTCCCGCAAATTACATTTCCTCAATGTTGCACCATCAATAAAAACATTGTTTAAAATTACCCGTGTACTGGATTACTTTTCACTTATTGACTCAATGGATAATGTTAAAAATAAAAAGTAGCTTTTTATAACAAAACAGATTCTTCACCCTGCATTACAAGTTTCAGAATAAAAGACCTGTATCTTTTTTATTTTTTTCAAAAAAATATTTATCATAATAAACTTTTGATTTATAGGTATCCCCAGTAATTTCATAAATAACAGCAATATTATAAAGCGATTCAACAAATCCTGTATCTAATCTATAAGCTTCCTTAAAGCAAAAATTTGCCTTAACATAGTTTTTAGCAAAAAAATAGGCAAAACCTAAATAAAACCATCCACGTGCAGATGTTGCATCCAGAGTTACAGCAATATCCAGATGTTTAATAGCGTTATTAATATCTCCTGAATACAGGCACGCTTTCCCATATCCATAATGGGCAACATAGTAATAAGGATTTAAACCAATAGCTTTGATAAACAATTCTTTTGCTTTTGAATATTCTTTAGCTTTTGCAAGTGCAGTTGCTTCAGTGCATACTGAGGAAGCAAACTGGCTTTGAAGAGGAACAAAACATAATAACGCAATGAGTATTGCTTTACTGAGCATTGGGGATCATTTCGCGAAGTGTATGAAATAAAAATGTGTCAATTTGTTTACTGTAAAATGTATACAATGTGAAAACAAGCCATACAACAAGGGTAAATATACACATAAATTTCAGTAACCGCTCTGCACCAATGTCATCTGCCTTGTAAAAGATAATTATTAACGCTAATGGCCATAAGAAAAACATATTTGCAAAAATCAGGGCACTGAATTCTTTTATAAAAGCGATAGTTACCAGATACCAGTCTTTTTCAAATTGTTTATAACCTTTTACAAGATCTTTATAAAAAAACCACACATAAAACCCATATATACCAGAAGCAGCAATTTTCCATATTAGTTCAATTCTGGGACGCATCCATAATAGCAGCACACACAGCCCCCAGATTGTTGTAAATATCATTAACGAAGTGGAAAGCATTGTTGTATTCATTGGGTATTATTCCTCTTTTAACGCTAAGAAACTAGCCAATTCTATGGCTTTCTTCATGCTGCTATAGTCAGCACAATCTTTGCCAGCAATATCAAATGCAGTGCCATGATCAACTGAAGTCCGTATAATGGATAATCCCACAGTCACATTTACACCTTCATCAAACGCCAGCATCTTGAAAGGTATTAAGCCCTGGTCATGGTAATGAGCTATAATACAATCATATTGTTCCCAGCGCTGTGGTATAAATATAGTATCGGCAGAAAATGGCCCTTCAATTATGATTCCTTGTGCTTGTGCATCCTTTACAACTTTTGCAGTGACATCCTTATCAAAATTGCCTATTGCACCATTATCCCCACAATGTGGATCAAGCCCACATATAGCAATCTTTGGCTTTTTTTTCATTATTCTGGTTAAGCTGCTTTCACAAATCTGAATAGTTTCCATCAATACAGCATAATCAATAACATCTTTTAGTTTGAAAACAGGCACATGTGTTGTAACAAGCATAACATTATATTTTCCTGAATACATGAGCATTCGTGGGTTATCTTCATGTATCTGTTCTGCAATATATTCAGTATGTCCCATAAATGGTACCCACTTCTCTATAAGGGATTTATTGACAGGACCAGTAACAATTGCATCAATCATCTTTAGCTTCCATAACGTAATGGCTGCATCAATATATGCTAAGCTTTCCTTGCCTGTTAGTTCAGTACCACAGGAAGGTTGTGGGATTGGTACATCACTATGGATATTTATAAAATAAGGTTTCTGTATAACAGTATCACGCTGTATTTCATTAAAATTCAGTATATCCCACGAGGGCATGAGATGGTGATAGTATTGTTGCAATACGCCAACCCTGCATATCACCAGAGGAAGGCACGGCAGTGTTTCAAAATCGCATAATGCTTTTAATGTTACTTCCGGTCCAATGCCAGCTGGATCGCCAATAGTAATAGCTACTCTGGGCTTCCTAATCTGCAAGAAACTCCTCGGGTATTAATTTATTTTTTTCATATTCATTTTCAATCAAGTCTTTGGCGGAAATCTTAAGATCATTTGCTATAGTGCAGCGCCCTTCTAATATTACACCATTCTGGATTATCAGTTCAGGTGTTTTTATATCCCCTAATATTTTTGCTGTGGGCATTAACAATACCCTGTTGGTAGCATTAATATTACCTATAACCAGACCTTCAATAATAACTGATACAGCATTAATATTGGTTTTAACTTTTCCGTTTGGGCCAATATATAGCTGGTCAGCCTGCAAATATTTCCCTTCAAAACGACCATCTATTCGCAATGAACCGTTAATAAGAAATTTGCCACTGAAATAAGAATTTTCACCAATAACATTATTTGCAACATCACCACCAGATTTTGCTAAAGCCATAAAAACACCTGCCCTTCATTTTTTTTCATAGCTACATAATGAATATATTTATGTCAACATGAAAATTGTATTTACATTCATGATTTGTATACACCGCCGCCTGTGCGGTATGCATATATACAGTTATGAAATTTTCAATACTAAAACTTTGTTTTATCAGGTACTTTAATTATCTGTAATACTTCCTGAACAAACCCTTTGAGATATCGCAATGCTTCTTTTACTGTCAAACCTTCAAATGTTTTATACATATCATACCTGGCGTATGTTATTTTGTCATCTGCATTTAAAACCATTGTGCCACCAAATTCCGTATCTGCAAGTATTTTGGTTACAAAATCATTAACATCTTTAAAAAAAGAAAATAAATCCATTAAAAATAACCTGCCCTGCCGCATGCGCATAAGATTCAATTGTGAAATATGAGCGCTTGTATTTGCCTTTTCAATATCATCCACTGTTTGCTGAAAAATCTTTAATGCCCTCTGGCACTCATCTAATTTTCTGTACAGAGAATCTCGTTCCAGTGAATTGGAATAATCAAGCTTGGTATATTGATCAGCTATCACACCCCATATTTTTTCTGAAAAATGCTTTAAAATTGAAGCAGCAATATTAATTTCATTATCATCCTTGAAATTTGATATTTTTTCAATTTCAACATTTTTTAAATACTCCAGGGTTTCCAGTTCCGATTTCCCGGTTGGGGTTACTATTAAATCATCAGTTAATATTGCTTCAATAAGTTCATCAAGTTCCACATCAGGATATAACTCTTGAAGTTTATCCCTCAGCGATTTCAGATCTTTTTTTACCCGCTCACGCTGTTTTGCATCAGGTGAAGTTTTTAATACACCTTCTAACGCCCGTATAGATCGTACTATCTGTTTAGCTTTTTCTTCTCTCTCGTCCATAATCATTCATTACATTATTTTCTACTGCATTTTAAGCTATAGTATCAAACTTGATATTTTTTTGCAACATAAATTCCTGCTACGTGATAAGCTGAACAGTAATAATGAAAATTTAATCGTCAAGAATACCCTGTTACTACCGATAGTATAAGTAAAATAAAACATTATGATAACATTATATATGGAATTTGTAAAAAAATATTATTTATTACATCTTTTTATATTATTATGTCTTATTGTTGCACCATTAGAAAGTGCTCCAGCTGCTATAATACCTGTTATCAATGATCTTTCCCGAAGCAATGATACTATTACCCTGTTACGTAAGGATATACGCAAAACACTGTACACTATAAAAAGCAATAGATCGGTTGAAGAATTACCCGAGCTTGTTATGTATAAATATATAGTTAAAAAAAATGAAACATTCTGGGATATAGTATCTATTACAAATCTTGATCTTGATACGATAGTTTCTGTTAATTCACTTTCAGCTCCATCAGATATAAAGAAAGGGCTTATTCTTTATATACCGAATATGCGTGGCATAATACATGAAAAATCTCAAAATGAAAGTTATGATACCATTGCTATGAGCTATCGAATACCGGTACAATATATTCTAAAAGTTAACAGAATAGTTACTAACGAACATAAACAATATATATTTATTCCGTGTGGGACCCTATCTGATTTAGACCGCTCCCTTTTCCTTGGAACAGCTTTTGTTTCACCACTAACGGTAGGCAAGCTCAGTTCTTATTTTGGCGTGCGTAAAGATCCAATAGACCATGCACATAAATTTCATGCAGGTGTAGATATTGCATGCCCCATAAATTCACCTGTCTATGCATCTCGAGATGGTGTGGTTGTATTTTCCGGGCTCCTGGGAGGCTATGGTAATCTGGTAATTATAAAACATAGCAGAGACTATTTTACATTATATGGTCATTTAAATAAAATACTTGTTCAAAAGGGGGCGATAGTTACTGCAGGACAGCTTATTGCAAAATCAGGAAACACTGGAAGGACTACAGGTCCTCACCTACACTTTGAAATAAGGAAAAACAGTAAACCAATAAATCCATTATTATTGCTACGATAAACTAATCAATTGCATCAAGCAGCGAATATACATCTGTACCGTCTTCAGGATATTCAGCCATCAGAAAAGTAACCAGCAATTGTAATTCTTTATCACTGAATTGCTGTACCATCTCATTTTTAATTGCATTTGCAAACGGTACTGCAAATTTCTTATTCTTACCGGGCAACACAATTAAAAATTTATTTCTATCAATCCTTGCAGTAAAATCACCATCAGAGAGTCGACTGATGATAACTGCTTCAATTTTATTCATAAGTTCCTGGGTTTTTTCTAACCCCTGAATTGTATAGTACCGCTTTAAATTTTTAATTGTAAAGAGTATTATGGTAAGAGGAATTGTCAATCTGGTAACATTAGCCAATTCTTTATCAATTCTGTTAAAAACAGGTAATATGACATCACTATAATTAACATATTGAGATTCAATTAATTGCAATGTCAGATAATGACTCAGTAAAACATCTGTCATTACTTTGAACCGTTCAAACTGAATTTCCCTGCGCTGGTAGTCACGCAGCCTGAAGACACAGAAAAAACCCAGCATCTCATTAGCAACTTTAAATGGATTAATCCAGAATAATGTCATCTTGCGAATACTGCTTTCTGAAAAAACCTCCCTTATTGCCCTGTTTCTGTCAAAATCTTCTAAGTCTGCAGCTGAATGTAAGGATAATATATAGTCAATAAACGCTGAATCACTATTAATAGAATTTGCAGAATCTTTAAGAAGCAGCATATCTTCCTCATCTGCCAACAATAAAGAATACCTTCCATCCTTATTATTTTTAATATACACTGCATAACTTAAGAAACCATTTGCCTTCATAATACTGTGGGCACTTACCTTGAAATGATCTTTTTGTGGGTACTTTCGTAAACTCTGTTTATATTCATCCAGTTCGTTCCAGAATTTTCTGTCGTCTACTGATTTGCGTATATCATTTTCCAACTGTTCCATCTTATGCACTTTCTCATAGGTTATGGCAGCAAATTCATTTATCCGTTCAATAAAATCAATTTCCTCTTCACTATAATCCCCAATTGTTATCTTTTCACCAAGAACCAGAGCACCAAAGACCTTTGAATCATACCGTAAGGGAATAAACAAACGAGCATCAATAGCAATTAACTGATAATATTCATCCCTATATTGGGTTTCCTGTTTAAACTGTTCTATATCCACAACTCCTTTAGATTGCATAAGTATATTAAAAAGGCCTTTTGTAATATCAAATCGTATATTTTTATTTTTTATTGTTATTCCCCTGGAATCAGCCACAATTAAAGAATTCTCATCATCAGCGCTTACTACCAGTAATGTAGCAGATGCAGATCCAATCTGACCCATAACAGAGAAAAGGATGGCATCATACAATTCATTGAGCGAATGAGCTTTAATGATTTCTTTACCAATTTCATATAAAACAACAAAGTCTTGAAACTTCTTATCAGGCTTTATGGAATACTCAGTAGAAATAGTTTGTTTTGTGGTATCACCTTCCTGCATCACACGCATACTATCCTTATTGTCTTCCATGGATTCAATAATTCTGAATTTTGGGTTACCATCTGATCTATTATCAAGATCTTTATCTTTAAATTCGTTTGTTTCCTGAATGCTGTTATTCTGTAATAATTTTAAATCCGGTTCATCTTCAGGACCTAAATAATCGGGCTCACTATTTAAAATAAGTTCCTGGTCCTGCATTATTATGGTATCATAATTAGTTGTATCTGTCTCAACTTTATCTTTTGCTGGAGTATTATCATCAGGTAAAATAAATAACTCATCTTCGATGGGCTCAATACTTTTCAGATCCCCATTACTCAATTCAATGGTATTTCCATCATCCTGTAAAGCTGTCGATGCATCATCTTTTCTGTCATTAATAAATTCAGTCTCTGCAGGTCCAATAATTGTATCTATCAGTGTTTCTTTGCCCTTTTTATTTATTTCCTGTTTATACTGTAATGCTTTCTCCAGTAACCCCATACAGGTTAAACTCCTAATTCATTTAATACCTTAACGTACAGGTCAAAATATTCAGAATTGGCAAAATTCTTTATAACATCTTCTGGTAATTTCTCAAACAAGGAATCCAGATATTTAAGTAACCTTCGAATATTTTCCTGCTTCTCAACTGGTAATGTATCAACAAACCTGTTTACATCCTCTTTGCTATCAAGAATAATGACCTGATCGGTAATATTAGTAATTTCTTCCTGTTTTGCAGGTTTTTCTTCAACAACGGTATCTGATTTACTTTCATCTACATCATATAGCTTTGCTGGTTGGTGTGGCATTTGAGCCAATAATTTCTTAATATCAACCTGAGGTTTAATCTTTTTTAACCGCTCAACTATATCATCAATATTTTCTTCTATGACAACAGCTACCGGTGATTCAATATTCTCTTCAATACTTTTCTTTTCTTTATCAGACAGGCTTTGCGGTTTTGCCTGTATATATTTAAATTGCTTTACTAATGTAGCATCCTTTTCAGGGTGGTCTCTCCCAACTGTAACATCTTTAAATGCTTTTGAAGCTTTAATTGTTTCATACTCTTTTTCAAAAAGAATGTCATAAAAAAACTCAAATTCATCTTTTGTTAATCCAAAAAGTTCAACTGTAGATGAACTCTTTTTAACTGTTTTTGTTTCATAATAATCATCAATAACCTTTAAATACTTATCATATTCATCTACAAGAACAGCATTGTCTATAAAAACTATATCATCATCTTTAAACTTATACTCTTCTTCAAACTCTATCATTCGGTCCTGGAATGTTGGCAATGTTCCTGTCAGGATAGGAGCTATATATTCATCCTCTTCTTTTGAACTTGCTTCCTTTAATATTTTAGCCTCTCCTTCAGTAATTTCTATCATGCCACTGACCAACTTATCAATATCATCTATAGGGTTTTCTTCCATTGATAAGTGTGCTTTAACCTCCACACCAGCATCATCTATGATCATAATTTTCTGATTAGCTGCCCCTGCCAGGTCATCAGGAATAGTCTCAATGTTAAATTGTGCATAATCTCTTATTAAATTTTTTGTATCAAATGTATCATCAGTTGTTTTTGTAGTTACTGATGCAGGCACAAATTCTTTTTCTTCTTCTAATGTTATTATGTCTATATTCTTTTCATGGATTGCTGGTTCTGGTTTATCTTGAGGCTTCTCTTTTACTTCTGTATCTATTTGGGGAGCTTCTGTGATTATCACTTCAGTCACAGGAATTTCTTCCTGCTTTAGATCTATACTCTCTTCTTTTTGTATAATTTCCTCTTGTATGGGTTTTACAGGCTCAGGCTTTTTCTTTTCTTTATCAGGTTTAATGATAGCCTCTTGTGAAAGCTCTACATATTGTGGCTTAACATCAACTACTTCTTTTTTTTCTGGTTCATGTTTCTTTGGGGAAACTTTCACATCTGAAGTTACTTTTTCTTTCTTCTTTTCTTTTGATTTTTTTTCTTCTCCATTAGTTTCAATAGGAATAAGATCATATTCATCAAGTTCTTCAATTAAATCGTCCTCTGAAAGAATCAAAATATCTTCACTAGCTATCTGTTCAGCTTCATCAAGATTTATAAATTGGAAATCTTCAATATCCTTTTCCTCTATTTTATTTCTAACTTCAGGAGGTATCTCAATAGTTATAACATCTGCTTCTGGTTTATTAATTTTACTTTCATCACCAATCACATTATCTTCATCTGGACGTAAAGGTTTATCATGCGCATTTTCTTCTTCAAATTCATATCCAGAAGTTGCTTCTTTTAATTCTTCCTGTTCTTTTTGTGCTAATTCCTCATCTTCAGAAAAATCTTCTATTACCAGTGCATCTATATTTTTATCATAATATATCTTACCTTTTATTTGCCTGTTTTCTTCATCAATAGTAGTATCAATATAACTATCTTTAATATGTAATTCTTCTTTTGGGGATTTAGAGGAATGTAAAGGCTCAGGGATATCCTCAAACAACCTATCTTCTTTCTGAAGCTTGCCATAAGCTGCAGTGTGTTTCACTACTTTAATTGTATTAATAGCATCAACAGTAGCAGTTATACTGATAATATCATCATCACCACGTTTCTGTATTTGCAAAGGTGGATTTTCATCTTCTATAATGAGCGTCGAAGTAGTAATATCCTGTAAACCTGTAATCTCCTCCAGCTCACCTGAAACCTTCTCCTCTGCAGGCATATCAATAATAACATCTTCCTCTGTTAAATCAATAACAGGTTCAGGTATGTCTGTAATTTCTTCCAGCTCACGAACTTTATGTTCCAATTCCTGACTCATATCCATTATGTTTTTTAACTAATTTTATGAACTATCTCATAATATTAATATATAGTAATATTCACAAAAAATCTAATTGTGCCAATAAAAACAATTGTCATATTAATTTATCTGTAATACTTAATATGATTTTGTCAATAGTTATATAAAACCCTTACTGTACAATATCGGTTTATTTTGTATTATTATTGAGTAGCAATGCAATTACTATATTTTTTCAAAAAATCGTTGCACTTTAATCTTATTAACTGGTACTATCTCACAATACACTATGTAAAAATAATTAAGGAGGAAATACTTTTATGAAGTTAACACACAAGTTAGTATGCATGGCGATAGCTCTGGTAATGTTGCCTACAGCCTCATTTGCCATAGTTGATTTTGGTATGTACGGCGGCTATACTTTTGCAGGAAAATTCGATAACCCTTCAATAAGCAATGCCGACACAAATGGCTGGCAATATGGTTTTATTGGCCACCTCAATGGTTCGGTAATCCCGATGATATTAAGCATGGGAATTGGTGGATTTTATCAAAAATCGCCACTATCATATACAGTAGCAGGTAAGGATTTTGATCTTACAAAAACCATGTATGGAATTGATGCGATAGTCATGTTAGAATTGCCTATCCTCATCCATCCGTACGCAAGGGGTGGTATTGCAATCAATGAAAAAGTTGAAATTAAAACACCATTAGGAACATGGTCAGATGAAAAGAAATTTAATTCATACTACCTTGGTTTAGGTGCTGCGTTTACCGTATTTCCATTTGTCCAGATTTTTGGTGAGTATTTATACAATTATTCCAAGCTGGAAGATGATGGGAAGCTGCAAAGCAACTCCATAAACATTGGTGCACGGTTAAATATATAATGTAAAATGATATAATGGGGCAGGATTGATTTCCCGCCCCATTTGTTTATGCTCGTATTCCATCCAGATATATCTTTATCTTTTCAAAGAGTGTTTCCACTGTTTCCTGATTAATTAATTCTATTATTACGTTTTTCCTGCCAACCTGTTTTTCAGATAATGCTTTTTCTGAGCGCAATAAACTTAATGCATTAGTATAATTGGGTAGAGACAACGATTCTGAAAGCATTATTTCACCAGTATGATACATTTTTACACCATTCTTGCGTATTTCAGTGAGCAGGTCTTTTTTCTGTATCTGAACTCTTTTCTTTGGTAACAATGTTGAACAAACAACATAATATGATTCCAGGTATTCCTGTAAAATTCTTCCAAAAAAACGCAACTGGGCATCCTTTTCTCTATCATCATTAATTGCAATACTGTTTTTGGTTATTGTAGCATACCCTTTTTGCTGCATATACTTAATGGCGTCTTTTATGGAAAGCATCACATCTTCCAGCATATTCTCCGGATAAATAAATTCTTTCATAAAAAGATCCCGTATATATACATACTCACTTCTGAAAGAATCTAATGATGTTTCTCCTTTTTTATTCATTATTCTAAGTGCAAGCGATGAAAATGTTAATGGCAGGAAGTAATGGATGATAGAATTTTTATAAAAAATCATCCTTGGCCTGTTTTCTTCCGGCAGGACATACATGTCGGGCATAGTTTCCAGTTTTTTCCCTTCGCCTACTACCTTCAATGACTCCAGAATTTTATCTTCTCTGAACGACTGAATAACATAATCAATTATTTCATCAAAATTATTTCTATCTTTAAGAGTATCTGAAAACTGATACCCTTTATATTCACAGAAATCATATAACGATTCAAAGTTATTCTTCACCATTTCCCGTGAAAAGCTCTTAACTGAAGACATAAGGATAGCGGTAGTTGTCAGGGAAAATGGGGTGATAGTTACAACATCATTGATCCTCCTGACAATATTCATAGCAACTGATTCCGGAACATTGACAGGATTAAGTGTAGTTTTAATTTCTTTCAGAGTAAAAGTTTTATTAAAGTTGATATATACCATACCATATTTACGGTTAAGCAATTTGCTGCTCTGCATCATGCTTACAACAGATTCTTTTTCCTTTTCCTTGCCTTTCAATTCCTGAACATAACTTGACTCTTCAAGAATACGGTCATAATTTATTGAAATTGGCACAAATACAACATCAGTGTTATACCCTTCTTCAATTGCTTCAGTGATATAGCTTAAAAAACCTAATTTGGGGAAAGCCACCTTCCCTGTTCTTGAACGTCCACCTTCAATAAAAAACTCAATGGTATATCCTTCAGAAACTATTGTTTTGATATATTGCTTAAATACTGTAGGATATAATTTCAATCCCCTGAACGTACGACGCATAAAAAATGCACCCGAATGCCTGAAAATTGTACCCATAGGGAAAAACGATAGGTTTACCCCCGCAGCAATGTGTGGAGGTGCCATTTTGTTTTTATAAAATACATACGATAATAACAAATAATCTAAATGGCTCTTATGGCAGGGAGTTAATACTAACGGTCCCTTAGTTGCCGCCTGACGTATTTCTTCAATGGCTTTGGGATCATACCGTATACCATCAAATATCTTTCTGAACATCCAGTCCAGAGCCATTTCAAATACCCGTATATACAATATGGAAAAATTGGCTGCTATCTCTTTAAAATATTTATATGCCTTTTTACGCAATTTTGATTCAGGTATTCTATCTTCCTGAGCTATACGTTTAATCTCATTTTCAACATTGGGGTGATATAATACCCGTTCCATCATTTCCTGCTGTGATTTCAGCACCGGGCCCAATATGGTACGTTTTTCATGATAATAATCTTCAAGCAATTTGTTGCGCAACATAACAGCTAATTGCCGGGTATCATCAACCTTAGCTTTGGCTATCTCATCTTTTAAATTAATTGGCTGTGATATTCGCACAAAAGGAGCAGTTGCACTTTTCATAATTGTCAGCCATGCAAACAGCAATGATTTATCACCTGTTGCCTGTGAACTGATTATTGAATACAATGGCCCCAACGGAGAGCCAGAGCGTTCAGGGTTTCGATTCCAGAATATCATTTCCGGCAATAAATAGATTGGTTCATCTATTCGTTTCTGGACTTCAATTAAATACCGTAGGGAGTCATATTTAACTTCAGTATATCGTTTAAGGAAGTATCGTTTAGATAATAATGAAAAAAGGATGCTCTTATTATCTTTTATTAAAGTTTCAACATAATCGGTATCAAGTACATATTCATACTGCTTTCCCAACACTGTAGACGAAAAAAATTGCCATAAACGCCTGGTAATAAACCCTATATCCTGAAACCAGAAAGGGTTGTATTCCAGTGCAAATACCGGAAGTGGATAGTTATGCCTGCGCAGAAGATTATATAATATTAAAAGTGAAAGGTTTGAACTCTGGAAGGATGCATAGACAACATGCCCTTTTCTGGAACATTCTTCTATCCGTGAGCAACTTTCCTCATCAAAATCAACGGTGTTAAAAAGTACCAGGGCCAGTTTTTCAAGTAATGGATTGAGACGCTCATAAATTATGCCATCATATATACCTGATGTTATGACGCCATCATTTTTTTTCATAACAATCACCCCTTATAAACGAAGGCTATGAATGATCATAGCCATTTTTGTGTTTTAACATTTTAAATGCTTTATAAAATACTAATCTTCTATTAGTTTATCTACAATATCAAACGAAAATCTCTACTTTTTCATCATTTTTTAACCATGTAATAAACTTTTGAGTATTGTAAATAATACGTTTTTCATTGCAAGTACTTTTTTAAGATAATTGGACTGAACCACTATACATAATTATATATATATTTTTACTGTTATGTCCATAACAATTAAAAAATTACCTGAATCTCATCTTATTGTATCCATTAATGAATATGCCACAAATCCAAAGGATAATGATTATATTTTCTTTTTTAAATGTAATATTATAGGTTTTTGCCTAAAATTGTCAGCTCTGATTAAAAAAATGTTTGCAATATATATATCATGTTTACATTATATATTTCCAGAATGAATATCATGTAAATTATAATAGAATATATAACCAGGATGAACAAAGAAATTTTATGTTTAATAGTATAATTTTCATGGTATAATTTTAATTAAAGCCTTGTAAATATACATCGGGATGTAGCGCAGTCCGGTTAGCGCGCTTCGTTCGGGACGAAGAGGCCGGGAGTTCAAATCTCCCCATCCCGAAAGCATTACTATGTATACTGAGGAATTGATGGCTCATTCTAAGATGACTTTATTAAAAGCTAAATACCCTACAATTAAAGAAATACGCAAATCCATTGTAGACGATATTATAACCGAGCTGGCTAAAAATAAAGTACAGGTGAAGCTTGATAACCTTGAATTGTATCTTATAATTGATGAAGCACTAACCAATGCCATGGAACATGGCAATAAATGGGATCAGAATAAATACGTTCATATTGAGGTTGCAAAGGATACCAATCAATTATATGTTACTATTACAGACGAGGGGAAGGGATTTAAATATCCTGATTCACATTCAACTGTCCATTTACAACCTCGTGGCAGAGGTATTTTTATAATCAAACAGTTTGCCAAAGTTTCATGGAATAAAAAAGGCAACAGCATAACCATGGCAGTACCCATTTCATACAACAGCAATCCTGTTTAATGAGCTATCGAACATATTTATATGAAACGATATAACAGCACCCCTAACCGTCTATCATATACTTCAGGCAAATACTCTCCACCTGCAAAACGATATACCAGTAACTATCTCATACCACTTATAATTTTGGTGATAGTTCTTACAATCACTCTATTTATATATAGAAGCTGTAACAATAACTCTAACCACCAAACCACGGCAACACACCATATTGAACAAACAGGTAATTCTGTAAATCATACCAAAACTCATGGGAAAACGGTACACAAAAAACAAAATATTCCCCTTGATACCTCCCCAGAGGATTCATTGCCACCTGAAACCGATTTAAAAATATTAACCGATAAGTAAACGTTGAATTCTTTTAAAAAATCCGGAAAATCCTGTACCACAACGACTGCAAAGAAAAGGCTATGCGGGTACTCATGCCTATTGCCAGAACTATACACAACATCCCTATACTGTAGATGATGGTTACTACCTGCCTGTCTTTAATCATTGCATTAAGATGTTCGGCATAGTTCATTAATGGAGATGTATATGCTGATTTAACAACCAGCGTGGTATAACTGGGTGCACTCCATTTATATACTGCTTTGCCATTCTGGTAATACACATACCGCATACGGGCAGTTATGGTGTAACTGCCAGGTTTTACATTGGTAAGCATTACCCCACTGGTTGGGTGGGTAACGATAAAAGGTGGTACTACTTTTTGTGAAGAAACAACAACTGAATACCCCTGAACCTGCTTTGGCAAAATATTTTTTGGTAATAATGAAAATTTGTAAAATGAAGACGCATAAATTTCTTTAAACGGTATATTAAAAAGCACAATGGGATACTGTATTCTTACCTTTCCCGGGACTTTTTCTGGTAACTCTTCTGGTGGTAATTCACCTTTGGCTAAACGTTCATAATATGCCGCATCAGCTTTTCCAACATCCCCAATAACTATCTCATATGTTGCCATCCGACCTTTCATGTTGGTCATATCAACAGGACGAATGCTGAAAAAATATCTCCCTTTTGGAAGGCTTTCAAGAGTCACTGAATCAGCAGTTGTAAATGTTGATGGTTCAACAATTGCATCTTTAGCAATAGCATAGTAAAATCCTTTAAGTCTGTCCCTTTGTTCAATTGTCCACTGCACTACTGCAACTGGATTATCAACCTGTGTGGCTTCAGGATGTGTTGGAGAGCTCACTGTGGGCATGGGTAGTGGCGTACTGGAAACCAGCAACGGATAATGGATGGTGCGGCTGTAATTGCCAGCTTTATCAATAGCGCGAATATGAAAATAGGTTATACCATCCTTTAAATCTGGAACAACATATTTTCGTATTGGCCCTTCCACGTTCTGTACTGTTGGATCAAATGTGGGAAGGTCATTATAAATAACAGCATATCCAGCTATACCTGATTCATCAACTGGCGGATCCCATTCAATGATGGCATTTGTGTTGCGGGTCCATACATTTTCTGGATGTGTCCGTGAATAAACGTTTGGAGGAAGTACAGAAATATCAGAAAACTTTGCCATAAGGCGCTGGTTGCTATTCCAGAACAACAGAACTTGCTTTTTAATAACAACAGGAAACTGATCATATGACGTTACATTTGCATCAGATATTCGCACTTCTGCAGTCATTGAATTATCAATAAGAGATACTTTCCTACCAAATACTGCAGGATAGCGTTCACGCATATCATGCCACACTACAAGCAATTCATCATCTGAAGAAGCAACGATGCGAGGGTTGTAACAATCAACGTTTATATCAGTTACTATAACCGGTTGCTGCTCCCACTCCTTTCCCCTGTTATACCCCTTTAAAAGCCGTACATCCCATTGCCTCTTTTCATTATTCTGATACACACAGTAAATAACATCATTGTGCAACAGTATTGAAGGAGATGAATCATTAGCCGGGCTTGTGGTAATCCTCCGTGGATTGGAAAAACTTTTTCCGGCATTATTCGAATAAACAAAGAACAGGTCATCAGATAATACCCCTCCGGACAATATCTTTGCCTGAAATACTAAATATATTGAATCACCTTCAAAAACTATAGCAGGGAAGAATATACCTCTATATTCCGTTGCAATATCTGCTATTGTATCTATCCTTGTAAATTGCAGTTCATCGGGAGAAAATGCATGATACAGAATAAGACGACCACCTACTGAACCATGATAAAAAAGGTGCAGCCCGCCCGTGGAATCATAAAACACCTGTGACAACATGGATTCATCCGTCTGAAGCAATAGGGCTACAGGTTTTGTCCATGTGGCACCCAGATCATTGGAAGTTGTCAGGAAAATGTTACTTTTACTATCAACAAGGTTATGCCAGGTACAGGCAATGTGACCGTTATTTGATATGGCAACATGAGGGCGTACAGCTACAGCAGGGTCAATATCTGATAATTTATATGGTGGTAGAAAATCCTTCCCTCCATTAAGTGAAAGTATAATATAAATACCATGCTCATTTTTTTCCGTGCCCTCAAATACAACTGCAACGACATTGCCCTTTGACACTGCAAAGGGGGACTTTACTTTCAGTGTATATGGTGTTATGACAGCACTCCGCTCCCATCCCACTGGATAGGTTACCACCTCTTCGTAAAAGAGATGGTAACCTGCATAGATACTTACACTAACAATAATAGCCCAGACAATATACCGCAGCCACGGGAATCGAAATGCAAATTCAAAAATATATATAGAAAGTCTGTTCATACTCCTATTATCGGAAGTTTATCCAGCATATTCTCCACGGCTTCGTAATTTTTCCTTTTCCTCTTCTTCCAGTACATTAAAAGCAATTTTGCCAACTTTTGTCTTTGGCAATTCATCTCTGAACTCAATTTCCCGTGGGCAACTCCATTTTATCAGATGTTCCCTGCAATGTCCAATTAATTCTTCTGCCAATGCACTACCCGCTTTATCCTTATATTCCGGTTTCAAAACTATAAATGCTTTTACCCTTTCTACCTGTGCTTTATCCGGTACACCTATTACACAGGCCTGGTCTACTGCTGGATGTTTACGCAATACGTCTTCAACCTGTGATGGGTATACATTAAATCCCGATGACTTGATCATTCTTTTTAACCGTAATTTGAAATAGAAAAATCCATCCTCATCCATTGTCCCTATATCACCGGTATGTAACCATACCAAACCATCATCATGCTTGCGCAGCGTTTTTGCAGTCTCTTCTGGCTGATTAAGGTAACCCAGCATTACAGCTGGACCGGAAACACATATTTCGCCTTCCTCACCACATGGGGCTTCTTCAGTTGTTCCCTGCTTCACAATCTTTGCCATCATATCAGGAAATGGAACTCCTATACTACCTTCGCGATATTCATTCATTGGCATTGCCATAATTGCCGTTACAGCTTCGGTCAGCCCATACCCTTCACGCAATTTTACATTGCCACCCTGTCGTGCCACTACCCTTTCAAATTCTTCCTTTACAACACGTGGCAGGGTATCTGCACCGCTGAAAGCTGCCTTAATACATGACAAATCTGCAGAACCAAATACCTTATTTTTACTCAATGCTTCAAATAACGTTGGAACCCCAATAAGAAAATTGGGTTTCTTCTGTTTAATAAGTTTTGCAACAATAACCGGATCAAATTGTGGTACCAGAATACTTTTTCCACCACCCATAAAAAATGCATTGGTACA
>Ga0116188_1000775_pt1 | contig 30117 bp, 29 predicted proteins | sample AD_JPNTR2_MetaG_FD_89807 | JGI IMG/M metagenome (GOLD analysis project Ga0116188, IMG submission 89807) | Active sludge microbial communities of municipal wastewater-treating anaerobic digesters from Japan - AD_JPNTR2_MetaG | ecosystem: Engineered > Bioreactor > Anaerobic > Digestate | place...
AAGAAAAACACCTTGACAACAGCAGTCCTCATAGAAGGGTGGGTTTCGAAGGAGGGCGCGTCAGCGCCCGGATGAAACCCACCGCGTTCGAGTGGCTGAGAGGAAGAGAGCGCTCACATGCGTAGGCTGCTACAACTCGCCACAAAACGGCGAGTCACTCAACCGCCGGGTTTCGACACGATTCGCCAAAAGACGGCGAATCACTCAACCACCAGCCTCGCCTCAACCTGCCGCTCGCAAGCCTGACCGTTGTGCTCGCAAGCTCCGCTCGTAGCGGCCGGTGCGAGTGTGCGTTGTCCTCTTTTTATAGACATGTGTATTTTCGCCAAACTCGAGAGTCGGACTCTGGAGAGTCCGGTCACAATAAAAGACTGGCAGTTAAGCTCCCACCCGCACTTGCCCTGACACGCCTGCCGACTCTACACTGATCCAATAGATCCTACCTATCTCGCTGATTTCAGGAGGCGCTGAATGTCTCTTCGTTTTTGTCAGTTTCACACAGAAGGAATTGCCCAGTTGTCGTACCTTGTCGGGGATACTCGTACCAGGACGTGCGCAATCTTCGATCCCCGACGAGACGTGGACATATACATCAAAACCGCGCGCGAACTGGGACTTGCCATCACCGACATCTTCGAGACACACATCCACGCGGATCTTGTCAGCGGAGCTCGCGAGCTGGCCGCCCGGCTCTGGAACAGGCCCCGACTTCGCCTGTCGAGTGAACGGGACACAAGCTACGGATTTGATTGTGAGCCGATCCAGGACGGCTTCAAACTCGAATTGGGAGAAACCTCCATCATCGCGCGGCACACACCTGGACATACCCCCGAACACATTTCCTATCTTCTGGTTGAGGAAGGTAGAGACATGCCCTGGGCGGTGCTTTCTGGGGATTGTCTTTTTGCGGATTCAGTCGGGAGGCCCGATCTGTTGAAAGGCATGACCGACAGGTTGTTGAAGGATCTGTTCGACAGTCTCACGCATTTCTACCTAGGGCTGGATGACGCGGTGATCGTTTACCCCGGGCACGGGAGCGGTTCGCCTTGCGGAGCAAACATCGCATCACGTTTATCAACGACTATAGGTTATGAGCGTCGTTTCAATCCCTTTCTGAACTGCAAAGGGTTCGAGGAGTTTCGTGCTTTGGTTACCGAGACCTTGCCCCCTATTCCCAACTACTACCCGGTAATGAAGAAGGTGAATCAAGCAGGTCCGGAAATCGTGGGGGAACTTCAGATAGCCGGGCTGAGCCCGGCTGAGTTCAAGCGGGAAATCGAGCGGGGGGAGGCCTTGCTGCTCGACACCCGTTCCATCCTGTCGTTTGGAGGAGGGCACATTCCGGGGGCGATCAATATCGGTGCCCGGCCAATCCTGTCAGTCTGGGCAGGCTGGTTGCTTCCTTCTGACAAACCGCTTCTGCTGGTGCTCGAGGACGACACGCAACTGTACGATGTGCTTCCCTTGTTGATTCGTACCGGTTACACGGCCTTCGCAGGTTATCTGGCAGGCGGAATGGCTGCCTGGATAGATGCCGGTTACGAGATAAAGCGGCTCAATCAGCTGTCCGTCCAGGAGGTCCGCAGCGGAGCAACAAACATGACTCTTTTGGATGTGAGGACCGAGGGCGAATGGATGAACGGTCATATCCCAGGGGCACTGCATATCCCTTTACCCGATCTCCAATCCAAGGCGAAACAGACGATTCCGAAAGGGCCGGTCGCGGTGTACTGCGGTAGCGGCTACCGGGCCAGCATCGCCGGCAGCATTCTGTTGAACGAAGGATACGAAGAGGTCTGGAATATCCCTGGCAGCTTCAGTGCTTGGAAGAACAACGATTACCCGATCGAGGGCGAAGCTGAAGCGTTGGCCGCCAAAGGATAAGAGCGAACACTCCCCTAAAACATCAGGAGGACCACGCCGAAGGAGGCGCGAAGATCCCATTCGTCTTCCATTCGGATCCGATCGAACGAAAAGGCCCGAAGGTAGACTCGAGAGTGTACTTGCAGGTCGAGGCCGCCTCCAAATCCAAAGGAAGACTCTCGGTAGGTTATCGGTACAAGATCGGTGCCGAGTTGGCAGTTGGAGCGGTGGTCAGTAACGCCGGCCAGCACGCGTCCAAACGGACGCAGCGACTTCACGGGGATGCGAACTTGCGGGCCAACGTGAAAATGCCGTACGTATGCCTGGCCGGTCCCTTCAGCGTGGCTGAAATCAGCGCCAAGTAAAAGAAAGCGGATAGGAGTGTAGCCAATTCCGAGATGGAAACCGTGCGCTGACCCGACACAGCAACGATCGCCCGTCGTCACGCGGCCATATCCGCCGAAGAATTCGACGCTTTTCTCCTCCTCGTCCGACTGGGCTTGGACCGGAAGGACCAGAAGCAACGAGACCGAAAGCGCGCACAAGAGCATTAAAGGCTTCATGCGCGCGGATCATAACACGGAATGAGCCGTTGCGAATGGGATTGATGTAAATAAAACTCTTACAAAAAAAACGGACTAACTCGATATTTAAGCGAAAAATAGCCGCAGTTAGAATCATATCCAGGGGATTAGCGTAGGGCTTGTCCACAAAAAAAGGTTAGAGAGGTGATTCCCATGTTGGAAATCATGAAGTACAAACAAACAATACAGGACGCCGTAAGTGAATGTGGAGATCGTTTTCAGTCAGTCTCCGAAGCCCAGAAGGGTAATGGCTGGACGAGATACCGCGTGGAGTATCAAAAGCCTTCGGGACGGCGGGAGCGCATTTTCATTTACCTTTTTGATAAATCGACAGAGGCTTCGGTGCGGGATGACGTGATACGAGGCATCCGATACCAGGAAGAGCTTTCCCAACAGATTGCTGCTTCGGTGGCTGAGACAGCTTAACCTGGGCTCGATCTCGACTGTTGTCAGGAAGTCGTTCCGACCTCCTCGGTAATAGCGTAAAGGAGTTCGTCGGGGCGGCCGTCCTGGCCAACATGGTAAATGCCATCCTCTGTCAATTGGACTGTTTGCCGGTTCCACTGCTGGTCTCGTATCTCATCCAGCAGGGTGTACTCCAAGTCCTCGGCTGTCCACGCCTTTCCGTTTCGATCGATCAGGACAGCGTCGGCATGAAGCCTCCTGAGTGCCGCAATTAAATCCATAGCTTGTATCTATCTTCCTCTGGGTAGGTGCCCATTCCTTGAAGAATGAGGCTTTATTTAATTTTACTCCTTCAAAAGTCTGCCCACCAAAGTCTGGTGAGCCTTGATTTGAATAACGGGCCTGCCGTGAGCAGTGCGGATTTCTCGCCACTGGGATCTCACAACCAATCGGCTTGCGATGGTGGACCCCTGTGATCTATGCTCAGGAGCAATCGCGGGTTGGCCGGGGAAACTATTACGGTTTTTCAGTCACTGATTGGGAGGAAGAGATGTCAAACGATCAACAATGGTATATGGCGATTGGTGGACGGCAAGTTGGCCCGGTACCGGAGGAAGAAATCGTTTCCAATTTCAGGAACGGACGCATTGATGCCAATACCCTTTTATTCACGGCGGGGATGACGAACTGGACTCCATTGCGGGAAGTTCCTCAATTCGCCGCACTTCTCGTTCAGGGAAGGGCCTCGTCACCTACCCCTGTCTATACGCCTCCGGTCTCGCAGGCCCAAGTGCAACCTGCCGGCAGGAGAGCGCACGAGATTGACTACAGGATTGTAGGCGAAGAGATGCAGTTTGTGGAGATCGAGCTGGATCCCGGCGAGAGTGCGATTGCTGAAGCAGGCAGCATGATGTACATGACCCAGGGAATTCAGTTGGAGACGATTTTCGGGGACGGCAGCGGACAGCAGCAATCCGGCATCATGGGTGCCCTATTGGGCGCAGGAAAGCGCATTCTGACGGGTGAGAGCCTTTTCATGACGCTGTTCACCAACCAGGGGCAGGGCAAGCAGAAGGTCGCGTTTGCGGCGCCTTACGCCGGCAAGATTCTGGTCATGGATTTGTCTCAACTGGGCGGGCAGCTGATTTGCCAGAAGGATGCCTTTCTTTGTGCGGCCAGAGGGGTATCGATCGGTATTGCTTTCCAGAGAAAGATTGGAGTTGGACTTTTCGGCGGTGAGGGATTCATCATGCAGCGCCTAGAAGGAGACGGGATCTGTTTCGTCCACGCGGGCGGCACCATACACAGCTTAGAGCTCCAGCCAGGTGAGACGCTTCGAGTGGATACAGGTTGCCTGGTGGCGTTGCAGCCGTCGGTCTCGTATGACATCCAGTTTGTCGGGAAGATTAAGACGGCCCTATTTGGTGGAGAAGGCCTTTTCTTTGCCACCCTCACCGGGCCCGGCAAAGTCTGGTTGCAGTCGCTCCCGCTGAGCCGGCTGGCTGATCGTATCTACAAGGCTGCCCCGGCGGCCGGCGGGTCCCGGAAGGGTGAAGGCTCAGTCCTTGATCACGCCTTCGGCCTCGGGAATCTGATTGACGGCAGGTAGCCCGGTGTTCCCGGCCGTCCCTTCCCTCCGTTTGCCGCGCAAGGTACATTGGAATCAGAATGGCAAAAGCGGACGAGAAGAGGGAAGGTCGTCTCGTCATCGTGTCCAACCGACTGCCTGTCGTGCTCAAGAAGCGGGGAGGCAATTGGAACGTCGAGCCAGGATCCGGAGGCCTGATAACCGCGCTTGTTCCTGTACTCCGTGACCGCGGGGGACTCTGGATCGGCTGGCCCGGGCTGACTGCACAACAGGCGGGCACAGGTTTCGAACAGACACTTGCAGAGGCAAGCCGGAACACAGGCTACCGTCTCGTCTCCGTTTTGTTGACTGAACAGGAAAAGGAAGGCTTTTACCTGGGCTTCTCGAACGAGATCGTTTGGCCCCTTTTCCATGACCTCCAGTTACTCTGCAATTTTGATCCGGCTTATTGGCGGACCTACCGCAACGTCAACCAGAAATTCGCTGATGCTATCGCCGCCAATTGCCGTGACAAAGATTTCATATGGGTTCATGACTACCACCTGATGATCGTGTCGCGGTACTTGCGCGATCGTGGAATTCAGGCGTCGGTTGCCTTCTTTCTTCACACGCCGTTCCCGCCTCTTGATGTCTTTCTGAAACTTCCTTGGCGGGATCAGATTCTGCGCGGCCTGCTCAGTTATGGTCTGGTGGGACTCCAGACGCTGCGAGATCGACGCAATTTCCTTCAATGCGTCGAGAACCTGGTCCCGGATGCCGGGATCGAGGGAAACGGAGACGTGGTTAATATCCAATTTCCGGAACGAACTGTCCAAGTCGGCGTATTCCCGATCAGTATTGACTTCGACGATTTCGCAAAAAGGGCGTCGAGCCGCGCCGTGGAGAGGCGAGTTAAGATCATCCAGGATAATCTTGCGAATCGAAAAATCGCGCTCGGAGTCGATCGCCTGGACTACACCAAAGGCATCCCCTACCGTCTGCGCAGTTTTCAGAATGCTCTCGACCGGTATCCCGACCTTCGAGGCGCGCTTAGCCTGGTCCAAATCATTGTCCCCAGCCGGGAGAACATCCCCAGGTACAGCGAACTGAAGACCGAAATCGATCAGTTGGTTGGCGAGATCAACGGGAAGTACACTGAATCGGGCTGGATACCGGTCCATTACCTCTTTCGCAGCCTGACTGGGACGGAATTGCTAGCCTATTATCGTGCCTCGGAAATTGCCTTGATCACACCGCTCAAAGACGGAATGAACCTGGTTGCCAAGGAATACTGCGCCGCGACGACCGATGACGACGGCATTCTTATTCTGAGCGAATTTGCCGGGGCCGCTGCTCAAATGAAAGAAGACGCATTTCTTGTCAATCCTTACGATATTGAAGGTGTCGCAGACGCCATCCACGAAGCTTGTGTGATGAACGAACAGGAGAAGCGACGAAGGATGAAGAACCTGCGGCGGGGCATAAAAGAGCAAAACATTTACACCTGGGTTGAGAGTGTGCTTCGCGCCGGAATGTCCAAGGAACTGAGGAAGGTCGCCGTGCTCCAGGATTATCTGCCGCAGATTGTAATCAGGTAAGTCGGTCATATGACCGGTAACAGGAGGTTAGCGATGATAGCCATCAGCACCGGTAAGATGCGAGGCATAGATGCCGTGGCGGATCAAAAAGGAGTTATTCGCGCGGCGGCCATGGACCAGCGAGGCTCCTTGCGGAAATCGATCGCCAAAGCCAAGAACATAGACCCGGATTCCATTACAGCTGAGATGATGAGCGAATTTAAGACTGCCGTCATCGACGTTCTGTCGCCGCATGCGAGCGGCGTGCTCCTGGACCCGGAATACGGTTTGGAAGCGGCCAAGACCCGAGCGAAGGGGGTAGGTCTGCTTCTGGCCTACGAACAGTCGGGTTACGACAACACGCAACCTGGTCGTATTCCGGTTCTTCTCCCCGATTGGACGGTGCGCAAGCTGATAGATGCAGGCGCTGATTGCATCAAAATCCTTCTCTATTACACACCCTTTGAAGAAGCATCAATAAACGAGCTGAAACACGCGTGGGTGGAACGGATTGGTGCTGAGTGCGCTTTTCACGACGTTCCGTTCTTCCTCGAATTCGTTGGCTACGACCCCCAGGGAGATGGCAAGAGCATCGAGTACGCACGCCGCAAGCCGGAAATCGTTACCAGGAGCATGGCGGAGTTCTCCAAGGACTTTTACTATGTTGACGTCCTGAAGGTGGAGATTCCAGTGGACCTTCAATATACGAAAGGTACGAGATCATTCAAGGGAGGAGAAGCGGCTTATTCCAGGGACGAGGCGAAAGAGCTTTATCGAAAGGCAGCCGAGGCCGCTAAACGGCCCTTTATTTACTTGAGTGCGGGGGTCAGTAACGCCCAGTTCCTGGAAAGCATCGAGCTGGCCCTGGAAGCCGGCGTTAATTTCTCCGGCGTGTTGTGTGGCCGGGCCACTTGGAAAGACGGAATCCCCATCTACGCTCAGAAAGGAGTCAGCGCCTTACGCGACTGGCTTTCAGACGAGGGCGTGCGCAACATTGAAGCGTTGAACCAGCTCTTAAAAGACGCGCATTCCTGGAAGGAAACCGGCGTCAGCGCTTGATGAGAGCTGTGAGAGAACCCGCCGGGTTTTATCCGCGTAATCCGTGCTATCCGTACCATCCGTGGCTGGTACCCGCGGATAGGGCGGATAGCACGGATTACGCGGATGTATTTGGATTACGCGGATAAACCCGCCGATTCTTTCTCACACAGTCTCACCGCTTAAGAATTTGATTCCGCTGAAAAATCCTTTTCCGCGGCTGACTCGTCCAGGCGTTCGAGGATCTCGCGGGCGCGTTCGGCGTCCTCCGGGCGCACTTGGATCTGAACTTGGCCGGCCATAGTGTTAAAACCGGCGCCCAGGCGACCGGCGCCGAAAAGATCCTGAATCCCTTCGTCCTTGGCGAAGAATTCGATACCTTCTGCTTCGAGGATGGATTTGGCGACAAGAAGATCCGCCGGATCTCCTGTGTCAAAGACAGTCACCAGTTCCAGCTCCGGTTCCGGTTTCTCCTCTTGCAGCGATTCGACGAGGGGAACCTGGCAGTCGGCGCAAACGGTGTAGCCTTCCCGGTATTCCGCCTTGCAATTTGGACAAATCATTCGTTTCTCCTGAATGTTAACTCGTTTCCAGCTTACACCCCGGTCGGGGATTGGAAAAGGTCGGCACGGATTACGACCCGGATGGAAGGCGACGCACCTCAGTCGGCGCTGTACGTTACTTCCAGCCGACTCACTCGGATTGCGGAGGCCAGAATGATCAGAATTGTCAGTCCGGCAAAACCTGGGACGGAGACCCAGGCCGAAGTCGGTTCGCTGATGATTGCCAGCGGACCGGGCGGAAGGGGGACGGGGCACAGGGACTGGAGATAGTGCACTATGCTGATCTTCTGCAGAAATGACGGCAGAACGAAGTTGATCGTCTCCCACCCCAGCAAAGCACCTGCCGGGAAAATAGGGTTGCGGAAATAGAGACCAATCAACAGGAACACCGCTCCATAGCCTACGCAGGCCATGGCCGTCACGCTCGAATAGGTGAGCAAGTGCTCCATCCCAACGCCCTCAACAAAAAACTCCTTCATATAGCCGTTGCCGTACGGCACATAGACCAGCAGAAAACAGGCAATCGTGCTTCCCACAAAAAAGACCAACGCCGCCAGCAATCCTGAGAAATATTTGCCTACTACCAGGACTTCCCGTTTAACCGGCGCCAGGAGGTAAAAGTGCAACGTCTTTTCCATCACCTCCCGTCGAAAGAGGTTGGTGAAAATAGACATGCAGCCGAAGAAAACCGCAAATCTCAGGACGAAGGTCTGAAACACTATGGCGTAAACCATCCCGGCTTCGCCGGGAGTCCCTAGTTGTTCAGGCTGAAGAGGAGCAAAGACCCTTATCAGGAGGACGACCACAGGGGCCAAGGCAAGGAAGTAGACCGCGACGAGCCGCCTCCCCAGAAAGCTCTTTTTCGTCTCGAGCCTCATGATAGCGAGTGCCTGCCGAATCCAGACCAACCACTCACTCGAAATGCTGAGGCCGTTCGATAATGGATTGCTCACAGCCTTCCTCCATCAGTCCCGATCAGATACTGGTAAACTGAGTAAACATCGTCGTCGGCCGGCGCGACCGTCTCAATGCTCAAGTTGCAGTCAAGCACAATCCGGTTGAGCATCAAGTAAAACTGATCGGCATGACGGGTTCGAATCAGCAGTCCCCGACCGTCATCGTGCACCTTCACTTCCACCGCGTGGTTGAGTTCAAAAGCCTTAGCCGCCACCGCTTCGGGGTGATCACACCGAACCATGATCTGCATCGGGTGCTCTTGCATTTCGTTCCGAACACCGCGGATGTTGCCTTCGGCCACTAAGTATCCGTTATTAATCAGGATGACGCGGTCGGAAATCATGTCGACCTCATGCAGGATATGACTGGAAATGAGAACGTGAGCGCCATCGGCGGCCAGGCGCTGAAAGAGCGCGATCACTTCAGCCCGCGCCATGGGGTCCAGCCCGTTGAGCGGTTCATCCAGTATCAGGACCTGGGGCCGATGACTGATGGCCTGGGCCAGTTTAATCCGTTGTCGCATTCCCTTGCTGTAAGCATGGACCTTGCGATTGGCTGCGTCGGTGAGATTCACGATCTCGAGCGCCGACCAGGCCATCTGCTGCGCATCGCGATCTCGAAATCCATGAACCCTGAGGTAACCGTAAATCAATTCCAGCCCGGTCAAGCCTTTCGGAAAAGCATCAAACTGCGAGCAGTAGCCGAGCTTCCTGTAGAGGAGATCCGGGTTTTCAACCGTTTGCCCCAGCACGCTTACTTTGCCTTTGGTCGGGCGTAGAAGGCCGCAAATCAGGTTTAGCAGAGTGGTTTTGCCGGCGCCGTTTGGACCGACAAGACTGGTAATTCCGGGAGGAATCGAAAGGCAGACGCGATTCACACCCAGGACTTCGCCGTAAAACTTCGAGACATTATCGAGGATGATTCTGTCTTCGTCCGTCTTCATCGCACCACCTCATACGCCTTGAGCTTCTTCGCCAGAAGCATCAGGCAGACGGCGCAAAAGCCTAACAAGCCAAAAAAGACGGCCCAAAGTGGAAGTTGGCCTGGCGCCTGCTCACCTTGCAAAAACCATTTCCAGGCGATCTCCATGAGTGCCCCAATATTGAAAAGCGTGCCCCACTGTGTGAAAAGGACCGTGTTAATAAGAGTGCCGAAACCGGCCCCGACTATGAAGACTCCGAAGATCAGCGCGCCGGCAATCGGTTTCCATCGGACCCACGCCGAAAGGGCGACGGCCAGCAGGGAAATGACCAGCATCCAGAGCCATGAGCCCGCGAGAATCGCGAATTCAAGCCGGATGTTCTTCCACATCCAGCCGAGGCCGCTCATTTTGGCCTCGAAGATAAAGAGAAGCGACAAGGGAATCCAGGTGATCAGGGAGAGCAGGATCAACAAGACCGAGATTTTCCCCAGCGCATAGTCCCGCTTGGTCAAGGGGCGACTCAGATACAGAGGCAAAGCATTGTTAGTCAGGTCGGGCGAGACCAATCCTGGTCCGACCAGCGTCGCGAGAAGAAAGCCCAGGAACGACTGGATGTAGAGGAAGACCCGAAAAAACGCGGCATCAATCGGTACCAGTTCTTCAATCGGGATCTGAAGAGTTTGGAGAATCCGGGCGTTGTGCTGAAAGTAGATGAAGACCGCTGCCGCCAGCGGGGGAAGAAAGCAAATCAGGAAGAGCGCCAGAAAGATCCTGGAACTGAAGATTCTCTGGTAGGCATAGCGGGTCAGGACCAGGAAGCGGAGCGAACTGGTGGTAAGGGGCCCGGTGTAAGCCTGGTAGTTATGCTTGTAGACTGCCACGGTAGCCCTCCATCGCCTTCAGAAAGATGTCCTGCAGGGAATCCCGCTTGTAGTTGAGCTTGCGGATCTGGATCTGCTTGCTGGCGGCAAGAACGTAGAGATCCCGGATCTGAACCTGTTCGGGCAACACCATTTTGATCCGAAAGGTGCCGTGAACAGCGCACTCACAACCAAGGCGTTCCGCCATCTCGACGAAAGGCTGTGTATCGCCGATGATTTCCAATTCCAGGAACTTGCGATTGGCTTTACGTTCCTCTTCGAGATTGCAGTACACGACCAGTTCGCCCTCTTTCAGAATCATGACCTCCTCGCAACACTCCTCGACATCGCGAAGTAAGTGCGAGGAGAGGATCAGGGCAGTTTCCCCGGTGGCCCGTATGTCCTTGATAAGGGAAATCATTCGTTGGCGTGCCGGTGGATCCAGGCCGTTAGTCGGTTCATCCAGGATGAGCAGTCGGGGGCCGTGAACGATGGCCTGGGCCAGCTTCGCCATCTGTTTCATACCGAGCGAATAAGTTCCGAGTTGGCGATAGCGGGCTTCACCGAGTCCTACATAGAACAACGTCTCGTGGGCCCTTTCCAGGGCGAGATCAGGGGGGAGACCGGACAGTTCGGCCATCATACGAACGAAGCGGATACCGGTCATATCCGCGATGAACGAATCGTTTTCGGGCATGTATCCGACCAGATGCCTTATCTTTTTGATCTCGCTCTGGATGTCGTACCCGAAAACTCGTCCGGTTCCGGCGGCAGGTTGATGGAAACCGAGCAGGGTGTGCAGGAGAGTGGTTTTGCCGGCGCCGTTCGGCCCGAGAAGCCCCACTGAGCGTCCTGAAAAGGCGCCTTTAAGCCCCTTGAGAACGGTTCGCTGGCCTAACCGTATCGTCAGATTGTCTAACTCGATAACTGCCTGCATGTATTTCCTTTCGGCTGATCACCGGTCAGTTGCCGCTCTTCCGGCGCGCCAATCTGACGCGCCGGGAGCACAGGCATCGTGCCTGCTTGTGCCGTTTCACCAGCATTGGGAGGGCCGATGGCACTGCAGACGAGGCGCCCGTGCTCCCAGGTGCGAGCCTATTTCTCGATAATCGCTTCCGGAGAGAGCTGAACCATCTTATCTAGATTTCCGAAGGCCGCCATGGCCAGGAAGTCCAAGCCCGGCAAACCACGTCCCGAAAATATGATGTCATTGGTCTCGCCAGTGACAACCACCAGGGTAGGCGGCATCTTGGACGCCGTCTCACGAAGGTTCGCGACTTGTTCCGGTGTTAGCCCGGTTCCATGCTCGGGTACATATTGAGCCAGCGAACCGACGAGGGGCATGAAATTCTGATAGATAATCCCCGAAGACTGATCGCTGCTTTCGATCGGGAACAGGCCACGGAACGTCAGGGAATTGGCCAGTGTGTAACCCGAGTTCCGATACTGAACCGCCTGAGTCAGGAGTTCCGCGCCGGGCGTCATGATCAGGTACCCTTCCCAGAACATGTAAGTGACTTCCGGACCGGAAGTGGGTGTCAGCCGATAGTAGCTGATACCGGCGGTTGTCTCGGGAAACAGAGTCAGGCCGCCCGTTCCTTCCTGCTGGACTCGGGCATTGATGCCGGCCACCATATGTTCGATGGTCTGCTGCAGCCGAGCCGGGTCGTCTACCTCGACGATGATCTTCCAGCCAGGCTTAGGCAAAAGCGGGCCGTCGACTGCAAACAGGAATTCCGTTCCCAGCGGCACCGCGAGGTCCTCACGGACATCGAGCCCCTGCGTGCTTTCAAACTCCAGTAGATCGCGCCATGCTTCCGGGTCAGAGGATTGCAGGACTGCGAAGATCTCGTCAATAACCAACGCAGGGTCTTTGAGCAGGAAGCAGGCTGCCGCAAAAGCGTCCGGGGAAACATAGTCCAGGCCCCCCATCGGTCCGGCCTCACCAAGCCAGGCAGCCATGCCTCGACGCGGTTGGTTGAAGCCAAGGATGGCGCGACTTTGAAGCGCCCCGTTGACGCTCTTTTGTTCCACGATGAGTTGCTGCAAGTCCGCAATTCCCAGCCGCTCGGTGACCTCCGGTCCGGGATCAGCCGAGGCTTTTGAGGCGTCGCCTATCAGGCGTTCCATATCTGCCGCAAAAAGCCATCCGACGCCTTCACCGTAAGCTTTTACCAGCCTCTCGATGAAAGGTGTGGAAGGTATCGAGACGGTATTCGCGAGCGCCACTCTCTGGATCTCCGCAGTCGAGGTCGAGACGGCCAGGAGCCCCGGCTTGAGGAAGAAAAACAAGTGGTCAGACGTGTTCGGATCGAGCTCCGCAGGATTGTCAACCCAGACCGCAACCTGGTGATTTCCCACGGTGTTCAGCTTGGCGATATCATCCTGGAGCGCTGATCTAAGTAGCAGATCGTTCTTGACCTCAGCCAGTATCAGGAGCGAAGACCCAGATTCCCGGCCGCCAACTGTTACTACGATCTCCTGACCGAGATGATCACCTAATCTCCTTAACCGGGCAATCGCCTCTTCCACTGTCAAACCGCTGGCCGGTTGGTTTTTCTCCTGCCACCAGGCGCTCAAATCAGAGGTTTCATTAAGCCTTGCCAGGAACGCATCATAAGCTTGTCCGAAGCTGTCAGTGACGTTTGGGAAGGCAGCGTAGAAAACCGCGTCCTCAGGGACAAGGGGAAGAAGGTTCGACTGGTAACGGAGTTCGGCGCTCGCCATTCCCTCGACCAAGTCGTATCCCAGGGTCACGAATTCACGGAGCAAAGCGAGATGCTGATCGACGTTTCTGCTCCAGCTGATTTCTTCGGTCAGAGCTACGGGCCGCAGACTGGGATGAGTAGACATCTGCTGACCAGGCTTCAGGACCTCGGTGCTCTTGCCTTGCTCGACCCAAACCTCGCCTTCGATGACCGAAACCCGGGCGCCCTTCGTCCCTTTGGTAACCGAAAAGACCGTGCCTTTAACCGTCACGCGGCAATCGGCGGCGTCGACCGAAAGACGGTGCCCCTCGCGCTGCTTGGCCGCCTGAACAATAATACTGCCTCGATTAACCCGGATAATCGGCCCCCTGGAAGTGGCGTCAAGCGAGATTTCTGATCGCTCTTTCATCTCTACCAGCGAACCGTCCTTCAATCGCAACACCGCGTTTGAATCCCGGCCGGTTCTGATTACTTGCTCCAGATTGATCTGTTCACCCAGGGTTACCGGCCGAGTCAGGTTGGTCTCGATTGTCATTAAACGGCCGTCAATCTGCTCCGCAACAGCATTGAAGCTGGTGTCGGTCAGGAGGTATTTTTCAACCAGCAGATACTGAAAGACGCCGAACGCGACAATCAGGCAGGCGGCGATCGCCCATTTCACGGCCGGTCTCATGCCGGGCATCGACGGTGTGGCCCGCGGTTTCTGAGGGTTTCGTCGAGTCCAGAGTACTTTGCGGCACGCAACGCATTCCCGCAGGTGGTCCTCCAGCAAGGTCTTCCGGGCGGGACTCAGCCGATGCGCCAGGTATTCGGGAAACAGGGCCTGGTAATCGGCACATCCCTCAATCCTGGCAACGGTAGCCGGCGGCGCGCTTGCTTCTTTTTTGAGCGCCGCCCAGACTCTGTCTCCTGCCTGATCGACCTCACTGTCACTGAGACCCTGTGTCTTGATCTGTTCCAGGGCCTCGGACAGCTCATCCTTAATTTCCTTCTCGTTGCGGTTCATGATCTTCCTCCGCGGTATGATCTCAGGTCCTTACGGAGACGTCGGTGAGCGCGATGAAGCGTGACCGCCACAGTCCCCCAGCTGGTCCCCAAAAGCCGCGCTATTTCGGTGTTAGTCAGGCCTTCGAAATGATGAAGGACAAAAATTTCCGCGGCTTTCGGATGAAGCGCAGCGAGCCCCGAGCGCAAGCGGTCAGCCAGTTCCGTGGAAGCCTGTCGCGTGCCGGGGTCTGAGGACCTATTGGCAGGCAACTCGGCCGCCGCTTCCAGCGGGACTTGGCGTTTACGCTTTCGCAACTGGTCCAGAGCCCAATTGACGGAAGCTCGCCGGAGATACTGTGCAGGTGACTTCATATCGATTGGGGCCTCGTTGTTGAGCAGCCGGAGGAACAGTGTCTGCAAAATGTCCTCTGCTTCCATGCGGTCGCCCGTGATGCGGAAGGCGGTCCGCAAAACCGTGGCGTAGTGTTCACGGAAAAGTCTTTCGATGTCTTCCGGAACTCTTCTTTCCTCCACTTCGATGCTCCCGGCCGCGTTCATCGACCTCACTTCGTCGTCCTCCTGATAGATTGACGAGGAAGAAGCGTCATTATTAACGGCTCGTCGGGTTGGAACATCAGAAAGTGTCTTTTTGGCGGGCATCAACTACAGGATACGGAGGACTGGGGTGGGAAGTTCAAGCAGCGTTACATAAAATCGGGTTTCTCAAACGTAACTAACGTCCACTGAAAAGAAACACTTCCAATCTTGAAAATCCCGTTTGTAGTCCCGCCTCAGGCGGGCAGTTAATTCGTTCAAACGGCTCCAACTGACCGCTGGGCAACTGCCTCGTTTGTAGTCCCGCCTTCAGGCGGGCCTTAAAGCGTTCAGATATCAACAGTTGACCGCTGGGCAACTGCCCAGCTAAAGCCGGTACTCCGAACCCGGGGCTACAGCTATTAGAAGAGATCCTTCAGTTCTTTGGCCTTGTCCTGCAGGCGGCGCAGATCCTGATCGAGATCCTCGAGATCACGTCGAACGCCTAGTTTTTTCTGCAGCGCTTCTGGTCCCAGTTCCTTGTTAAGGACGCCCGAAAGCAGTGCGCCGAAATCTATCCGGTGCTTCTGGTTCTTCAAATCACCGGTAATCCTGAAGGGAATCGTGACGCTGTTTCCGCTGAGCTTGAGGTACTGCGTCAGAAGGAGCTTGGGCAGCCCGGGTCTTTCACTTCCAGCTTCGCCCATGTGAAGACCAGCAAGCACGACTTCTCCCTCCGCATCGTACACGCCGTTTGCCATTGATAAGTCGATATGTAGACTGGCCGTGCCATCGGCGTTCTCAAGTGAAGAAACGCGTTTTTTCAAATAGGGGCGCAAGGTTTTAAGGTCGATGTCGGTCGAGACTACCTGCAATTCGGCGGATTGGTTGACCGGATCAATCCAGCCCGTTACCTGAGCCCGGCCGTCCGGTGTCCCCTTGATTGTGCAGGAAGCATCGATCGCAGTTGCTCCTGCGGCTATCGGGTATTTGAGCCTGGTGACGCGGACGTAGAGATCATCGAGCACGAACCGAGCCGGCGGGCCGACAACCGTTTCGTCCGTGATCTCTCCTTCGCCTTCTAAGTGGATCTCTTTGAAGTCGATTCTTGTCCCCGTGGCAGCTGATGCCAGGTCACGCTTGGGCGGCTGGTCGGTCGGGTTCGCTTTTCGAGTGAGACGAAATCTGCCACCGTCAATATCGAGATCGGCTACTTCTATCTCCTCACCGAGGAAGGAAAAGAAGGTCGGGCGGGCCTTGACAGACGGGGCGTTTACAGAGAGTACCGGGGAGTCAGTGGACGTATAGCTGAAATCGGTCAGGTCGACACGGTTCCAGGCAAGTGTCACTTCTCCGATCGTCAGTCCTGGCACGGTCTCCTGGGCGAGTTCCCTGGTCAACGCGGATAGACTCAGCCAGAGAAACACACCGGCGATAACAAGAATACCGGCGAGGACTATTAACCCATGCTTGATAAGTTTCGGCGACATGGCAGGTAAGACCGATTATACATCCTGAACTCGCGTGTAAGACAAGTCTTACAGAAAAAAGGGCTTTTAGCCGATATCGGGGGACTGTGGAGCAGGCTAGACTGACAACACTCTAACGGTCGACCTTCCGGCGAGAGCGGCCACGGGAATAGCCGCTCTCGCCAATGGTGACTTCGTTTCGGCCTTATCCTGACGCGAATGGTTCGCGTCCTTAAAACGCAAAAAAAGGGCTCCTTCGGGAGCCCTTTTTTTATATTTCAGGCGTAGTAGAGGGAGACGAATAAGACGACGATAGGTGAGAACTGCCGGGGTCCGTAGACGTGCTGGTCGTCGTCTCAGTGCTTTCGGCCTTCCGCTGTTCCTCCTCAGTTCGCCTGTAGTGTTCTTCGAAGCCCGGAATCATCTGCCCGAGATATTCCTTGAGTTTGGCTGCGCCAAATCCGACCAGAGAAGCACGGATAGTGTCGAGCGTGGTCCAAGCCCGGCGGAGTTCGCGCGAAGTGGCGGTCTTCTTCGCGGTTCTGCGACTCGGTTCGACATACCCCGCGCCTCCGCTCGAACCCGAATAGCCTTGGCCGGTAAGGGGCTGCGCGTGGGGTCCGGCTGTTTGCGGATGATACTCGGATCTGCCTCCGCCGATCGGTAGTATTGAGCCAAGCAGCAATCCGCTGCCGAAGGCGATCCCCAGTGCTGTCAGCGGCCGTTTTTCGACCTGGGCCCGCCAATTGGTCGTTTTCTTAACTCGCTCCTCGAGCTCTTCCAGGTTTTCGCTCAGCTCGTTTCGCTGATTGTCAATGTGCCTCTTTATTTCGTCTGATCTTTGACCCACTGTGCATCCTCCTTTACACTCGCGATCGTTTTCTGTGGCATCGGGTTAACTTTCTTCATTCGATTACGTCCGAGGAAATAAAGCACGGCCCCGGCCATAGCAACGACAAGACCCACGAGAAACGGTCCTAACCAGTCCGGCAGTATACTTGCCAGCGCGTAAACAGCACTGAGCAGCAGGAAGCCAAGAGCATACAGCCCAAGGAAGAGAGCGGCGGCCAGCATGGCGGCTGCTCGGATAGCCTTTGTGCTTTCCTCCCGGATTTCCGTCCGTGCCAACCTCACTTCGGAGCGTATGATTTCTTGGATGTTAGTGAGGATATCCTGGAAGATCTGCGTCACAGAGCGATCGTCCGTCTGCAGCACCGGTTGTCGTCCGCTGGGCGTAGGGGTAGCCATCCTGTCGGTCCGACCTCCAAGCGGTCTCATGGGGTCGCTCATTACTCTGACTCCTTTCGTCGGACTTTCAGTGTCTTGAGCGACGGATAGTCTGTCCGAGGAGGAAGCCAGCCGCCAAGGCGGCAATCAGCGACTGCCCGGGGTGGCGTCGGACGAAATTCTCAACATCCGACTGCATGTCGGTTAAGTCGTGCTCACGCAGATAGGTTGCACTGCGTTCCATGCCAGTCGAAATGCTCCGGACCGCGCCCTGCACTCGTTCTCCGCCCGGCAGGCGACCAGCTGTCTCCTGCACCTTGGAAGCAGCGCGCTCCAAACCGTCGGCGGCAGAGACGCGGGCCTGTTCCGCCTTGCTCTTTCCGGTCTCCATCGCCTTGTTAAACTGCTCTTTTGCTCGGGAAGACATTTCGGATGCCTTGCGCTTGCTTTCCTCCATGACGTCGCTGGACGTCTGAGAGGCCTGTTCGCGGGTCGGGGTCGTGGGTTTCGGATTCATCGGGTCGTTGATATCCTGATTGGCCATAGAGTATCTCCTCTTTGGGACAGTTAATCGGCAAACTGGTCGGATGACTAGCTGGATCGGAGCACATCACTGAGGCAAGATCAGCTTGAAGTCGCATTGAGGGTAAGTCATCCGAACCCTCCATTTCGCGAAGTCATGTGTAAAGTAACAACCAACCCGATCCGCTGGTAGGTAAGGTCTATGACAACATGTTAGCTAATCAGGCCTTAAATGAGAAGAGGGCAGCCGGGTTGTCCAGGACGCTTCGGACTTAATGCCGCTTGATCCTTCATCTGGTCAGATTTCTCGAGTTCCACTCCTGAGCCGGAAAGCGAGGCTACACGTGCCTGTTGCTCTTGTAAGATGACGTTTTGCCTTTTAACTTAGAATATAGAGACACCCTTAACCCTGCCAGTGGGCGCCCTTCTGGGGGCTTGCGTGAAAGGTAATCCGAGTGAGGTTCGTGTCAGCCGAATCCGAGGCGCTCTACCGAGCCTTTGTGGAGGTGATGTCGGAAGGGGTGTTGGTAGTTGACCCCGTCACAACCTGCATCGAATACACCAATCATTCTTTCTCGAAGCTTTTCCTGATATCCCCGGAAAAGCTCGTTGGCCAATGTCTCGCAGACCTGCTCCTGCCTGATGACCGCCAGCAGATCGGTTGGCTGCTGGAGGTGAGCAAGCGGCATCCGGCTAAAGGACACGTTACGCTCATGTGTCCCGGGAAACCCCTTTTGGCCTGCATTTCATGTACTCGTATCCCTGGCTCGGATCCTCCGGCTGTTGGAGTTGTCTTAAGCCCCGCTGTTGCCCTGTTCGAGTCTCAAACCTTAGCTGCCGCTATTCTGGACCAGGCGACGGAAGCGATTGTCCTGTGCGACAGGGACGGACGCGTCACTCATGCCAACTTGGCTGCTCATCAATTGGCGGGGAGAGATCCCTGCTCTCTGCCGTTCAACGAGGCGTTTCCTCTAAAAATAGCAAAGCGCGTGTTCGACCGATCGGTGAATGGTTCAGACATCGAAGAGACGCTTACCTTCTCGCAGCTGTCCGCGGGCGGTATTGTCCGTGGTATTCGTGCCTGTCTGGCGACCCCGCACGAAATCATTCTACTGCTCAGTGCCGGGCCGATTGGCAGTCCTAGCGAGGAGATTCTCGGGACGGTTATTACCTTAACGGACATTAGCCGACAAACAGAGGCAGAGACGGCACTTTTCGCCAGTGAAAACCGTTACAGCCAGGTGGTACGGCAAGCGGAAGAGGGTATCTGCCTGCTGGATTCCATTGGAACGATTCTTGACGCTAATCCAAGCCTCGGACGAATTCTGGGATGTGAAGACAGCGAGCTGATCGGCCGGCGAATCTGTGATTTGGACTTCCTTAGCGATTTCGAACCAGATCGTGCCAGGCTTCAAGAACAGGCCGGAAAGCAAGCCCTTATCGGTGAGCGCCGTGTTACAGCGAAAGACGGAACCAGGAAGTGGGTCGAGGGAAGCGCTAAGATGATGCCCAACAGAACCCTGCTCCTGATCATCAGGGATGTAACCGAAAGACGGCTCCTGGAAAAAGAGATCGCCGAGATCACTCAGCGCGAAGAGCGGCGTATCGGAAGGGAACTCTACGATCTTCTGGCACAGCAATTGGCCGGCGTCAGCTTTTTGACCAAGGTTCTCGAGCAGAAACTGCAGGCCAAGGCCCCAAGAGAATCAAAGGATGCCCATCGAATCGGCGAGTTGATTCGTGAGGCAATCAAACAGGCCCGGGACCTGGCAGAGGGCCTTTGCCCGATGGAATTCAACGCTGATGGTCTGGCGAGCGCACTGCAAGAGCTCTGCAGGTCATCCGAACAGGTTTCCGGGATACCGTGCCGGTTTGTTCTTTCCGGACGCCCCACGCTTTCCGATCCAGCAACCGAGGCCCAGCTGTACCTTATTGCCCGCGAGCTGGTGACGGCTTCAGTCGAGCAGGCCGAGGCCAGCGAAGTGTTCGTCCGGTTCAGTGCAACTGACATTTCGATCGAATTGCTCGTTGAACATAACGGGCAAGCAGGCGAGATCGAAAAACCTTTTCGAATCGTCCGTTATCGTGCTTCTCTCATAGGCGCCGATTTGCGCATTAACCCTGGAACGAATTCGGTCCAGGTGATCTGCAGCCTGAGACAGGCGGGAGCTTGATTGGGCGCGCTCCAGGCTTATCGCACGAAAATCGGATTGCTTATGATCCACGGTTTGCCTTCGATTGGCGCCGGAGGGTCGGGCGGATAGACTTCCAGACGATAGAACCCGGGCGTAGCTGCTTCAGTCTCGAACGACGGGCCGGTTACCGTTTTCGAGACCTCGCCGTTGTGGATCAGGTGAAATTCCGCTTGCCGGGGGGCGTGAGCCACAAGCCTGGCGCCTGGTCTGACCGTTGAACCCATCGGCTTCGGTTTCCCATCTTCGATCGCATGAAAAGAAAAACCGGTAGGATCCGCTAGTTTTTCAAAAGCTATGTAGACTGACCCGCGCACCAGCGAAGCCAGCACCGCGTCACGGGATAGCGTCTCATCGGGAAATAGAAAAACATGAGTGGTAACGGCGGTAAAGCTTTCAGAGTACGGGTCGACCATCAGCCTGAAGAGCCGATGGCCTGAGGTGGTTTGAAGGACTATGCCGATATTCTGGTGTGCGTCGCTTCCGCCAATACCAGTCAAACGCCGGCTGAGCAGTTCACGGTCCCAGGTTCGGAAGTAGGAGCGGTCGATTTCCCAGAGCTTGAAGAAATACAACTCGGGGTGAAGGATGCGGTGGTAAAAAAAGCTTATTCGATTAAACCATGAATCCCGGAGAACGGCGCTACGGTGTAGATTAAAGACTTCCAGCCCTTTGGCATATTGAGCCACGGGGCGGTCTTCGCCCGACTGGAAGCAAATCGATCGGTCTTCAGTGCACAGCATTTCGCCGGCCGCACCTTGTTGCTCATCCCAGCCGTAAATCATGATCACGTCGGGATTTGTCAGTTGCTGAAAGAGCTTCTGCGCCTTGGGATGCTCGGTGATGAAGGCGTACTGATATCCGCACTGTTTCGCCGCCTCTATGATCTCTAAATAAGTCCCCAGGCTGTGTCCACCGGCCGCACTGTGGATGTGAATGCCGCCTCGAACATCGCGAAAAGGCGGATCTGGCGCATCGACGACCGGCCACGCGGCCAGATAGCGATAGACCCGGTGCGTACGATAAAGCGCGACGACAAACGGAAGCTGAAGGCAAAGGAGGATAAGTAAGATAAAGAGCAGAAGTTGCTTCCGCCGAGTCATGCGGTGCTAATTATAGTGGACTAAGTGGATTAAGTGGACGAAGTGGACCAAATTGGTTGCAACTTCGTCCACTGGGTCCACTAGGTCCACTTCGTCCCCTGCCCCGCTCGCTCCCGTAGCGCTGGGAATCGTCATCGGTTAGAATGACGAGATGGCTTGGTTCAAACGGGAGAGAACTCCGCTGCAGATGCCGCCCGAGGATGAAAGGCGGGTCAAGACCGAGGGCCTTTTTGCCAAGTGCGAGGACTGCAAGAACATTATTTGGAAGAAAGAACTCGATAGTAACTTCAAGGTGTGCCCGAAATGCGGGTATCACTTTCGCATTACTGCCCGGGAACGCCTGGCCCTGCTCCTTGACGAAGGAACCTGCAAGGAATTTGATGCCCATTTGCGGTCTTCCGATCCTCTTCAGTTTACTGACAGCAAGAATTACCGGGAACGTCTTGAAAAGGCATCGCAGGCGACCGGTTTGAATGAAGCCGTGATCAATGCAGAAGGATCGCTCGAGGGTTATCCGGTAGTCTGCGCCTGCATGGAATACAACTTTATAGGCGGCAGCATGGGCTCTGTTGTGGGGGAGAAAATAACCCGGGCGATCGAGCGGAGTCTACAGACCGAATCCTCGCTGATTATTGTTGCGGCCAGCGGTGGCGCCCGCATGATGGAAGGCGTCCTTTCCCTGATGCAGATGGCCAAGATAAGCGCAGCTCTCGGTCAGTTGCATGAGCGGCGCATCCCCTATGTTTCAATCCTGACCAACCCGACCACCGGCGGAGTCACCGCCAGTTTCGCCATGCTGGGGGATGTGAATATTGCCGAACCCCGTGCGCTCATCGGTTTTGCTGGTCCGCGAGTCATCGAGCAGACCATACGCCAGAAACTGCCCGAGGGTTTTCAGCAAAGCGAATTTCTCCTGGAGCACGGGATGCTGGACGCGGTCCTGGAGCGGAAGGAGATAAAGCCGTTTCTGGCCGATTGGCTCGCCTTCGCAACCAGCCGGTAGCATGGAATACCGCGAAAGCCTCGAATACCTCGATCGCCTCGGCAACGAAGTGCTGGGGATGAAGTTTGGCCTCGAAACGGTTCGGACCATGCTCCGCGAGTTGGGCAATCCCCAGGAAAAGGTTCCCTCCGTTCTCGTTGCCGGAACTAACGGAAAGGGCTCGGTTGCTTCCTATCTCAGCAATATACTGATCGCGGGCGGCTTTAAGACCGGTCTTTACCTTTCTCCTCACGTTGTCGCTGTGGAAGAGAGGATTCAGGCTAACGGACGTCAGATAGGACCTTCGGAATTCGCCGAATGCCTTTCCGGTGTGGCCCGCGTTGCCGAGAGCCTGAGAGGAGAAGGCAGGCCCACCTACTTTGAGGTGCTGACAGCCACCGCCTTTCTTTACTTTGCCAGGTCTGCTCTGGACGTCGCAGTTATGGAAGTGGGTATGGGCGGCCGCCTGGACAGCACTAACGTCGTTGTACCGTTGCTTTCCGTCATCACGCCGATCAGTTTTGACCATCAAAAACAGTTGGGATCAACGATCAGTCAGATTGCGGCTGAAAAGGCCGGAATCATTCATCCCGGCCGGCCGGTTCTGATCTCCCCACAGGAGCCTGAAGCCCGGACTGTGATCGAGAGTCGCGCGCAAGCCGCCGGCGCTCCTTTGCACCAGCTCGACCAGGATGAGATTGTCGCTGTCGGCTCCCCCGGGGGAAGCTACACGGTCGAATATCACGGCGTCAGGTCCCCTTTGCGTCTTATGGGACGCCACCAGGTGACCAACGCGGCTCTGGCAATTCGGGCGGCTGAGCTGCTCGAGCCGCCATTGGTGATCGACGCAAAGGCTATGGCGGAGGGCATCGGTCGGACCGAAGCCCCGGGACGTATCCAGAGAATCAGCCAGGATCCGTTTCTATTTGTCGATGGCGGTCACAATCGCCAGGCTGCCCGAAATCTCGTTGAATTTGTTTTGGCTCATACGCCCCTACCGCGCGCGCTCGTCTTCTCGATGATGCAAGACAAAGACATCCGAGAAGTGGCGGAAATATTAAAAGCCGCCTTTGATCGAACATTCGTGGTCGAAATGCAATCGCCGCGGGCAGCTTCTACGGAGCGACTTCTGGAGGCGTTTCCTGGAGCCGTTGCCGTGCAGGATCCCGTGAAGGCAATTGAAACGGCCAAGAAGCTTTGCGCCACTACAGTCGTCTTTGGGTCGTTTTATCTCGTCGGAGACGTACTTCGACAACTGACACCCACTTGTTTGTAGTCCCGTCTTCTACTCGATCTCAAACAACAGGTCCCCGGGGTTTACGATTGTTCCTACTTTGACATGGCATCGTTTCACCCTGCCGTCTTTCGGCGATTTGACCTGATTCAGCATCTTCATCGCCTCGATCGTAGCCAGGGGTTCACGCTGGGTTACCGCATCGCCCTCTTTTTTGCTGATAGCGACTACCTTGCCAATCATCTCCGCCCGCACCACGTTCTGGCTGCTTTCCTGGTCCAATATCGACTCTGGATGCAGATCCTTCGAGTTTGCGAGTGTCAGGCGGTAGTTTTGGTTGTTCCAATCGATCAGGATCTGGCCGTCTGGCCGGCCGATTATAAGATCTTCGATTCTGCCGTCGATTCGCAAAGTCCATCGGGAGCCAACACGGCTGATCACTTCAACTAGAAAACTGTTCTCCGAACCGCCCATCTGCAAACGGCATTCGAAGCAAGGAGTGTCCGACACCGGTTCTTTGACCCGGATATCGAGTTCGAAAGTCTGTCCCTCAAAGATTCCTCGTAATGTCGGCATGCGGCCTCTACCATCGACGACTGTAGAAATCAGGACGCCCGGCTTGCTTCCATTGATTACCCGGTTTACCGGCCGGCCGGGCTGGGGCGCTTGCGGGCTTCTCTAGCAGGTGCTCAATCGCAGCGCCAAGCAGGGGAACGTGTTTGGCCTTTTCCCTATCCTCATCAAGAATCGGGTATTCTTCAAGAAACCGGTTGTGCAGACTGCCGGCGATAAACTGTGGATGGGCGATCAGCCGGCGAAGAAACGAGACGGTGGTCGGTACACCGCCCACTCGGTACTCTGTGAGCGCCCGCAGCATGCGCCGAAGCGCCTGCTCACGATCGCTTCCATAAGCGATGATTTTCGAGACAAGAGGATCGTAATATACGGGGATTTTGTAACCGGGGTAGAGTGCGCTGTCGTTGCGAATTCCTGGCCCTGCCGGTTCGGCCAGTTCTGTTACGATGCCCGGTGACGGCAGGAAATCGCGGGCGGGATCTTCCGCGTAGATCCGGCATTCGATAGCCGCGCCCTCCAGTCTTACCTCCTCCTGTCGCTGAAGCAGCGGTTGTCCGGCGGCAATCATGATCTGCTCGCACACGATGTCGGTATTCGTGACCATTTCTGTCACCGGGTGTTCCACTTGAAGGCGGGTGTTCATCTCCAGGAAGTAGAACGAAACGGGGTTTTCGGCATCGACCAGGAACTCGATCGTGCCGGCACTGTAGTATTCGACTTCACGGGCTATCGCCAGGGCCGCCTCACCGAGCATTTGACGCATTTTCTGGTTCGCGAGCGGTGACGGAGACTCCTCGACGATTTTCTGGAAACGACGCTGAACTGAACACTCCCGCTCGCCCAGATGGATCAGATTGCCGTGCTGATCGCCGAGGATCTGGACTTCGATGTGCCGTGCCCTTTTCAATTGTTTTTCCAGGTAGACGGCAGGGTCGCCAAACGCGGAGGCCGCTTCTTGCGTTGCCGCGGCGAAGACTGAGGTCAGCTCCTCCGGAGTGCTTGCTACCCGCATCCCCTTTCCTCCCCCGCCGCTGTCGGCCTTAAGAATAACGGGGAAGCCCAGTTGCTCGGCTGCGGCTACTGCCTCTTGCGGAGAGCGGACCGGCGAGCGCGTTCCTGGCACAACAGGTATTCCAGCTTTTTCGGCGATCGCTCTGCTTGATACTTTGGTGCCCATGGCCTTCATGGCTTCCCGGGCCGGACCGACAAAAACGATCTGGTGTTCTTCGCAGGCTTGAACCAGTTGCTCGCTTTCGGCCAGAAACCCGTAGCCTGGGTGCAAGGCCTCGGCTCGCGTCGTTATCGCGGCCTCGATAAGCTTGTCGCTTCGAAGGTAGCTTTCGAGAGCGGTTTGGCCGCCTATGGGCACTGCTTCGTCCGCAAGTTTCACGTGCAGCGCGTCGCGATCCGCATCGGAGTAAACGGCAACCGGCGAGATTCCGAGATCGCGGCATGCTCGAATAATGCGAACCGCGATTTCACCCCGGTTGGCGATCAGAAGCTTTTTGAACATAAATCCTGTCATCCAGCGATAGCAAGTCGCCTGGATTGCTGTTAAGTGCACGATTTGTGGAAAGAGAGTGGCATCACGTCCCGGTCATTCTCTTTACAACTTACAACGGAATATTCCCGTGCTTCTTGGGCGGGTTGGTATCTCTCTTGTTGGCACACATCTCAAGCGCCCGGATGAGCTTAGGTCGGGTGCGGCTCGGCTCGATGACCTCGTCAATATAACCCCGCTCGGCTGCCACGTAAGGATTGGCAAGCTTTTCGCGGAACTCATGAACCCTTTCCTTTTTCAAAGTCTCGGGATCGGGATCTGATTGAAGTTGTTTGGCAAAGAGGATTTCAACTGCCCCTTCGGGTCCCATGACTGCAATCTCAGCGGTCGGAAACGCCAGGTTAACGTCCGCCCTGATATGTTTGGACGCCATCACGCAATACGCCCCGCCGTATGCTTTGCGCGTGATAACGGTGAGTTTCGGCACGGTGGCCTCGGCGAAGGCGAATAGCAGCTTTGCCCCGTGCCGTATGATCCCGCCATGCTCCTGGCTGACGCCAGGGAGAAACCCGGGCACATCCTCAAAAATGATAAGGGGAATATTAAAAGCATCGCAGAAACGCACGAAACGCGCGCCTTTAATTGAGGAGTCAATATCAAGTGTACCGGCCAGTACGGAGGGCTGATTAGCCACGATCCCGACGACGTACCCGGCCAGTCGAGCGAAACCGACTATCAGGTTGCGTGCGAACCGGGCGTGAACCTCCAGGAAGTCCCCATCATCCACTACCGCACGGATCAATTCCTTCATGTCATAAGGAAGATTCGGATCCGTCGGTATCAAGAGGTTCAGAACCGGTTCGGTCCGTTCTGGGCTGTCCGAGGGTTCCTGCCAGGGAGGGTCCTCGGTGTTGTTTGAAGGCAGAAACGTCATCAGGCGCCGGATGCCGGCCAGGCACTCGCGGTCATCGGCAGAAGCAAAGTGCGCCAGCCCGGTAATGGTGCTGTGAGTCTGTGTCCCACCCAACTCCGCTTGGGTCACCTCCTCGCCGGTGACGGTTTTGATCACATTCGGTCCAGTAATGAACATGTAGCTGGTCTTGTCGACCATGAATATGAAGTCGGTGATCGCGGGTGAATAGACTGCACCGCCGGCACATGGGCCCATTATGGCGGAAATCTGCGGAATGACTCCACTGGCCAGTGTGTTGCGGAGAAAGATATCGGCGTACCCCGCCAAACTGACGACTCCCTCCTGGATTCTGGCGCCGCCGCTGTCGTTCAGGCCAATAACCGGGGCTCCGGTCTTCATTGCAAGATCCATGATCTTGCAGATCTTCCCGGCGACTGTCTCCGACAGGCTCCCACCAAAAACGGTAAAATCCTGCGAGAAGACAAATACCAACCTACCGTGAATCTTTCCGTAGCCGGTGATCACCCCGTCGCCCGGGATTTTCCGGTCTGCCAGGCCGAAGTCCGAGCAGCGATGCACGACAAGCCGGTCGAGCTCTTCGAAGGTCCCCTCATCGAGCAGGAAGTCGAGCCGTTCACGGGCCGTCAATTTGCCCGCCTGGTGCTGCCGCTGAATCCTTTCCGCTCCTCCACCCTCCTCGGCGGCAGCGTTGCGTCGCTTCAGATCCGCCAACTTGTCATCCATGTTCATGATTCTTAAGGATTTTCTACCATGAGGTAGAAAGGAGTACAAATTCGGTCCAAAATGGGGGAACGGAATTCGAAGGAGAAATTTGGTGAGTAAAAAACCAGGCTTGGCCGCTTTTTGTTGTCTCTTCCTGATCTCCCCGTACTTATGGACTGCTGATCAGCCGGTCGCCAAAACCCCGACATCCCCGTTGATCCTCTTTAACGGGAGAAACCTGGACAACTTCTATACCTACTTGAAAACCAGTCGTTACGATGACCCTCGGTCTGTGTTTACCGTCGTGGATGGCCAGATCCGTATTTCCGGCGAGGAGTGGGGGGCGCTCACGACCCGGGACGCCTTCCGCGATTATCACCTTATCGTCGAATGGAAGTGGGGAGGCGAGACCTTCGAACCTCGCAAGCGAGCAGCCCGGGACAGTGGCATCCTGGTTCATGGAGTAGGGGCAGATGGGGCGGCCGGAGAGTGCTGGCTGGAGTCGATAGAACACCAGATCATCGAGGGCGGATGCGGAGATTTCATCGTGGTGGCAGGCGCCAACCGGCCTTCGTTGACCGTGGAAACACGCCGCGGGGAGGACGGGCAGCTCTATTGGCAACCGGGCGGAGACCCGACCACCCGCAGCAGCGGACGATTCAACTGGTATGGCCGTGATCCTGCTTGGAAAGATGTCCTCGGGTTCCGGGGTCGACAGGACGTCGAGAATCCGGCTGGCCAATGGAACCGCTCGGAGGTCATCTGCGACGGCGGGTCCATTACAAACATCGTTAACGGAGTCGTCGTCAACCACGCGACTGATTCGTCCCATAAAGAGGGCCGGATTCAGATCCAATCCGAAGGCGCCGAGATCTTGGTACGGCGAGTCGAGTTACGACCGGTTGACAAGGCGGCGTTAAAGCGCCTGCTGGAAGAGGCATACAGAGTCAGGAAAAACTGACATCGAGCTGCCATCGTGACGCTACGCCCAAGATAGCGACCATCCTCCGGCTTGGCTTTTACATACTGTCGAGTTTCCTGATTCTTCTCAAATGCCGCCCTCCTTCGAAAGGCGTTGAAAGCCAGACTTCGACGATCTTTAAGGCCAGATCGCTTGTAACGAGCCGCTGGCCCAGCGAGAGCATGTTCGCGTCATTGTGAGCACGCGCCAGGCGGGCGGACTCTTCGCTCCAGGCGACCGCGCAGCGGACTCCGGGGACGCGGTTGGCCGCCATAGCTTCCCCGTTTCCGGATCCGCCGACCACCACTCCGCGCTCACACTCTCCTTGCGCCACAGCGAGCGCCGCGGGACGGATGAAATCAGGATAATCGGCTGGTTCTTCGGAGTCGGTGCCGAAATCACGGACAGTGTGGCCCTTCGAGACCAGAAAGTCGCGAATCATCTCCTTGTAACGAAAACCAGCGTGGTCGGAGGCAACAGCTATTGTCATCGTCTTAAGCCGCTCTTTGGTTTGATGATAGCAGACACTGGGTGCTGACTTGGTCGGAGAGGGGTTCGAACCGCGTGGCCTCTACTTCTATTTCTGGCAAAAGAGAATCGAGCGGTCTGAGCTTTTGCAACGTTTGCAACCCCTCCGGGGCAGAAAGCAAGCGAAGGGCCCCGTGTTTCTTGGGGCGTGCCGCATCTATCAATGCGATAATGTCGTAGCGCCAACAAGGCGTGCCGTGCTTTACAGACATCTTGCCAGTCCTTAAATTCGGGACCAACAGAGGTGGGAGCGACTATGAAGAAGCAAGAGGGCAGGTTAGTGACGCGGAGGTCCACGCTGGAGCTTCTGGCCGGCAGTCTGGTTGCCTCAGGCCGGGGAATTACCACGAGCGCAAGAGTGCAGCAGCATGTCGTAGGCTCGCAGAGGTTGCGGGCGCCAGGCGGGCGCCTTTCACGCGAGGAGGTTCATTCTCGATTGCCCGCCGGATTGCCTCTCGGAGTCGCTTCGCTCATAGCGGAGACCCTCAATTCTCCGCCGTCCCTGCTCAACACCGACTGGTTCGGGACGACTCTCATGCAAGGGCTTCTGGAATGGCACGAGCGCGGCTTCCCAGAGGTTCGTCCATTCGCCGAGTCCTGGCTCGTATACCACCAAGGCAGGCAAGAAGTAGCCAAATGCCAGTGTCCGCCCTCGCGCACCCTCCCTGCCGGGCGTATCCCCATCACCACATACGCGGGGCACTATGGCCTGGCATTCGCTTGCTATGAGATGTACCGGCAATTCGGCAATCCTACTGCGCGCGAGGTTTGCCTCGAGGTCGCCAAGATCATTCTTCACCAGGCTGCCAGGAACCGCTGGGGCATGGTCGCACACGATGACTACGCCGACTTCGCGATCCCCGATACCGCCTATTTCGTGGTCCGTCCGCTTATGCTCGCTGCCAGTCTCGATCCGGAGTGCGGGAAGATCTTTCAAGAGCAGGCGCTTTTCCAGTTGCGCGCTTACACTAAGACATTCCTGGTGCTGGAAACCGGGCTGGCGAAGACGGTACTACTCTCAGATGGCCTCGGAAAAACGTACTGGACTCGCGCGAGTGGCTGGCTTATGTGGGCGATGACCGCGGCCTTGCGGCACCTTCCACGAGAGAGTGCAGATTCCACTGCCATTCAGGCCGACCTTCGCCGCCTGGCGGAGGGGGTCGCGAGAGTTCAGGACGAGAGTGGTGGCCTACATGTCTGGCTGGATCAACCGAACAGTCCCTTGGAGAGCACCGGAACAGCGATGTGCGCCATGGCTCTTCACGAATCGGTCCGGCGTGGCTGGTTGCCCGGATCCTTCCAGGAAGTCGCCGCCAAGGCCTGGAGGTTCGTCTGTACCAACATCACTGACGATGGCGAAATCACGAACGCCTACACGCTATGGGCTTTGCCGGCGGAGCGCGGTGAGTTGAGCATAGATGAACGCAAGATGGGGTGGATCCCGGGCACCATTCTGCGAGCGGCGAACGAGCTCACTCAGGTCTAACTAAGAACCGCTTGCGTAGATGCTATGCAGGAGGGAAGGCGGAACATTTGGGAGACAGGAGCAAGGCTGCCGTTGTAAGGTGGAGTTTTTTTGAAAGGAGTAAAACACCATGACAACAACAGCAGCCTGTTCAGA
>Ga0116188_1000779_pt1 | contig 29997 bp, 26 predicted proteins | sample AD_JPNTR2_MetaG_FD_89807 | JGI IMG/M metagenome (GOLD analysis project Ga0116188, IMG submission 89807) | Active sludge microbial communities of municipal wastewater-treating anaerobic digesters from Japan - AD_JPNTR2_MetaG | ecosystem: Engineered > Bioreactor > Anaerobic > Digestate | place...
AGTTTGGAAACCTATCGGGGAAACCACGATCCGTGGCTGGTTTCCATCGACACCGGAGAGAGTCCTCCCTTTACGGCTGTAGCGGCGGAGATTGGGATTTCCGCCCAAGGAGCCCGAAAGGTCGTGGTCAGGCCGGCTCCATCGGAGGCCGATACCGCCCTCGGAGGCTATTTCGTCCTTCGAACCACTCAGTCGGATACCAACGGGCCTTTGGCTGTCAGCTATTTTTACAGCCTGCGGCCGAAGGGCGTGTTGCGTGACTCCGTGGGTGTCGCCCCGAGTGCTTCGGCCCTTCATTTCGTGTTGCCGGTGGAGCGAACATCACGCGTGGACACCGGAGTAGCCTGGACCACGACACGTCTTCAGGAGCGCTTCCCCATCACGTTCCGCCTGCGAGGGGCTTCGGGCTCCCTCGAGGCCGAAGAAGAACTTGACTATACCGGTCACACAGCTCAGTTCGTGGGTGAGATCTTTGAGAGCTACTTCCGCGAACAAGGCGGTGACTTTCTCGGCTGGCTGGACATCAACTCACCTGCACCTCTTTTTTTGACCACATTGAGACTTGAATACGGCTCGGGGGGTGACTTCCAGTTGACCGCAACACCACCGGTAGCCAGACCTTGAAAGGCCGGGAAAGAAAGATGTGAAGTTTTGGAAAACCATGAAGGAGTCTCGGCCGGAACTGCGAGTTGACGAAAATCCGGAACCGAGCATAGCATGCAAGATGAGGAAGAATAGATGAAAGCACGAATGGCTCTCATCGGAATTATCGTTCTGGCGGTCTCCGTTTTACAGACTTCGGCCGCCGAAAAGGAACTCACGCTCGATCAGGTTCGGCAGCAGCACTTGAAGAACTTCTTGGGCGACGTCCCTCCGGAAGGAATGATGGCTCCACGACTGCTTTCCGGCATTTCGGCCATGAAAATCCTCGACGGAGGCACCGGCCTGGTTAAGGGAACGATGAAGTTCCGTACGGCGCCCGACGCCGCGCTTTTGCTACTCCAGTTCGACAGTCAGGGCTATCCCCGGGACGGCTTTCGACTCAAGGAAGACGGCACGGTTCTACCCATCGAGGTTTCTCCCGGTTCGGCCGGCTTCCTCGCCGGGTTCATTGACAGCTACCGGTTCGTTGTTCGGTCCGGCCTTTTCGGAAGTGTCCTCTCCACCTCCTGGCCGTTTCTCAAGAGCGATCCGGGGATACAAATGCAGTTCAAAGGGGAGAAGAAGGTCGACAAGCAGAAACTCCTCCACGTGGAGTGTGAATTCGAGGCCGGCATGAAATCGGACGTGTACTTCGATCCCAAGACGTTCCGCCACGTCCGTACCGTCCATCGTATCCCTCCCGACCGGGGCAACGCTTACCTGACGGAGGAATTCGAGAACTTTCAAAAGGTAGGCCCCGTAGAACTTCCGGTCTTGTGGCGACTGACCGTGGAGTGGCGGGGTAATCGCCGAATCCTTTACGAGATAGGGGTGCAAAACATCCAAAGCCCGCCTCCTGAGGAGGGCGAGGATGAGCAGGCGATCAGATCACGATAACTGCGCCGCGTAACTTCAAAGGAAGCCATAGCATTGAGACCGCCGCGGCGACTCTCTGTGGTCCAAGAACAAGGACGGCCCGCCGCCGTGGCCGGGCCGTCCTCTTTTGCTTCCCGGCGGGCGGACCCACGAGCCCCGGCTCGTTACCGGGAGAGTTTCCGTCCGACCGAAGGGTCAGCATTCGACCACGTTCAGTGCCAACCCTCCCTGGGCGGTTTCCTTGTACTTTCGGCTCATGTCCATACCGGTGTCGCGCATCGTACGGATAACCCGGTCCAGCGAGACCCGGTGCGTTCCGTCACCCGCGAGCGCCAGGCGTGCGGCTTCCACCGCCTTGACGGCCGCCACCGCATTACGTTCTATGCAAGGAATCTGCACAAGGCCGCCGACAGGATCGCAGGTGAGACCGAGGTTGTGTTCCATGCCGATTTCGGCCGCGTTTTCGACTTGTGGTACCGTCCCACCCAGCGCTTCCGTCAGCGCTGCGGAAGCCATCGAACAGGCTGCGCCGATCTCGCCCTGGCAACCCACTTCCGCCCCCGACAACGAGGCGTTGAACTTGTAGAGCAGCCCAACAGCCCCGGCGGTCAAAAGGCAGCGCACGACGTGATCGTCGGAAGCCCCGCGAATACGAGACAGGTACGAGAGGACCGAGGCCAAGACTCCCGCCGAGCCGTTCGTCGGGGCCGTCACGACACGTCCTCCCGCCGCATTCTCTTCCGCCACCGCCAACGCCCAGAGACTAATCCAGTCTAAGACCGTCAGAGGGTCCCGCAGGTTCCATTCCGGATGCCGACTCAGACGGGCAAAGATTCGCGACGCACGCCGGGTCACACCCAATCCGCCGGGCAACACACCTTCCGTCCGACAACCTCGATCGATACAGGCTTCCATGATCGACCAGATCTCCAGCAAACGCCGACGGGTTTCGGCTTCGGTGCGCCAAATCGATTCATTGCGCAAGGTCATCTCACTGACTGCAAGTCCGCTGCGCTGGGCCTGTTCCAGCATTTCAGAACCGGTTCGAAACGGAAACGCCAGCGCGGTGAGGAGCGGCCGGGCAGGCGCACTTCGACGGCCTTTCTCCTCGACAAAGCCGCCCCCGGTGCTGTAGTAGACCGCCGAGAACAGTTCCTTTCCGTCGGCGGAGAAAGCCACAAAGCGGAGGCCGTTGGGATGACCCGGAAGCCGCTTGGCGTGAAAAACCAGGTCTTTCGTCTCTTCCCATGCAATCTCGTGCCGTCCCAACAGGACCAGGCGTTTTCTTTGGCGGATCTCCTCCACCCGGGCGGGGATCCGGTCAACTTCCACCTCCTCCGGTCGTTCACCTGTCAAACCTAGAAGAACCGCCCGATCGGTCCCATGTCCGCGACCGGTTAAAGCGAGGGACCCGTACAAATGCACCTGAACTCGACACGTCCTTTCCAAACACCCCGCTTCATCCAGCTTCTCCGCAAACCGCAGGGCGGCCCGCATGGGACCCACGGTGTGCGAGCTGCTGGGACCGGGACCTACGGTAAACAATTCCAGAATACTAACGGCTTCCACCGGAGGCCCCGCTCCTTCGGTCGACGGCTCCCCTAAACCTGTCCGCCCCGTCCGTTGGGATGAAGATTCCCGCCTTTCAAGAGTTGAGTCCTGCTCTGATTCCGCCGTCACCTCTTCAGTTTAGCGGAACCATGCGAGAATCGGAGCCCGTTCCGCGGATACTGTCACCGCGGCAAGGCCGGTCGATACGCGCGTAATCATTTCTCGCTGTCCGGTCTCGGTCCGACCTCCCGGGGGGCAACTGAAAATGCGTACGGAGAAGCTCCAATGCCAAGGAGCGCTTCTGCTCCCGTAAAGCTTCCGAACCTTCCGGCGCCGGATCGCAGGATTCTTCGCCTTGCCCCTGCGCCCCGTTTGCGAGAGAATCACCCGCAAGTGAGGGGACAGTCATGCAGGAAGTGAACGTTGGAATCATCGGTTCCGGCTTTGTAGCCGAAATTCATGCCCGATCTCTACAGCAGGTACCGGGAACGAACCTAGCCGCGGTCGCCTCGCGGAACGAGACCCATGCGGCCGCCTTTGCGTCGCGCTTCCAAATCCCTCAATGCTTTACCGATTACCGCCGTGTTCTAGAACTTGCGGATGTGGACGTGGTTTCTCTGTGCCTGCCCAACAACCTGCACTGCGAAGCGGCCGTGGCGGCCGCGGAAGCCGGCAAACACGTGATATGCGAAAAACCCCTCTGCATGAATCTGCCGGAAGCCGACCGCATGATCGAGGCGTGCAAGAGATCCGGCGTCCATCTGCTGTACGCCGAGGAACTGATCTTCGCTCCCAAGTACGTTCGGGCACGACAATTGGTGCAGGAGGGAGCGTTGGGAAAAGTTTACCTCGTCAAACAAGCGGAGAGGCACTTCGGCCCTCACTCGGAATGGTTCTGGGACGTGGAGAAGAGCGGCGGAGGTGCCCTGCAAGACATGGGCTGCCACGGCGTCGAGTTCGCCCGCTGGATGCTGGGTCGACCCGCGGCCGTGGCGGTTACCGCCCATTGTGGAACCTACGTCCATGCGGGAAAGACCAAAGCGGACGACACGGCTGTGGCGATGATCGAGTTTGAAGGGGGAGCCCTGGGCGTCATCGAACCAAGTTGGGCCACGCCCGGGGGCATGGATGACCGGAGCGAAATTTACGGAGATCAAGGGGTGACATTCGCCGACTTGCTCCGCGGCAGTTCCCTGGTGACGTATTCGGAGCCCGGCTACGGCTACGCCGTCGAAAAGGCGGCAACAACTCGGGGCTGGACCTTTACAATGTTTGAAGAGAGTTGGAACTATGGGTTTCCGCAGGAGATGGCGCATTTCATCGCCTGTGTCCGGGGAGACGCCGAGCCCTTGGCGACCGGTGAAGACGGCCGTGCCGTCCTCGAAATCCTCTTCGCCGCCTATGAGTCCGCCGCCACAGGACGCCGGGTGAGCCTTCCTGTCTCTACGGAGGCGCCGTACCCCATCTACCCGTGGCTGCACCGGAGAAACACGGAGTAAGCGCAAGAGCGGCCGAATTTCTTGTGGGTCCGCGGGGATATCCATAGAATATCCCGTACCATGCTTGCTTTGAACCGCCGTCTCTACCCGTGTGTTCTCGTATGCATCTTCTCTAGTTTCCCAATCTGGGCCGGAGACCTGAGCGATCGATTTCAGCTTTCTCTCGAACGGGTTTTGAGAGGAGGCCCGCCCGAATATACCCTCGACTTCGTACTGGCCGACGCCGTGCCCCGCCACGGAAGGAGATTTACGAATTTCAGCGGCGACGTCTCCGGGCGTTACCTCGACGCTCTCGCTGCAGCCGCTTCTTTCTTGAACGTCGCACCTTTCCCCCAACTGGAGGAGACGGCTGCGGCTCTTCCCGCCTTACAGCGACCTGACGGCCACTTTGGGGATCCGTTTCACCTGACGGAACCCCAGGATGATGACATGGCCGTCCTCTGGGGAAACGGACGGCTGCTGATAGGACTCCTCGAATACCATGCTCTGACGGGAGACGAAAAGAGCCTCGAGGCTGCCCGCAAGCTGGCCGAGTTCCTTCTGGCGGCGGCAGCCACACTAAATTCGGCGGACATTCAAGAGGTCTTCAGCCGGGGCAAGTTCGCCGTGGGTTATATCTGTTGGACACAGCAGATCGAAGGCCTGGTGAAGATTTTCGAATACACGAGAGACTCCCGGTTTCTCGACTTGGCCCAAGCCGTCGCGGCACGCACCCGACGAGAGCCAAGACAACACAGTCACGGTTTCCTAACCAGCCTGCGAGGGATTCTAGCCTTGTACCGCGTTACCGGTGAAACCAGATACCTGGAGCAAGTCCGCGAGGCGTGGGACGAGATCATCCGGTCCGGTAATCGATTGATCACGGGCGCCGTCCCGGAGATGCTCGACGCGGTCGGACACCGCACCGAAGGATGTTCCGAAGCGGACTGGCTGCGGCTGAACCTGGAGCTATGGGAACTGACCCGGGAGCAGCCCTTCCTGGAGGAAGCCGAACGGACGCTTTTCAACGAATTCAGCTTCAACCAGTTCGCCGGTGGAGACTTCGGGCATTATGAGCTGCGCACTGGTGAAGGGCGTGAAGCACAGGATACGCTTCCTCCCACAGGCTACGGCCCCTGGTCGGCCCGAGCCTGGTGGTGCTGCACGCTGCACGGACTACGGGCTTTTCCGGAAGTGATGAAGCGTGTCCTTCGGATGGAACAAGGTCGCCGAATCGTCCTGGATCTTCCCACCGACGGCCGGTGGCGACAAGGTGCGGAGGAGATCGTCAGTGAGTCCCACTTCAATCGGGACGCCGGAGTAACCGTCGAGCTCAAAAGTACGGCCGAGGTATCCTCGCTGGCAGTTCGGCTCCCTAGGTGGGCCGACGCCGTCGAGGCTCGATTGGACGACCGGTTGTTGACGGCAACCCGAGACGGCGGCTATGTCGTTTTCCAGGGGCCCTTCGCACAAGGCGACTCCATCGAGGTAAGCTGGAAGCTGCGGACGTTGCGGCATGCTCAAGAGTCGGAGGGCAGACGCTACATCGCCCTGCAGCACGGCCCATGGATCCTGGGGGTGGATCAGCTGACGTCTACGAATTTCTTCGACGAGCCGTTTCCGGAAAACCGCCTCCTGCTGTCGGACACGGAGCCCCCGTATCTGCCTCGGCCACAGTTTGGGGCTCTCGCTGAAGCCGGAAGATTTGCCGTACCCATCGCCCATTTTGTTGTGCCTTACCGGCCCGGAGGCTATCCGGAAGCGGCGCAATACACCTTCCTGCACCCTCTGGCGGAGCGAACCGCACAATCGGGGCCGGCCACCTGGCTATTTTGGTTTCAACCCGGGTTGGCGAACCAACCCGACATTCCGCAAACCGACTGGGTCCAGCTGTTCAACGGAAGAGACCTTAGCGGGTGGATACCCAAGATCACCGGTTACGAGACCGGAGACAATTTCGGCGACACATTTCGGGTGGAAGACGGTCTTTTGACAGTCGCCTATGACGCCTACGACCGCTTCGACGATCGGTTCGGAGTCCTCTTTTACGAAGCACCCTTCTCCCATTACCGGCTGGCCGTAGAATATCGTTTTGTGGGAGAACAACTTCCCGGCGGGCCCGATTGGGCTTTCCGTAACAGCGGCATCATGATCCACAGCCAGGATCCCCGGACTATGTTGAGGGACCAAGACTTCCCCATTTCTATCGAGGTCCAGCTGCTGGGGGGTAGGGATTCCGGGGAACGCCCCACGGCCAACCTGTGTACGCCCGGGACCCACGTGGAAATGAACGGGGAGCTGGTCACTCAGCATTGCATCAATTCCCTTTCTCCAACCTTCCGCGGCGATCGATGGGTTCGGGTCGAGGTCGAGGTGCTCGGTTCGGACCGGATCACCCACATCGTGGAGGGACTCCCGGTGATCTCATATGAGAAACCGCAAATCGGAGGAGGACAGGTCAACCAGTACGATCCCGCGGTGAAAGAGGACGGTCGTTTGCTCGAGAGTGGATTCATCGCCCTACAGAGTGAGAGTCATCCGATTCAGTTCCGCAAGGTGGAATTACTCAACCTCGAAGGCTGCCTTGACCCGAAGGCGTCCAATTTCCGATCCTATTACCGCAAGCCGAACAACGCCGCTTGCCGCTATGACTGACGGATCCTTGAGACCCAAGAAGGCATGACCCTGCTCCCGTTTTGATCGGCTTACGGAGGGATTGCAGGGTTTCGAACGTCCCGGGTGCCGCCTTCCTCCCCGGCACATCGGTCCGCCCCGCGGCAGGGGGAGCGGAATTGCCGCTCCTCGTACCCGGTACCCTGCCACGCCACATCCGGCCGGCCTGGAGACCGGCGCCGTCGGCGGCGTACGGGGAGCCGGTATGGCCACAAGGATGCCCGAGAGCCTCCAACGTACGGCGTACGGGGCACCAGGGTTGGACACGTTGCGGACCTCCCCACATTTGCCGCCGGCGCTGCATCCAGAGACAAACGTACGGCTTACGTCATCCCGGCCGGTTCCGCGGCCCACCTACATTGAGGAACCCAACCCTCCATATCAAAAAGGCTTACCGCAGTCGAAAAACAATCGTCCGGTTGGATACCCTTCGCAGACAATCGCCCGACGGGTCATCCGTGCAACCTCCGATTTCCGCGACCGACATCCGCTCCCCCGTACCCAGTACGGGACACGCAGAACGCAGAATGCGGCACGGCACTCAGTTACCCCACGCCAGCACGATCCCCGTCATGCAACCTGTGAGAAGGGTGGCAAGGGTGCCGGCCACAATGGTCCACATCCCAAGCTCGACGATCTCCGATCGGCGCTCCGGTATGAGCGTACTTAGTCCTCCAATCATGATGCCCACGCTGCCGGGGTTGGCGAAGCCACACAGAGCATAGGTCAGAATCAAAGCACTGCGCTGTGAAAGAATCCCTTCCGGAAGACGGCTGAGATCCAAGTAAGCCAGAAGCTCGTTGAGAATGAGTTTAGTACCCAGCAGTGAACCCGCCGGCGATGCTTCCGCCCAAGAAAGTCCGAGCAACCAAGCGACCGGCCTCATCATCCAACCCAGTAGGCCTTGTAACGTTACCTTCTCTCCCCCCGGGGAGGGGATCATGCCCAGCAGCAGATTCGCCAAGTGGATGAGCGCCACCAGGACGATCAACATGGCGACGATGTTCAGGATCAGCTGGACACCCCGTAAGGTTCCTTGGGTGAGGGCATCCATCGCACTCTCCGCCGGTTCCGGTTCCAAGAGCCGACCCGGGGTGGGGGGTTCTGTTTCGGGAATCATCAGCTTCGTCACTACGATGGCACCTACGGCATTGGCCACCGAGGCCGTCAAAATGTGACCCAGGGCGTCGGGAATAATCGGGGCAAGGAAGGAGGCGTAGAGAACCATCACCGTCCCGGCGATCGTCGCCATCCCACATCCCATCACGGTGAACAGTTCGCTGCGCGTGAGCCGAGCCAGATAGGGACGGATCAACAGGGGGGATTCCACCATCCCCAAGAATACGTTCGCGGCAACGCTCAGCCCCTCCGCACCCCCGATTCCAAGCGATCGCTGCAAGACGTACGAAAACGCCTCAACGATTCGGGGCAAAATCTTCCAGTAAAAGAGCACCGCCGAGAGAGCGCTGATCACCAAAACCAGGGGGAGGGATTGAAATGCGAAGACGAATAACGCAGATGCCTCGACCACTTCGAACGGCGCCTCGCCCCCGCCCAGATAGCCGAAAACGAAGGAAGTTCCCGCCCGAGTCGCCTCTTCCAGGGCCCGGACGAAACGGCTGAGCAGGGCAAAAAACTCCCGTCCTCCCGGCACCTTCAGCAGAATGAGTACCAGGGAGAACTGCAGCAACATGCCTTTGGCAATCAAAGGCATGTCCACTCTTCTCCGTTTCTCGCTTAGGACCCAAGCAACAGTCAAGAAACTAGCTATTCCTAGGATCCCCTGCAGGAACCAGCCGACGCCTCCCACGATTTCCTCCTCCGGGTTTCTCGCTTGATTTCTCGCCGGACTATCCCATGAAGGCGGGCTCAGCGGCGCCCCAGATGCCGAAGCAAAAATACGAGATTGGCAGGACGCTCGGCCAACCGGCGGGTAAAATAAGGAGCCCACTGGGTACCGAACGGTACGTAAACCCGAACCCGGTATCCGGCTCGTGCCAGACTACGTTGGCGGCTCCGGCGGATGCCGAACAGCATCTGAAATTCCCAAGAGTCGCGCGGTTTCCTCTCGCGCGCCAGTCGCTGTACGTAACGAATCAATCGCTCGTCGTGCGTCGCCACCTCGGGATAGGCCGGAGACTCAAACAAGACTCTCACCAACTTCCGATAATTTCGATTGACGTCGCTTTTGCGCGGAAAGGCCACGGTTCGCGGTTCCCGGTAGGCTCCTTTGCAAAGCCGGATGTGGCACCCGAGGGCGCTGAGCGCTCGGAGATCCGCCTCCGTGCGAAACAGGTACGCCTGCAAAACGATCCCGACACGAGCCGTACCGAAGCGATCCAGAGCCCAGCGATACACTTCCAGTGTGGATTCGGTGTAGGCGGAGCTCTCCATGTCCACCGTAACGAAATTGTCCACCTTCTCCGCCTCAGCCAAGATGGATCCCAGTAGATCACGACAAAAATTTGGGTCAATCGCCAGGCCCAGCTGGCTCAACTTGATCGACAGAGTCGAAGGAATCGACTCCACGTTCAGGCGGCGTAGCAACTCGATGTATTTGTCGGCCGCCCGCCGAGCGGCGGAAAGGTCACGCGTATCTTCGCCTAGTTGATCGAGAGTTGTCAGCAATCCCTCGTCCTGTAGGCCTCGTATAACGGGCAGAGCCTCCTCAAAACTCTCCCCGGCGACAAAGCGTCGCGTCAGACCCGATCTCCGACCCCACCACTCGATCTGTGAGATCCAGAAGGGACTTGCGGCCGTTCGCAGCAGCACATTTCGCAGCATGGCATCGCCTTTCCCGAAATGCCCTCCCGGGAGCCTGATCAAGCTCCTCAGCCGGACCGTTCGTACCGAGCGGTCACCACGGTCTTAATTCCGCCTCGGACGTTGAAATCTCCTATGACTTCACAGCGGATGGGATCACAAGCTGCGACAAAGTCATCGAGAATCTTGTTGGTGACGTGCTCATGGTAGATCCCACGATTCCGATAGGCGAACAGATACAATTTCAGCGACTTCAACTCGACAATCTTCCGGTCCGGCACGTATCGAATGCGGATCGTAGCGAAATCCGGCTGCCCGGTCCGAGGACAAACCGCCGTAAATTCCGGACAACTGATATCCACCTCATACTCTCGGCCGGAATACTGATTGGGAAGGGTTTCCAAAGATGGGAGAGGTTGCTCGGTCATAAGGTGCGCCCCGACGTCATGTTCGTTCTCCGCCAAACTCGGCTCCCAACCAGCCGCCCCGTCGCGGCGCCGCCTTTCTTCCAGGCCTCCGGACTAGCGGCTGGGCTTCTGGCTCTTTGCGGTGTAAAGGTATCGCTTGATCTTTTTAGTCGTTGTCTTTTCGAATTCTTCCCGACGCAAAGAAAACTTCTTTATGCGCTTGTAGCGAGCGACTTCACGATTCACCTGACGGACTTCCTTCCCGATGACCTCCTCCAGCGTCTGCTCATTCCACCCGTCAGGACCAAAGGCTTGATCGAACCCCACCGGATCCGGAACGATGACAGCCTGGACCTCCGTCTTGCTCGGATCCGTTTCCGGCCCTCCCCAAACCAACGACTCGAGGATAAACGGGCTGCGGTTCAACAAGGCTTCTAGTTCTTCGGGATACACGTTCTTTCCGTTCGGTGTGACGATGACGGATTTACGCCGCCCGCTTATGTAGAGGAAACCGTCCTCGTCCACGTAACCGAGATCACCCGTGTAAAACCAGCCGTCTTGAATAACCTCGGCAGTCGCTTCTTCGTTCTTGAAATACCCGCTCATCAGGCAGTGCCCCCTAAGCACGATCTCCCCATCCACCACCCGTATCTCGGTGTGCGGAAGAGGAAGGCCGACGGAATCGTCCTTGTAGTGGTCCGGACGGTTGACGCTGACAATCGGGGAGTACTCCGTCAGGCCGTACCCTTGGATGAACTGAATCCCCAACTCTCGGAACCCTCGGATGATCTGCGGATCCATGGCGGCGCCACCGGAAATCAGTAGGCGCAACCGTCCCCCGAAACGCTCATGAACCTTCCGAAAGACCTTGCGGCGGAAATCGAAGCCGAGCAGGCGTGAGCCGAGCCCTGCCACAAAACGCCCCGCCTGGTACTTCGCCCGCCCCGCCTCGGCGACACCCGATTCGATCCGCCGATACATCGCTTCAAATAGAGCCGGCACACCAAGCAAGACGGTGGGCCGCACCTGCTCCATGTTGTCCGCCAGGCGCCGAAGGCTTTCCGCGTAGTAAACCGAGGCCCCCTGATAGAGGGCTGTCAGAAAGCCGGCCGTCGCCTCGTACGTATGGTGGAGAGGAAGCACGGAAAGCAAGACGTCGTCATGGTTGATAGCCACGTGATACGAAACACCCATGACGTTGGAGACGATATTGCGGTGCGACAGCATAACCCCTTTCGGGGCTCCCGTCGTCCCCGAAGTAAAGATGAGTGCAGCAGTCGCCTCGGCGGGAACATCGGCTTCCAAAAACCGACGATCCCCCGCTTCGACCAAGCCTCTCCCGTAAGCTGACAACTCCTCGAAGCTTTTCTCGCCCAGACCCACCGGTTCGTCGAAACGGACGATCAATTCCGGCGCGGAGACATCCTCCGCTTCGAGGAGGCGCAAGTGTTCCGACGACGCAAACAGACCACGGAGAGAAGCGAACCGCAACAGGTGATTCAGCTCGCCGGCGGTCAGATCCCGATCCAGCGGCACAATCACCGCACCTATCGACGCAACCGCCAAGTAGGTTACAGCCCATTCCGGACGGTTTCCCGACAGCAACGCGATCCGGTCTCCACGCCCAAAGCCGCTCTCCAGCAGAGCCGCCCCAAGACATTCCACCCTATGCCGTAGGTCTGCAAAAGAAATCGGCCGAAACTCTCCGTCCTTCTTGCCTGCCAGGGCCGGCCGAGTACCGTATCGCTCAGCCACCTGGAAGACCAGGTCACGGATCGTCTCAACTGGATAGACGGGAAAGGCCGAACCGTATTTCACACAGCGGATTCTACGAGGAGTTTCCTCGCTCGGTCAACGGATCCACCCGATCCTCCGAACCGCCGACGCCGATTCTGCCGGATGGTGAAAGCCGACCCAACGGCTCTCCAGTTCCACAGGGCCCCGAGTGCGCAACCAGCCGTACGCTGCCATTGCACTCTCTATTGGAGCTCGCTAGGTAACGGGAATGTGACAGTCTCCCGACGGGCCGTTACCTCCTCAACCACCGCTCCGTTCCGTCGGAAAAAGTCACAAACATCCTGCACAAGACGCTCCGGCGCCGAGGCGCCGGAACTGACTCCGACAGTGGTACATCCTTCCAGCCATTCTGGACGAATCCCGGCGACATCCCCGATCAAATACGACGGAATCCCACATCGAGCGGCGACTTCCACGAGGCGGTTTGAGTTGCTGCTGTTACGGGCGCCGACAATCAACATCAGGTCGGCCGATTCCGCCACGCGCCTGACGGCCTCCTGGCGGTTCTGCGTGGCGTAGCAAATGTCGGAAGACGGCGGACCCGCCAAACCGGGAAACCGCTCCTGCAAGGCTTCCACGATGTCTTTCGTGTCGTCGACGCTGAGGGTCGTTTGCGTGAGATAAGCCACCCGGCCGGCATCTTCGACCTCCAGCCGTACCACATCGTCCGGACCGGTGACAAGGCGCATCTGACCCGGCGCTTCGCCCATCGTTCCCTCGACCTCTTCGTGCCCGGCATGGCCGACCAGCAAGATCGTGTAGCCTTGGCCGGCAAATCGGCGGGCTTCCACGTGAACCTTATTCACCAACGGGCAGGTCGCGTCGATAACCGCTAAACCTCGCTCCTCGGCCGTCCGGCGAACGGTGGGAGACACGCCGTGGGCACTGAACACGACCCGAGCACCGTCGGGAACTTCCTCCAGTTCCTGCACGAAAACCACACCTTTGGCCCGAAGCTCCTCCACCACGTGGGGATTGTGCACAATCTCCCGCCGCACGTAGAGCGGTAGACCGAATCGCTCCAAGGCCCGTTCCACGATCGCTACGGCCCGAACGACACCTGCACAAAAGCCGCGAGGGGATGCCAAAAGGACCTTCTCCACCATCGATCGCATGTTAGCACGCGGTCGACGCCGGGCCGGCCGGAGTTACCGGACGGTCGCTCCTCCGTCGATCGTGAAGATCCCACCGGTAATCCAAGAGGCGGCGTCGGAGACCAGAAACGTTGCCAATCCGGCTACATCCTCAGGAGTCCCCAAGCGTCCCATCGGCGTTTGACGTCCCGCCTCCACCACCGCTTCGGCGGGATTCGGAAAAGCGACCGCCGACTCCCAAATCAAGGGAGTGTCTACCGGGCCGGGACACAGAACGTTCGCCCGAACCTTAGGAGCGTAATCCAAAGCCACCTGTCGTCCCAAGGAGACCAGCGCTCCCTTGGTCGCGCAGTAGGCGGCATGGTTGGGAAACGCCTTGAAAGCCCCGATGGAGGCGGTGATCAGCACACATCCACCGGACTGTGATAAGCGGGGAAGGCCGAAATGCAACAGAAAGTAAACCGAGGTGAGATTCGTCCGAACGGCCTCCTCCCAAACGGCAGGCGAAATCTCCGTCACCGATCCCAAGTACAAAGAACCGGCGTTCGCCACCAGAATGTCGAGCCTGCCGAACGTGCTCAACGCCCTTTCGACGGCCTTCACGTTCGTGTCGGCGGTTCCGACGTCTCCGACCACGATTTCTCCTCGGCCTCCCAACCGACGAATCATTTGCAAGAATCTCTCCCCTCGGGCTTGATCCCTTCCTACCCCGACGACAGCCGCCCCCTCCGCCGCAAAGCGGCTCGCCATAGCGGCGCCCATCCCGCTGGTTGCACCCGTGACGACGGCAACCTTGCCGTCCAAGACCCCTTCAGTTCCTCTCCCCTTGGACCTCACTCGCGGCTCCTTTCCGTGTTCTCTTCGCTTACTTCCTATTGCACTCGCATCCTGTCGTCCAACCGAGCGATCCGAGTCGGCTGAGAGGTATCATAAACAACGGAAGCTCCGGGTCGGCGGGAGTGATGGACATCCCTCGGTTTGAGCTGTTCGACATTACCCACGTTACAGCCCTCGCCGTGTTGACCGCCGCCACGCTAGCGTTTCTGAGGGAAGCCGTCCACTGGTCTCGGAACGCGAGAAGATCCGCAGAGCACTGGGTCGCCTTCATCGCCCTTGCTAATGGGGTGGTCTGGCGGGTTGTGCTGTATCGGCAGAACGATTTTCGGTTGGACACCGATTTACCTCTTCACCTTTGCAGTATCAGTACCTTCCTGCTCGGTCTGGCCGTCCTCCTTCGCAGTCAGGCTTTATACGATATCGCCTTCTATTGGATCGCTACGGGATCCACGTTGGCGATGATTTTTCCGGACCTGGAAGCTCCGTTTCCCCGCTTTCGGTTCTTCGCCTTGTTCCTTTCCCATTGGATTCCGATCTTGGGGACCCTGTATCTGACTGTCGTCGAGAACCGGCGTCCTTCGCCAAGAGCTTACATCCGCGCCTCGGCGGCTTTGTTGATTTACGGTTTCTTCGTTGTGCTGCCGATGAATCGCTACCTGGGCACGAACTATCTCTTTACGGAGGCCCATCCGGACATCGCCTTTGAACCTGCCTCCTGGCTTCCGGAGGCGCCGTACCACGTGCCTGTTTTGGCGATCTTCTTCGTGCTCCTGTTCTATGCCGTTCATCGCTTCCTGGTATCACACCCCGCAGGACCTCCCGGTTATGTCGGACTGGATGTCTCCGGTGGTAACACCGGTGCGCGAAGCTAGGCGGCAGGCGCCCGGGAAGGAAAGAGAATATGTACGCTCGGGTATGGTAACCTGAGGAACTCCGGGTGGGTGAAAGCCTAACCGAGATAGCAATCTCTGAGATATTCAAGCTGCATTTCCAAGGAGGAACGGTTCATGTCGACAGCGTCAACGGTTCACGAGTACAAGGTGGCCGACCTCGGCTTGGCGGATTTCGGCCGCAAGGAAATCGAATTGGCGGAGCAGGAGATGCCCGGCCTAATGTCCGTCCGTCAGGAGCATCAGTCGTCCCGGCCGCTGGCGGGAGCCCGGATTACCGGGTCTCTCCACATGACCATACAAACGGCGGTACTCATCGAAACGCTGGTCGACTTGGGGGCCGACGTGCGCTGGGCCAGCTGCAACATCTTTTCCACTCAGGATCATGCCGCCGCGGCAGTGGCCAAGAGGGGCATCCCGGTCTTTGCGTGGAAAGGCGAGAGCCTCGAGGATTACTGGTGGTGCACCCACCGGGCGCTGGATTTCCCCGAAGGTGGTCCCACGCTTATCGTGGACGACGGCGGCGACGCCACGTTGCTCGTGCATCTGGGTTATGAAGCCGAGGATCGTTTCGCCAAGGATGGATCTCTTCCGGACCCCGCTGCAGCCAAGAACCGGGAGATGCGGATCATTCAAGAGCTCCTGCGGGACCAGCTGAAGAAAGACCCCCAGTATTGGCACAAGATGGTCGCCGGGATTGTGGGCGTAAGCGAGGAAACGACCACAGGAGTCAATCGTCTGTATCAGCGGCAGAAGGCCGGTACCCTCCTCTTCCCTGCGATCAATGTAAACGACAGTGTCACCAAGAGTAAGTTCGACAACATTTATGGTTGTCGGCACAGCCTGCCCGACGCCATCTGCCGCGCCACCGACGTGATGATCGGAGGTAAGACCGTGGTGGTCTGCGGCTTCGGCGAGGTGGGCAAGGGGTGCGCCCAGGCCATGCGGGGCCAGGGTGCCCGCGTGCTTATTACCGAGATCGACCCCATCTGTGCTCTTCAAGCCTGCATGGAAGGTTACCAAGTCGTCAGGTTGGAGGACGTTGTTGAAGAAGGCCATATCTTTGTGACGGCCACCGGCAATTGTGGGGTCATTCTGGTGGAACACATGAAGCGGATGAGAGACAAGGCCGTCGTTTGCAACATCGGGCACTTCGACAATGAGATCGACATGGACGGCTTGGCCGCCTATCCCGGAATCCGCAAGGAGAACATCAAGCCGCAGGTGGATCTTTGGCACTTCCCCGAAGGACACGCGATCATCGTCCTTTCCGAGGGCCGCCTCTGCAACCTTGGAAATGCCACCGGACATCCCAGCTTCGTCATGAGTAACAGTTTCTCGAACCAGGTGATGGCCCAGATCGAGCTCTGGCGGAACTGTGGCCGCTACGAGCGGAAGGTTTACGTCCTACCCAAACATCTGGACGAGAAGGTGGCCCGACTTCACCTGGATCATTTGGGTGCCAAGCTGACCCGGCTGCGACCGGAGCAGGCGGAATATATCGGTGTATCCCCGGACGGCCCGTATAAGCCCGACCATTACCGTTACTGATGGTACCGGATGCTAGGGTTCGGGACGCCTTCTTGAATGGATGCGATCCAAAGAGGCATGCGGCCTTGTGGCCCTAGGGCCGGCCGGGTGCGCCTCTTCGGTTCTCCGGCATGGCCTTTATGAAACTTCGGACGGTCTTCCCCCGGGAATGAAATATGACTCGCACGCTGTCGGCCGCAGGCAGACTCCCTCCGGCGGACAGCCGCACCTGAACGGCGGCGGCGCCGGGGGTCGGCGGGGTACGATCTCAAAACCGAGCCTCGTTTTCCCCGGGTGCGCCGCGGAACCGCCCCGATGTACAGTGACACCTAATCCAAGAAGGACCCGAAGAAATACGAAGCTGGAACCTTGGCGCGTATTTACCCTCTCCGCAGAATGAATTCACGCGGTTTGCGTGCCGCAACCCCGCGGTGTGAGGGCTTGCCACCCACTCCTCCGCAATGTCCAGAACTGGGGAGAATTTCCCCATCAGGGCATTCCTCCCCGATTCCAATCCGGTCGGTGTGGGCAAGCCGTCTGGAAAAGGCCTCTCAAGTCTTGCTATCTCCTAAGAAAACAGGAGGTTAGGAAAACGCCCGCCCGCCCTCAGTCGATGATCCACTGGCACGTAACCTGCTGTCTAGCATCATCAAACGCCGAACCTACGGCCCTGCCGGATGTGGGAGCGCCGCTGCGGAGGCGTTCATGCAGTTGACGAAAGGGGTACAACATGTCGATGGAACGAGTGCATTGTCCTCATTGCGGACGCCGGTTTTCTCCGGTTATCGTGGGGTCGGAATGCCACTGTGCATGTGGAGCGGTTTTGCGCATCACAGGCAAGTCGGAGTACCATCTCCAGATCGAAGTACTGAAGCCGGAGCAAAATAGGCGCTGGACCACCCAAGGTCAGAACACGAAAGTTGGACCCTAAACCGCGACCTCTCCACATCAAGGTATTAGGATGGAGCGAAGTCATGGAAGATGATCCTTTTGGAGACTTGGCGGAGTGGGGCAACGTCCTGACTCAGCTCGAGTTCCTTTCTTCCCAAGGACGCCTTGATCAGGCCCAGCCCGGACTTGTCCGCTTGTTGCGTTTTCGCGGGAACTGGCAGATCTTGGAACAGACCCTGATCCATGCCCGAAAGGTTGTCAGACCGACACCGCAACTGCTCACGGCCGTCGCGGAGATCGTCACGGATCGGGACGTCTACCTAGACGCGCGCATTCTGGCGGTCAACGCCCTGGGTGACATTCTCTCAAGGACGCCGCCGGTAATCTCTCTACGACAGCGGCAGCGAATAGTCGGCGGCTTTCGGCAACTCCTGCGAGTCCCGGAAGCACCGGTGTTTCAGCTGGCGCTTGAGCGGGCAATCGAAAAGATCGAAAGAAGCCGCTCGACGGCGGCGAGTGTCCCGTCTTTACCAACCAACACGCTGCATAGGTAAGCACAAAGGGGATTCGATGCTATTGGCGGTGCCCAAGGAAATCATGGAAGGTGAGGGGCGGGTTGCCGCAACTCCTGAAACCGTAACTCGTTACCTGGAGCTCGGCTTTGAAGTAGTGGTGGAGACAGGTGCCGGTACCGGCGCCTTCATCTCCGACCAGGCGTACCAAGAGGCGGGGGCGAAAACGGTTTCAGGGCCCGAAGTCCTTTACGGTCGCGCGGACGTCATCTTGAAGGTAAAGCAACCCGTCGAGAACCGCCGACTTGGGAGGCACGAGGTGGACCTCATGAAGGAGGGTGCGATGTTGGTGGCATTCCTTCACCCTGCGGCGCCTTCCAACCACGATATGGTTCGGCGCCTCCAGCGGCGGCGTATCACCGCTTTCAGTTTGGACAACATTCCGCGGACGTTGTCCTACGCTCAACCTATGGATGCGCTGACGTCGATGAGCACGGTCACCGGCTACCGTTCCGTCCTGCTCGGTGCGGACCGCCTTCCCCGATTCGTTCCTCTCGTAGGAACTGCCGTAGGAGTCATCCACCCGGCGCGGTTTCTCATCGTGGGCACGGGGGTTGTCGGTCTCCAGGCGATCGCCACCGCAAAGCGGCTGGGAGCCAATATCACCGCCGTCGACATTCGCCCGCAGGCACGAGAACAGGCGTCTACCTTGGGAGCCAAGGTAGCGGGATTTGAGGTTCCGGTCGAATTTGCCGAAGCTGAAGGCGGGTATGCGAAAGTGCTTCCTTCCGACTGGCTGGAGCGAGAGCGGAGATTTTTAGAACCTCTCGTAGCCGAAGCCGACGTTGTCATCTCAAGCGCCCTCGTTCCCGGAGAACGGGCGCCCGTGTTGATCACTGAATCCATGGTCCGGCGGATGAAACCCGGCTCCGTGATCGTTGACGTCGCCGTCGACCAGGGCGGAAATTGCAGCGTAACCGTCCCTTCCGAGGAACGCATGGTTGGCGACGTGCGGCTGTGTGGTCTCCAGAACATTCCGGGCCGAATGCCGGTGGATTCGACCGTGCTTTACTCACGTAACGCTCTCCACTTTATCGAACACGTATTCCGACCGGACGTTGGTCAACCCAACCTTGAGGACGAAATTGCACGGGCCTGCTTGGTAACGCACGCCGGCGAGATCTTGCATGCCGGAACACTTCGCGCGATGCGGGGTGATTCGACAGGAACTACCGCCGAGTGACTTGGGAGCTTGTTTTCTTATGTTTGACCTTATCCTTCTTCTGCTCGTCTTTCTGGGTACGGGGCTTCTCGCCTACCGGTTGATCCGGCGTATACCCCCCCGCCTGCACACGCCGTTGATGTCGATGACCAACGCCATCTCGGCGGTCATCATCTTGGGCGCCTTACTACTGTTTTCCTCACCTCGATCGGGTTGGGAGGCTGTTGCGGGAGCCGTAGCCCTTGCCGCAGCCGCTTTCAACATAGTCGGAGGCTTCGCACTGACCGACCGCATGCTGCACATGTTCAAAGATTCACAAGGAAGCTCACGTGTACGCCTCAATCGATCTACTGGTTGACTTCTCCGTCATCGCCCTGTTTCTACTCGCCGTCCGTCAATTCCGTACGCCCGAAGCGGCTGTCCGTGGGAACCTGACGGCGGCGGCGGCCTTGGGACTCGCGGTGCTGGTCACCGTCGCCCGAAGTCGGATCGGGGGGCTTCAGCTCGTGCTTCCGGTTGTGCTCGCCGGTTCCGCACTCGGCTGGGTGGCAGCAGTCCGCGTCAACATGGTGCAGATCCCCGCCATGGTAGCCGTGCAGAATGGGGCGGGAGGTCTCGCAGCATTCCTAATCTCCCTTATCGAATTGCTGCAACGGAGCGGAGAGGGCCCGGCGATCCAGGAGATTTCGGGATTGATTGGGTTGACGCTCGGAGGTGCGACGTTTGTCGCCAGTATGGTGGCGGCGGGCAAACTCGCCGATGTGCTCAAGCAGGCTCCGACAGTGCTTGCCGGGCACTTATGGTGGGTAGGTTCAACCATCGTCGCGGCTTGCGTCCTTTCGGCGATTAGCGTCGCTGAAACGGATCGAATCGGTTTGTTTACCGTCTTGGGCCTTCTGGCTTTGGCCTCAGGAATCCTGGGAGTGCTCGTGTCGATTCGGACGGGTGGTGCGGACATGCCCGTACTCATTTCCTTTCTCAACGCCGCCAGCGGATTGGCCGCGGCTTTCTGCGGAGTCGTCGTCGCAAACCGTCTACTCGTCGCCTGCGGCGCCACCGTCGCCGCCTCGGGTACCGTCTTGACGCTGGCCATGTGCCAAGCAATGAACCGAAGTTTGTGGGCCGTTTTGGCCGGTTTTCGCCCGGACACCGCTGCAGGTCGCCCGCAGAAGGATGCCGCCGGCTTTGCAGAGACTTCACCGAGGAGCGGTACCGAGCAGGGCGGTGACACAGCCACACCTTTGGAACAAGCCGTAGAGGCTTGCCGCCAAGCCCGAAGCATCGTCATTGTACCGGGCTATGGAATGGCCATGGCGGGAGCCCAGTTCGAGGTCGTCAGGCTGGGTCGTATACTTTCTTCCCAAGGGAAACAGGTCTCCTACGCCGTTCATCCCGTCGCGGGGAGAATGCCGGGGCACATGTACGTTCTGCTGGCGGAAGCCGAGGTTCCGTACGAGTTGTTGCACGAACCGTCGGAGATCAACCCGCTGCTACCGGACACCGATCTTGCCGTCGTCGTCGGGGCTTCGGATGTGGTCAATCCGGCGGCCACACAGCTGCCCGGAACCCCCATTTCCGGGATGCCCATCGTCAACGTTGCTGCAGCTCGACGAATCCTGATCATTAACTTGAACGATGCCCCCGGTTACTCAGGGGTGAGAAACTTACTTTACGATCAGCCGGGTGTAATCTTGTTGTGGGGAGACGCCAAGGAAAGTCTCCAGAAGTTGATCGACGCACTCGAGCGGCCTCGGACCTAGGAAGATGTTACCGGGGACGAAGAAAAGGAGGTCAAGCCCGCAAGCTTCCGGAATGATGAAGGCCGGGAAGCGGGAAGTCGTGGATTCTCGTCAAAACCGCAGTCGGAAATTCAGCTCATCCCGCGGCTCAGGGCAACCGCCCTCAGATTTCTCCGCTTTGTCCCGCCGCGTCTTGACCACGGCCCTGGAAAGCCGATCCGTCCGGGACTATCTGGATGAGGTGACGCGGGACCTCGTGAAGTACACCGGCGTTGACAAGGCCGAGGTTTGGGCGCTGAGCCAAGCCGGCGGCTACCGCTACGCTTCGGTTCGTCGCGGGTCGAAAAGAGAATCGGAACTCGTTTCCGCCACGCCGTTGCCTTGGGATGGTAACGAATCGGGGACCGAGCTGGAACAGCTTTGCCGGGATTTACTCGCCGGGCGAATTACTATCCCAGGCTGGGAGCCGACCCGGGGCAAGGCCTTGCGAATCCTTCTCAGATCCGGACTGCTTCCGAGCGGTAGCACCGAGCCCGGGGTTGGAGACCGGAAGTACGATCTCGCCGGTGTTGCGGGATCGCTTCTCCTCATAATGCTTCGAAGCGAAGATCAAAAGGCAAGCATCGACCGGTGCTTGGTCATGCTCCAAAGTTGCCGGGACGATTACTTCTCCAAGAGCAAGGCGGCCCAACTTGATCAGGTTGCGGAACATCTCGCTTTGGCGCTGTTCGGCCGCCGATCCGACGCCTCGTTGCGCGAGCGGGTCAAGGAGCTGACCTGTCTCTACCAAATCTCCTTGCTGGTGGAGCAACCTCGGGCGTCCCAGGAAGATATCCTGCAAGGGATCGTGGAGGTCCTCCCTACCGCGTGGCTGCATCCGGAGTCTGCCTGGGCGAGGCTTCGGGTCGACGAACGCTTGTACCAGTCCGGCCGGGTCACCGACAAAGGGGAGTCTCTCAGTGCGGACATTACGGTAGCGGGAACCGTGCGGGGTACGCTGGAGGTGGGGTACTCGACGACGATGGCGCGGCTTGACGAGGGACCGTTCCTCAGGGAGGAGCGGAATCTTCTCGAGACCGTTTCCCGAACGGTAGCACTGCTGATCGAGCGGAAAGACATCGAGGAGAAGAGCCGCCGGCTTCAAGAACAGCTCATCCACGCCGAGCGTCTGGCCACCATCGGTGAAATGTCGGCGGGGATCGCCCACGAGCTGAACGAGCCGCTCAATACTATCTTGGGTTTCGCCCAGCTGGCACGAAAGTCTCCAGACTTGCCCGCACAGACGGGGCAGGATTTGGACAAGATCATCACTTCCGCATTGCATACCCGCCAAATCATCCAACAACTGTTGTTGTTCGCCCGCCGCATGCCCCAGCGACGAACGGAACTGAACCTGAATCGAGTCGTGGAAGAGGCACTGAGTCTGCTCCGGACCCTCTGTACGAAATTCAACGTGGATCTTAGCTGCCGGTTAGGTGAAGGGCTTCCCACCATTTCGGCTGACGCGGATCAACTTCGCCAAGTTCTGGTCAACCTCGTGGTCAACGGAGCCCAAGCAATGCCTTCCGGCGGCAACCTTACAATCACCACGCGGCGAGCGGAGAACGGAGGAGTATGCCTCGTGGTGGAAGACACGGGGATAGGGATAGCGAAGTCGGTGCTGGACCGCATCTTCCTGCCTTTTTGGACAACCAGGTCTGAGGGAACGGGGCTCGGGCTTTCCGTTGTCCACGGTATCGTCACATCCCATGGAGGAACCATCCGGGTTGAGAGCAAGCCTGGGAAAGGGTCGCGTTTCGAGGTTTGGCTGCCTCGGGCTGCGGAGGGCGGAAGCGATGCGTCGTGAGCGGGCCGAAGCGATTCTCGTGGTGGAGGACAACCCCGTCACGCTGGAGCTGCTTCGTCGGAATCTGGAAACCGAAGGGCGTCAAGTCTTCACGGCCTCAACCCTGACGGAAGCTTTCGAGTGCCTCCACCGCCGATCCTTCGATCTCGTGGTGACGGATCTGAAACTCGCCGACCAGGACGGACTGGACCTGGTTCGCCATGTCCGCGAACACTTGACGGAAACCGAGGTCATGGTGGTGACAGGTTACGCCACGATAGAAGGCGCCGTAGAAGCCGTAAAAGGAGGGGCGGCGGAGTACTTGGTTAAACCTTTCACCGACGCCGAGCTGGCCTCCGCCGTACAGCGCTCCCTGGAGGCCCTGCGCCGACGCCGGACCGTTCACCGCGCTCCGCCCGAAGCGACCTCCCCGTACCCGGGCCTGGTCGGTCGGTCACCGGCCATGCAAAAAGTTTTCAGCGAGATCGCCAAAGCCGCGCAAACGACGGCGACGGTACTCATTTCGGGGGAAAGCGGAACCGGCAAGGAGCTCGTGGCCCGCGCCATTCACTACAGCGGAACCCGGCGTTCCGCACCTTTTGTGCCCGTCAGTTGCGGAGCAATCCCCGAGAGCCTGCTGGAGAGTGAGTTGTTCGGCCACGTGAAAGGCGCTTTCACCGGTGCTTCCCATAGTCGGACCGGCTTCTTTCAGACCGCTGATCATGGAACGATCTTTTTGGACGAAATCAGCGAGACCAGCCCACCGATCCAGGCCAAGTTGCTTAGGGTCCTCCAAGAAAGGGAGATTTACCTATTGGGTTCCAGCCACCCGCGTCGGGTAGACGTCCGGGTGATCGCAGCCACCAACAAGGACCTCGCACAATTGGTGGCCCAGGGCGCCTTTCGGGAAGATCTGTTTTACCGGATCGTCGTCCTGACCATCGAGTTGCCTCCTTTGCGGTCCCGAGGTGACGACATTCTACTGCTCGTCAATCATTTCTCGGAGAAGTACTCGCGGGAGACCGGCACGTCGCGACTGAATTTCTCAGATTCGGCGCTACAGGCACTGCTGCGGTATCACTGGCCCGGCAATGTGCGGGAGCTCCAGAACTTGATCCAACGTCTGTATGTGATGTCGGATCAGGAGGTCATCGAGGTCTCCGACCTTCCCGAACTGATGCGTTCAGCAGTTCCAATTCCCGTCCCCGACGCATCGCTCGCCCAAGTGGAGGCGTCCCACATCCGAAACGTTTTGACGGCGGTCGGCGGAAACAAGTCGGAAGCCGCCCGCCGGTTGGGAATCGACCGTAAGACATTGCGGGAGAAACTCCGCCGCTACGGCCTCGAAACAGTCCGGAAGCAGTGACACCCATGGTCGCATTGCTCGGGGGCGGTCCCAGACGGCTGACAGTCGAGTGCGGCACCACTGCTTCGCGGGAAGATCGCTTCGGCCGCGGGTGGAGGCGGCGGTTCAGCCGCCGGCCTTACTGGCTTACCCGGCCGGCTTGCGGGGCCCCCGCGAACACCTTCGAACGCCTTCGCGCTCCTCGGTTCCGCTCCGTGTTCCACGGAGCCCCGGAACGCCGCCGCCCGCTCGGCGAGACGCCGCACGTCACCGTCCGCGCCTCCGCTGTTTCTCACGGCGCCGGTTTGGTACGCTGCATAGGCGTCTTGCCAAAGCCTCGGAAGGAGCCGACCGATGAGTGAAGAGTGCCGTTCTGATCGAAGAGTCTTCCTACTGGGTCTTTCGTCTACCGTCTTCGCGACCAGGGTCGCGACCGCCGCACGATCGGTGGAGTCCGTTCCTGCGACCAACGCTCTTCCGACCATTCCGATCGGGGAACATCAGCTGACTCGTCTGATCGCAGGCTGGAATCCGATCGGCGGTTACTCCTACCTAGGTCCCACCATGGACCGCCACATGAGGGAGTACTTCACCGTCGACCGGACGGTGGAATTCCTCGCCAGGTGTGAAGCCCAGGGTATCAACGCCCACCAGTTCGATCCAACCGACGAGATGGTCACCGTACTGCGTCGAAGGCGGGAAGCAGGTTCAAGGATGAATTTCATCTGCCTTCACTCCGTCGACTCCCGTCACGGAGATGCACCGAGCGTTGTCGCTCGGACTTCGCCCATCGCCCTGGCTCACCACGGAGGCGTCACCGACCGCCTCTTCCGGGAGGGGAAGGCCGAACAAGTGCACGACTACGTTAAGCGCGCTCACGATCTGGGAGTACTTGCCGGAGTCTCGACGCACAACCCGGACAACCTCAAGCGGATGGGCGACGAGGAATGGGAGAACGACTTCTTCATGGCATGCTTTTATTACGTCACCCGGTACTCGGACCACCCCGAGCTCTTACCGCAGAAAAGGACCGTCGGCACGGCGTTCTACGTGGACGATCCCGACATCATGACCAAGGTGGTTCGGCAGATCGGCAAGCCCTGTCTCGGTTTCAAGATCCTGGCGGCGGGACGGGCCGCATTTGATCGCGACGGGGTGGAAAGGGCCTTCGAGTACGCCTTCTCCCACATCAAGCCGAGCGACGGCGTCATCGTGGGCATGTATCCCGTCTTCCGCGACGAAATCCGGGAGAATGCCGAGCTGACGCGGAAGTTTCACCACCTTTCGGGCCGACGGATCGACTCCTGAACGAGCGTTCCAGCCACGCTTAGACCACCGGACCAAGCGACTTTCTGCCGAGATAGAGTCGAAGTGACTGCCTCCGGTTGAAAGTGACACTGTTGAGAGGAAATACCGACGGTGCAAAAACGGTATCATCGCCTGAAGTCGCCTGACGCTCTCTTCGCACACCGCTCAACGGGAGTTCGGCTCCGAAGTCACAAGTGAAAGTGCTCTCGGCACCTAAGCCATGCTGCGATGATCTTGTCATCTATGATTTCCCTGCCGGCATCCGCAAAGTTGCCTTGTTTCTCCTGGTAGCTGATGTACTCCCGGACTCCGTCTTCCACGGACTCTTGGAACCGAAAGTCGGGATAGTCTTCCAAAAAGGTTTGAACCGAGTGGGCTAGATGATAGCGGGTCTGAACGGGCAGAAGGCTTCTCCTGACCTCCGGATGACGGGTCGCCACAATCGGCTCGACCGGAACGTGGACGATTACCGGCTCTCTACCGACGACACCCGCAATCCGCCTGACGTAATCGTCTTTTCTTATCAGCTCGGGGTGACCACACTGGTAGATCTTTCCAACGGCCTTTTGCCGCCCGATTACTCGAGCAACCATTCTTCCAGTATTTCGAGCGTTCCCCGGCTGAAAGAGACCGTCACCTTCTCCGGGAACCAAAACCGGACGCTCATCGCGGATCCGCTGGATCATGTAAACACCACCGTCATGCGTCATAAAGGACATGAGAAATTTCGCCCCGAGCGAATAAGCAGGCCGGACAATGGTGAGAGGAAACTCTTCCGGGCTGAAGGCGGAGAGAAAGATCTTCTCGCACGCTCTCTTATCGGCGGCGTATTCCGTCGTTGTTGGAACCTCCGGATCGCTTTCCCGCTGAGGTATCCGGGCGACCGGATAACCGGTCACGTCGACTGTGCTGACGAAGACGTATTGCTCGACCCTACCGCAGACTAGGTTGAGGATCGCCCGAGCCTGTTCCGGATGAAACAATACGAAGTCGACGACATAATCTGGGTTGAAATCGTCAAAAGCCGATTTGAGAGTTTCAGAGTCCTTTCGATCGCCCAGGTAGAACTTCAGCTTCTTCGCCCACTCGTCGCTGTAGCTCTCCGGCAAAGTGTAGAGACCAACCTCGTTTCCGCTTTCCAGAAGCACTTCCAGGGTGGACGTCCCTATGTTACCCGGTCCACCGATGACGAAAACACGCCTGCGGGAAACCACGCCACTACTCTCAGTACTTCCCTCGGATTGGACTGCAATACCGCCAACCGCGGTCAGGGAAGTCACCAGAACAGTTCTGCGGTCAATATACATTTCCAGTCCCTCCTCAAAACAGGTCACTCTAAATCACCGGCTGTTATCGCCGTAGACTCCTCATTAGGAAGGGCCGCAGGCCAGGTCGACTTCCGCGCGCGGCGCTCATGTTCCCTACCTAGGAATATGGCGACAGCGAGCCACCCGACCATGACGGGAATCGTCATGGTCGCGATAGCTGAAAGACTGAACCCCATTTCGCGCAACACTGCAAAGAACCACCCATTGATCGCATCCGCGCCGCGGAACGTGACGCCGTCAATCACGTACTTCGCTTTGTACTTCTCCTCAGGTGCGGTTACGGTGAACAAAATCTCTCGAGCCGGGTTCGAGACGGCAAAATTGGCGGCGCGCTGTATCGCCTGAAAGGCGGCGACCACGAGGAGCACCGGACGCAAAGCAAGCACGGCGAAGCCGACGGCAAACACCAGTGGCAAGAAGGCGACCGCAGGTCCGACGCCGAAACGCGAGATCAGACGTCCCGTGACAGTGCACTGGGCGAGCAGCGTCAACACCGCCACCGCAAGATCGATGGTCGCGAAAATGCGTGTGCGCACCGCCGGATCCTCAGAAGCGCCTGCGACGATGTTCGCCTGCGCAAAATAAAGGAAGGTGCCGGCAAGGGAGAGTAGGAAAACCCAAAGACCGATACCGGCCAAGTAGCGCGAGCGAAGCACCAGTGTGAATCCGGCCATCCAGCCGCCGCCCAATCCCCCGGACTCGGATCGTGCAGTGGCGGCGTCGGCGCCGGGCGCCGCCGAACGGACACGCTTACTAAACCTGGACGCCGCACGTTCCAACTGGTGTGCACAAAGTACCGCTATCTCCAACAGCACGGCCGCAATGATCAGCAGGTTCGTGGGACCCAGTGGCACTGCCAGGGCCACCGTCAGCAAAGGACCCGCAAGTGCGCCGGCCGATCCGCCGGCGGCAATGAAACCGTACAGTCGTTTGCCCTGCTCGCTCGAAAACAGATCGGCCATGAACGACCAAAATACCGACACCGCAAAGAGATTGAAGACGCTAATCCAGACAAAAAACGTCCGGGCGACATAGACCTTCCCGACATCCCAGGTGAGCAGCAACCAGAAGATCGCTATATTGGCGACAAAGAAATGATAAACGAGGGGAATAAACCGCCGGCGCGGCAGACGTGCGACCACAGCGCCGAAAAGTGGGACCGCGGCCAGCATGACGACGAACGTCGCGGTAAACAACCACTGCAGGTTGCCGACACCGCTGGCGACTCCCATCTCGTCGCGGAGCGGACGCAGCACGTAGTAGCTTGCCATCAAGCAAAAGAAATACCCGAATGACCAGAATAGCGCCCTTCCTTCTCCCGGCCGCACCTTGACGATTCGCTGCATAGACATGGTAATGAAGTCGATCATTTATGACCGCTCAAAGCCACTTCTTACTAAAATCCGGTTGTTATGTGTAGTCGCACGTTTACAGCCTGGGCTTTACCCTATGCATCTCGGTCCATCGGTTTACCTTACGCAGCCTGCGCTCGATTTCACCAGCAAAAGCAGCACTCCTCAGCTGGGCGCCTTTGACCTCCCGCTTCCACCAAATAGTCAACTTGGCAGTCGGGCCGTGGGTATCGATTACGACCTCGACGGCCCCCGCAGGTCGGCGACAACGTGCAGGATGGCTCCCCGTAGGGCTTGCGGGTCGGCAACCAAAGCCGATTTTCACCAGGTTGTGCCAACCGGCCGAGCGGGGAGTCTAGCGGAAGAAGGCGTCGGGATGATCGCCCAACCACCTATCGCACCCTGTCTGAATCAAAGAGTCGTCCAAGGTGATGTGGATCTCCGGCGGTTCCAGAATGGGAACCCGAAATCCTGCGCGCCCGCTCCATCGGTCGAAGCTTCCTTCGTCCGACTGCCAACTCACTGCCGCAACATTCCGACTTCTTTCTCGGTACAGACAGTCGGTATACGGGCCACGCTTCGTAAAAACCCCGTCTCTTGCCCGGAGGCTTAGTGAACGTCCTGACCATCAGAGTCAGGCACCGGCACCCGGGACCCCCGAACGCCGCCTACCGCGAGCCCGGCGGTGGATAGTTGCACTCGGCATCGTCCAGAACCAGGATCCAGTCCAGAACTTCACCCGGTTCCGGTGGGCGGAATTCCTGTTCAGTCTCACGGGGGAAAGTCCCAATCAAATCCGCTTTGCCCGTCCTGGGGTTGAACCACCATGCCTTCACTTGGGACCCACGAATGACGTCCAGTCGGACACGAAAAGGACGGCCCACGGGTGCGTACACCATGGCATAGGTGCCTTCCGTATCCCGGGTCGCCTTGTAACGGTAGTGACCCGCCCCGGGAACCGCCGTTTCCACCCGGTCAGTCACGATAACCGAATCGTCGGGAACCCGCGTCAGGAAAGGCCTGGACTCGATGAGCCACCGGGCGAACCGCATCTGAACCGCCCCCGATTGATCGAGAGCTTCATACCAAGGTAGCAGTGGACGGTTGATGGGCTCCCGGCTCGGCTCCCACATCTGCCACACGGAATGGTGTCCGTAGGTGTGTCCCGCCGCTCCGTTGAAAAGGTCCCAATACAGGGCACGCCGAACGTCCGCCGCCACCGAATGTCCGAACTCTTCCGGCCGGAAACTGATCGGATGGTCTTCGTACACCGGCTCCCCGTCGATGACGGGCTTCACGGGAGAGCGATCGTAATCCTTCAAGGTGCCCTCATAGCGGGGATACAACGTCTCGTGCCCGTTTTGCCGCAGATTGAAGTCCAGCCAGTCTTCTTCGTGGAACCACTCGGAGGATCCGTAACCACCCGTGGGGTGAAAGGTGATCAGGTGACGACCTCCGTCGCCCCGCCGAAGTCCCCGGGCGAAAGCTCGAATGATTTCGCGGTGGCTCTCAGTCTCGACGGGACGGTCGCCGCCCAGAATCCAGATGATGTCCTTCTCACGATACCGGCGGCCCAGCCACTCCCCGTAAACCTCTGCATTCGCCGGGGTGAAGATTTCCGGCCCCACACCCCACTTCCGGTTCCACTTATCGCCCCACGTCGGCAGCAGGCCGATCCACAGACCGCGCCGATTGGCCTCGTCGATGACGAAGTCGACGTGATCCCAGTAGTCGTTTTGCGGCCCCTCGCGCACATCCGGGCGAGTCGGATCGTGGTCGACCAGGGGCACATGACCGTAAGCATTCGGCACGTTGAGTCCGTCAAACTCGGCCAGCGCAACAGCTTGGATCACGGTGAACCCCTTCGCGGCCCGGTCGTCCAGGTAACGAACGGCGTCCTCCCGATTGGACCGATGAAAGAGCTCCCACGCCGTGTC
>Ga0116188_1000787_pt1 | contig 29903 bp, 29 predicted proteins | sample AD_JPNTR2_MetaG_FD_89807 | JGI IMG/M metagenome (GOLD analysis project Ga0116188, IMG submission 89807) | Active sludge microbial communities of municipal wastewater-treating anaerobic digesters from Japan - AD_JPNTR2_MetaG | ecosystem: Engineered > Bioreactor > Anaerobic > Digestate | place...
ACCGATATCCAGGCCTCCCTGGGACTTCATCAGCTCCGGAAGTTAAAGAGGCTCCAGGAGCGCCGGCGGGAAATAGTCCGGGCCTATAACGCCGCCTTCTCCGGCAACGACGCCCTGGAGATCCCCGTGGAAAGGGAAGAGGTGGAGCATGCCTGGCACCTGTATGCGATGCGCCTTCGCACCGGGGCTTTAACTATTGACCGGGACGCCTTTATCCGGGAGCTTAACGATTATAAGATCGGAGCTTCGGTGCACTTTATCCCCATCCATCTCCATCCTTACTACCGGGATAAGTACAGCTTTGCCCCCGTTGATTTTCCCGTGGCTTACAGCAATTACCGGCGGTTGATCAGCCTGCCCCTTAGCCCGGCGCTCAGCGATGAGGATGTGGCGGATGTTATCGAGGCAGTTTTAGAGGTGGTGAAGCGCTACCGGCGATGAGACTCTCCAAGCGCTTATTTGATTTTATCGCTTCTGCGGCGGGGCTCCTGCTGCTGGCGCCGCTCTTTGCCCTGGTCGCCCTGGCTATTAAGCTGGACGATGGGGGACCGGTATTTTTTAGACAGGAGCGAGTCGGACTGAAGGGGCGAACCTTTCGCATTTGGAAGTTTCGCACCATGGTTGACGGCGCCGAGCGGCTGGGAGAGAAGCTGACTATTGCCGGGGACCGCCGCATAACCAGGGCGGGGCGTTTTTTGCGCAGGGCCAAGCTGGACGAACTACCCCAGCTTATTAACGTTCTCAAGGGGGAGATGAGCCTGGTCGGCCCCAGGCCCGAAGTGAAAAAGTATGTAGATATCTATACTGATGGGCAGAAAAAGGTCCTGGATCTGGTGCCGGGGATAACCGACCCCGCTTCGCTGAAATACCGCCGCGAGAATGAAATCTTAGCCCGCGCCGACGACCCGGAGAAGTTCTATATCGAGGAGATTATGCCCGACAAGATCCGGTGCAACCTCGAATATGGCGCCCGGGCCAACCTCCTTTCCGATATGGTCATAATCTTCTGCACCATCTTTAACCTGGCTCTGCCCAGGTGCTACGGGGGCGGGCTGCCGGATTATAATACTCAGGATGTGAGTCTGTGAAATTTTATCCCGCGATTTTACATCTCATCTTCAGGCCTCAAGTATTGCCATCCCGCAGCCATTTGCATTGCCATCCTGTGCACCGTCATCCTGATGCCCCCCCTATTGTAATCCTGGGGGCGAAGTCGAAGGATTCCAATTTGCTTTTTAATCCGGGCAAAGTTATAATAACCCCAGGAAAATATGGAAAAGCGGGGGACTATGCAACAAGGTGAAGCATTTTTGACGACTCGCAGTGAAGAGGAGACAACCTATACCGGCATGGTTCTGGGAAACACAATCAGGGAACCGCTGGTGGTTGCCTTGAACGGCGAACTGGGTAGCGGAAAAACAGTTTTCGTCCGCGGAGTCGCCGCCGGGCTGGGCGTAACTGAAATGGTGACCAGCCCTTCCTTTGTACTCTTGAAAATATACCGCGGCAGGCTTCCAGTCTATCATTTCGATTTCTACCGGCTCGATGAAGCGGCGGCGCTGGACGACCTGGGATTCGAAGAGTATCTCCCCGGCGAGGGTGCCGCCTTCGTGGAATGGGCGGACAACCTGCCCGGAGTGCTTCCCGCTGAGCGGCTCGATATCACCATTGAGCGCTTTCATGATCACAGCGGGGAGGGGCGCCGCCTCTGGCTGATGCCCCACGGATTGAAAAGCTCCTGGCTTGTATCCAGGCTCATTGAGGGGGTTACCTGGCGGGTCGACGGCAGGCTGAACATGCTGCCTCTGGAGCGCTTTTCCAAAGAAAATGGGGGAAGGCTGGGCTGGAACTGCTGATACTGGGAATCGATACTGCAACGCTGGCCTGCAGCGTGGCTTTGCTGGAGGGGGAGGCGCTGCTGGCCGAGTTTACGCTAAACATCCGCAAAACCCATTCAGAGCGCCTGATGCCGCTGATCGACGCTCTATTAAAAGAGAGCGCCATTGAGCGCGAGCAGCTGCAAGCTGTCGCCGTTGCCGCCGGTCCCGGTTCTTTTACCGGCATCCGCATCGGAGTCTCCACGGCCCGTGCCCTGGCGCAGGGCTTGGCCATACCGGCGGTGGGGGTCTCCACTCTCCAGGCCCTGGCCGAGGCGGTGCCCTCGCCGGGCGCCCTCATCTGCCCCCTGCTCGACGCCCGACGCAACGAGGTCTACAGCGCACTCTACAGGCGCGAGGCCCTTCCGTCCCGCGGCCTGGAAATGCTCATTCCGCCGGCAGCGGTTGAGCTGGGCCCCTTTGCGCAAAGATTGAAAAGTTACGGCGAACCCATAGTTTTTGCCGGGGAAGGGTTAAACTCTTACGCCTCTTACCTCAGCGAGGCGCTGGGCGGCCTGGCGGTCCTGCCCGAGGCCCCGCAGCGCGCCTGCCGGGCAGCCTGGGTGGCGCTCTGCGGGCGCCGCCTTCTCGAACAGGGCCACCCCGCATCCTTTCATGAGCTCCTGCCGCAGTACCTGCGCCGTCCCGAAGCCGAGCGCCGGCTCAAGGAACGAAAGAGAGGTGCGAAGTGACCCTGAGCTTCACTATTGAGCCCATGACCCTGCAAGATCTTGAGGCCGTGGCCAAGATCGAGCAGGACTCTTTTGATCAGCCCTGGTCGCCTCAATCATTTCGCACCGAGCTGATTAGAAACGACATGGCTCACTACCTGGTGGCACGGGTGGGGGAGAGGGTGGCCGGTTACGGCGGCATTTGGGTTATATTAGATGAAGCCCACCTGACCACCCTGGCGGTGGCAAAGCCTTACCGGCGCTGCGGTATCGGAGCCGCGCTGCTGAAGGCCTTGATGAAGAAGTCGGCTTCCCTGGGAGCGCGCCGCATCTCCCTGGAAGTGCGCCCGAGCAATCACGCCGCCCGCAGCCTTTATGAAAAATTCGGTTTTACCATTAAAGGAGTGCGGAAGCATTACTACTTTGACGAGGACGGCCTGGTGATGTTCAACAACAAGCTGGATTGCGGCGGGGAGGTCGGCGATGATCCGGCTTCCTGAAATATCAAAGGGCGAAACCGTCCATATTCTCGGCATCGAGAGCTCCTGCGACGAAACCGCGGCGGCGGTGGTGGAAGACGGCCGCCGCATCTGCAGCAATGTGATCTCATCGCAGGTGAAGCTGCATGCCGCTTACGGAGGCGTGGTCCCCGAGATCGCCTCGCGGCGCCACCTCGAGCAGATTAACCTTATCATCGAGCAGGCCCTGGACGAGGCCGGTCTCAACTTGAGAGCTCTCAGCGCCGTGGCCGTCTCCAGCGGACCCGGCCTGGTGGGAGCGTTGCTGGTGGGCGTCTCCACGGCGAAAGCGCTGGCCTACGCCGCCCGCCTGCCGCTCATCGCCGTCAACCACGTCGAGGCGCACCTTTATGCCAACTTTCTTACCGGCGCCGGGATACGTTATCCGCTGGTAGCGCTGATCGCCTCCGGCGGCCATACCAGCTTGCTGCTCATGCCGGAACCGGATGAAATCGTTTCTCTGGGGCAGACTCGCGATGACGCCGCCGGCGAAGTCTTTGACAAAGTTGCCCGGGCGATGGGCCTGGGCTATCCGGGCGGGCCGCTTATTGACCGGCTGGCCGCGCAGGGGAACCCTGCCGCTATTGATTTTCCCCGCGCCTACCTCGATGATATGGAAGGACGTTTTGACTTCAGCTTCAGCGGCCTGAAATCGGCAGTGATCAGCCACCTGCACCACATGCGACAGAAAGATGAAACGCCGGATCCGGCCGATCTGGCCGCCTCATTCCAGGAGGCAGTCGTCGGAGTGCTGGTAGACAAAACTGTGGCCGCCGCCCGCGAGCACGGCGCCGCCTGCGTCCTCCTGGCCGGAGGCGTCGCTGCCAACAGCCGGCTCCGCTCCCTAATGCGCGAAGAGCTCCTGCACGCCCTTCCGGGGGTGCCGCTGTATTTTCCGCCTCCCGGGCTCTGCACCGACAACGCCGCCATGATCGCCGCCATAGCGGACCATCACTACCGGCGCGGCATCTTCGCCCCCCTCAACCTGAACGCCTCCGCCGGCCTGCCGCCCGGCAGCTAAACCTGATCACGGGTTGTCGCCAAAGGGCGGATCTTTGTTGCCATCCTGAGGTGTAGGGGCGGGCATCCACGCCCGCCCGGGTTATAGCCAATTGTTTCCTTTAAACTGGCTTATTTCCGATGTGGGACATACAGGTACGTCCCTATTGTCCCACAATGTTTTTCCGACTTCTGACCTCAGACTTCTGACTTCCAGCAGGAAACCTCGCCACTTTCCATCCTTAAATACGCGGATGAGCCGTATTTTCTCTTTCTTTTTTAATACTGCCATTTGGTCCATAATAACCCTCTAAATTCCCATAACTGGAGAACAGTTTATGTCTACCCGGTGTGGATATTGTGAAAAGAGCAGAGAAAAACATCAAAATAGAGGATAAACCTGTGGATAACCCTGTGCATTGTGTGGATTACTATTAATGGAATTCACCACAACCTATAATATATATGCCGTTTTTTAAAAAATATGCCTCCTCTTTCGTCGACATAACTTGTTGACCCCGCATTCTCTATATAAAATGAAAAGCTAAAACCGCTTAAGATTATTGGGTATATTTACTGCCTTGGTTACTGTCTTTAATGCCCTGCTGCAAATAAAGGGTAACTTTTCTGTTCCCGCATCAATTGGCCTACCCTCTAATTTTTGCATCATCATATTGATAATTTAAGTGCCAGGGAGAATATAGTGATATTAGCTTTTGGCCTTTTATTTGCTGCCCTGGCACAATTTAAGTTTTTAATACCTTTTAACTTTTTATGCTTTGCAGGATACTGAAACTTCCATGATTAATACAACCATAGGCGTGGATATAAATATTATACTGAACATATATGGGCGTTATCGCCAGAGTTATCTTTGACCATTTATTAAATGTAACTTTAAGCCAAGATTTATCGTTGCTGTTAGCAATAGCCGTAGGTGCTGCAACTTACTTTGTACTAATCTTTTTTATGAAAATAGAAGATTTTGATGTCATAGTTAAAGCAGTAAGGAAAAGGATAAGTGAGCGGATAGCTTAAGCCTAAGGCAAACTGTTGGGGGAGGGTCTCTCGTGAATATTTTGGTTACAGGCGGCGCCGGCTTTATCGGTTCACACACCTGTGTAGCCCTGCTGGAGGCGGGCTACAGCGTGATCGTGGCGGACAATCTGTACAACAGCAGCGTGGAGGTTCTGGATAGGGTAAAACAGATCACCGGGAAGGAGCTTCTCTTTTACCGGATTGATGTGACCGATGCCACGGCGGTGGGGGCAGTTTTTGATGCCCACTCTTTCGACGGGGTGATCCACTTCGCCGGATATAAAGCGGTAGGCGAATCTGTAGAGAAGCCGCTGGATTATTATTACAACAATACCGTCAGCACCATGGTTCTCGTAAGCGCTTGCCGGAAACACGGGGTAAAACGCTTTGTCTTCAGCTCTTCGGCGACGGTCTACGGGGAAAACAGGGTCCCCTTTATAGAGACGATGGAATTGAGGCCGCCGGCCAACCCCTATGGCCGGACAAAGGTTATCAGCGAGCAGATTCTCAGCGATGTCGCCTGGACCGAGACGGGCTGGGCGGTGGCTTTGCTGCGCTATTTCAACCCGGTGGGGGCCCACAAAAGCGGCCTCATCGGTGAGGATCCTGCCGGCATTCCCAACAACCTGATGCCTTATATCACCCGGGTAGCCGGCGGCAAGTTGTCCAAACTTCGCATTTTCGGGAACGATTACCCCACCGCAGACGGCACCGGCGTGCGCGACTACATCCATGTCTGCGACCTCGCCGAAGGCCACCTGCGGGCGCTGGAAAAACTTACTCCGGGGGTGCACATATACAACCTTGGCACCGGCCGGGGCACCAGCGTGCTGCAGCTGGTAAAAGCTTTTGAAGAGGCTAACGGCATCAAGATCCCTTACGAGTTCGCCCCCCGCCGGCCCGGCGACATCGCCGAAAGCTACGCCGATGTTACCAAGGCCCGGCATGAGCTGGGCTGGAGCGCCCGGCGCAGCATTGTCGATATGTGCCGCGATGCCTGGCGGTTCGAGAAGGGCCGGAAGGAGGCCTGATAAAGATGGAGATACGGAAGGCGATCATCCCGGCGGCCGGATTAGGCACCAGATTCTTGCCGGCGACAAAAGCGCAGCCCAAGGAGATGCTGCCAGTGGTGGACAAACCCACACTGCAGTTTATTATTGAAGAGGCAGTCCAATCGGGAATTGAAGAGATCCTGATTATTACTGGAAGAAATAAGACATCAATCGAAAATCATTTTGACAGGTCCATTGAGCTGGAGCTTGAACTGGAGCGAAAATGCGAGATGGATCTGCTTACTGAAATAAGGGCCATCTCGGACATGGCCAATATTCATTACATCAGGCAGAAGGAGCCCAAGGGGTTGGGTCATGCTATTTACTGTGCTAAGAGCTTTATCGGTCAAGAGCCATTTGCCGTGCTTCTGGGGGATGATATTGTCTATGCCCGGAAGCCCTGCTTAAAGCAGATGCTTGAAATCTATGCACGATACCGGGCTTCTATTTTAGGGGTTCAAGAAGTCAAGAAAGAAGATGTCAGCAAATACGGCATTGTTGAAGGAACAAAGCTGGAGGAAGGGATTTACCGGGTAAATAAACTGGTAGAAAAACCGGATGTTGAAAAAGCTCCTTCCTGTATCGCAATTCTGGGCCGATATATCATCAGCCCGGTCATTTTCGGGATCCTGGCCCATACAGTGCCTGGCAAGGGGGGCGAAATTCAGTTGACTGACGCTTTGCAGGAACTGGCTCAAAAAGAGTCTGTCTATGCCTATATCTTTGAGGGCAGAAGATATGATGTCGGTGACAAGCAAGGGTTCCTAGAGGCCACTGTAGAATATGCTTTGCGAAGAGAAGATCTGCGTGAAGGATTTTTGAAATATTTGATCAAGGTTACTGAAAATGAGAACAAAGGACTTTTCTTTGACGAAGCTTGATGGGAAAGGTTGCAAAGGGGCAGTGTTAAATGATTAAAGCAAAGGCCAGAGCAAATAGAAAATTGAATTTGTTAATAAAACGGTTAATAGACTTTTTTGGGAGTTTATTAATTGCGATCATTATTTCGCCCATATTAATAGTTATTGCTCTTTCAGTAAAGCTAACGTCAAAAGGACCGGTACTTTTTAAACAGGAACGTTTGGGCAAAGATGGTAATGTATTTAAAATCATAAAGTTTAGAACTATGGTAGTTAATGCAGAAAATATAGGTGATGGTCTGCGAGTGAGTAGTGAGAATGATATTCGAATTACCTGGGTTGGGAAAATTCTCCGCGCAACTAGCCTTGATGAGCTGCCACAGCTTTGGAATGTTATAGTTGGTGAAATGAGTTTAGTAGGACCAAGGCCACCAGTTACCTACTATCCATATCCAGGATATGATAACTATCCGGAGTGGGCGAAACGAAGATTTTCAATGCGACCAGGAATAACCGGTTTAGCACAGGTAACTGTACGCAACTCAGTTAGCTGGAATGAACGCACTGTTGTAGATAATGAATATATCGATAAATTTAATATTTGGTTGGATATGAAAATAATATTTAAAACTATTATAAAAATATTCTGTCCAGAAAATATATACTTGCAAGCAGATATAGGATCTACTTGTAAAAAAACATTCCCATCTTCGAAGGAAAGCCAATCAGAAAAGGTGAAGTAGATTATATGAATGTAGCTATTCGTAAGTTTGAAGAGCGAGATATAGTTAATAAAATTAAGTGGATAAATGATGAGCGTAATAACCGTTACCTTCACTATAATTTACCGCTGGAATATGAAAATACATGCCTTTGGTTTAATAAGATCCAAAAAAGTGAAGATCGTTACGATGCAGTAATAGAGGTTGATGATGTTGCTGTCGGCTTGACTGGATTGTTGTCTATCGATAGAAAGAATAGCAAAGCGGAATACTATATCATGATAGGTTGTCATGAGTATAAAGGCAGGGGAATTGCTTCGAAGGCAACAGAGTTAATATTAAAATATGGTTTCTACAAATTAGGCTTGAATAAAATATATCTCTACACAGAGATTGGTAATATTGCAGCGCAGAAATTATTTGAGAAAATTGGGTTTAAAAAGGAAGGTTTGCTAAAAAATGATTTGATTTGTAATGGTCGTAAAATTGATAGGTTTGTCTACGCATTATTAGCGGAAGAGTACGTCCGTAATAAATAAGGGGAGATAGCGATGGATATAGGGAACTTTCAAGCTACACCAATACAGAAGTTAAGTGAAAATCAATATAACAATATTTATATTAAGCGTGATGATCTTTTTTTTTCTCTTTTGGAGGCAATAAAGCTAGGAAAGCAATCCTATTTTTTAAAGATTTAACAGATAAAAAATATGATTGCGTTGTAACTTACGGAAGTAACAGTTCTAATCATTGTAGAGTTGTTGCAAATATAGCAGCATCCAAAGGGCTTCCATGTTATATTATATCTCCCGATAACACAAACAAGATAACTTTTAATTACATGATGATGAAATTATTTGGGGCGAAGATTATACAATGCCCCGTTTCAGAAGTAAGTAAAACTATTGATAAGGCGATGGATAAATTAAAAGCAAAAGGCTATAAACCATATTTCATAGAAGGTGGTGGTCATGGAAATATAGGCACCCAGGCATATGTTGATGCATATCGCGAGATTTTAAATTATGAAAAGTCCAAAGGAATTCATATGGACTATATCTTTCACGCTTCTGGTACGGGTACTACACAAGCCGGACTGATCTGCGGGAAAATTATTAATAATGATCACAGAACAATTGTTGGCATAAGCATTGCGAGAAAAAATCCATATGGTAGTAAAATTGTGCTTAATAGTGTTAATGATTATCTGAAAAAATTGGGTAGGGAGTATGTTACAAGCAAGCATGTCATATTTACGGATGACTATATTTTAGGCGGGTACGGTACTTACAATAATGATATACTTCGAACCATTAAAGAGATATTGATACGCGATGGAATACCGATGGATACAATTTATACTGGAAAAGCTTTTTGGGGAATGAAAAATTATATTAGAATAAATCAAATTAGAGGGAAAAACATCCTCTTTATACACACAGGAGGAACACCTCTTTTTTATGATCGATTGGAAGAACTTAAAAATGAATGATACAATAAACGTATTGATATTGAGTTGCGGAACGAGAAATAAAATTGTGCAATACTTTAAAAAAGAAATAGGTGATAGGGGTTTGGTTGTGGCAACAGATTGTAGTGAATTTGCACCAGCCCTTTATGATGCGGATAAATATTTTATCGTACCAAGGATAAACGAAGAAGGATATATTGATGTAATTCTATCAATATGCAAGGAAAACAATATAAAAGCTGTACTATCCCTCATTGATCCAGAATTGAATTTGATCGCGGCTCATAAGCAAGACTTTTTAGCGATTGGCACTATACCTATTATTTCAGATTGGAAGGTAGTCGAAATGTGCCATGATAAATACAGCATGTATAAATTCCTAACCCAAAATGGATTTATGACTGTAAAAAGTTACGTTGATCTAGATATTTTTTATAAGGATTTAAAAGAAGGAATTATAAATTTTCCCGTATATGTTAAGCCGGTTAGAGGTAGTGCCAGTATAAATATAAACAAGGTTATATCTATAGAAGAGGTGGAGTTATTTTTCTGTCGCTACGATAATTTGATGATCCAGGAATATATGGACGGTATAGAGTACGGTGCCGATGTATATATAGATATGATATCCGGTAGACCAGTTGCTATCTTTACTAAAGAAAAAATACTGATGAGGGCCGGCGAGACAGATAAATCAGTGTCTGTAAAAGATGAGAAACTATTTGAATTGATTAAACGTTTTGTTAAGAAAGCAGGTTTTAGAGGAATAATTGATATTGATATTTTTAAAATAAATGGCGAGTATTACATTTCCGAAGTTAATCCGCGTTTTGGCGGAGGATATCCACATGCCTATGAATGTGGCGTAAATGTTCCAAGGATGATTATAAAAAATATAAATGGAGAAGTGAATACCGAAGTCATTGGTGATTATAATGCAGGTGTTTATATGATGAAATTTAATGAAGTGAAAATTATTGGAAGAAATTAAATGCCATCAACATGGTTTTTAAAGGTGACCAGAATTTGCAGAGAACCTTTTTTTGTGCCAAAATAAGTTTGTTATATCCCTGATAATAGGAGGGTGCCTATGTTAGACATATTAATTATTGCTCATTTTACGCAAGTACCGGGGGAGGCGGGAAATGGAAGGTTTCACTATATAGCAGAAAAAATCAATAAAACCAAGGCAACCGTTGAGGTTGTAACAACCAGTTTCTCTCATAAAAATAAATATCAACGGCAAGTAACAGATGAGCAGTTAGATAGCTTAAGTTATAGACTTACGATGCTGTATGAACCTGGTTATCGGAAAAATGTTTCGTTAAAGCGCATAATTAGCCATAGCACTGTAGGAAGAAATTTAAACAGTTATCTTTTAAAAAGAAAAAAACCAGATGTTATATATTGTGCTGTTCCATCACTTGACGTAGCTGGCGTGGCAGCAAGATACGCAGAGAATAATAACATTCGCTTTATAATAGATATACAAGACTTGTGGCCGGAAGCGTTTGAAATGGTTTTTCGCGTACCTTATATAAGTAATCTTCTCTTTTATTCGATACGTCAAAAAGCGAACTATATATATGCGTCTGCAGATGAAATTGTTGCGGTTTCACAGACTTATGTTAATAGGGCGCTCGAAGTAAATTCAAAGTGCAAGGTGGGTTATAGTGTTTATTTGGGAACAGAACTTGAATCATTTGATAAATTTGCAGAGAATAACAGATGTGCCGGAAAGCCTATGGACGAGATATGGTTAGCATATATTGGAACACTGGGTCACAGTTATGATTTAATTTGTGTAATAGATGCTCTTAAAAAAATTAAAGGCAAATGTAATATAAAATTTATCGTTATGGGTGATGGCCCATTGAAATCTCAATTCGAAAGATATGCCAAAGAGCAAGGAGTTTATGCAGAATTTACTGGCAGATTACATTATGGGAAAATGGTAGGTATATTGAAAGCGTGCGATATAGCTGTAAACCCAATTAGCCCAGGTGCGGCCCAAAGTATAATTAATAAACATGGCGATTATGCCTCAGCTGGGCTCCCGGTTATTAATTCACAGGAATGCATTGAATACAGAAATTTGGTTGAGGAATATCAAATGGGTTTAAACTGCGAAAATAAAAATGCTGAAGACATGGCTGAAAAATTATTGAAATTGTGTAATGATGAAGCGTTGAGAAAGGTTATGGGAGAAAACAGCAGGCGGCTGGCAGAAGATAAATTTGACCGAAAAAAGACTTACAAGAAGATAATTAGCCTGCTTGAGGGGACGATGTAAATAAAAACATTTATGTCACTTAGTGTTACTTACAGTGAAAGATGGCGCCTGTACTGTATTTAAAAGTATGTAAAGATAAATGGTTAGCTATTTGAACAGGAGCAATTAATATGGTTAATGTGATCGGACTTGGCTATATCGGATTACCCACAGCTCTCATGCTCGCCAAAAGTGGTATTGAGGTTGTTGGGACCGATATCAATAAAGAACTGTTCGAATCTTTATCTCAGGGCAAGCTATCTTTTGCAGAAAAAGGGTTAGAAGAGCTGTTTGCCAGGGCAGTTACTAACGGAATTAAATTCACCTGTGAATATCAGAAGGCGTTTGAATACTCGGAAAAAGCCTTTGAAAAACTGATAGAAAAAATTAAGGAAGGGAAACTAGATATAAAATCTCTCTCGAATAATTCTCAAAAAGCATACGACAGATACTCATGGGAAGAAATGAAGAAGCGCATAGCTAATATTTACAACAATCTTGAATTCACATTCTTTATTTGATAATAGACAAAAGGAAAAATGCGGAGGAATTTCTTTCCTTGAATTTGTTTTCCCCTCTGGCTTTTGATATAATAATTCCTGTTATTTTTAAGGTTTTACGTAATACTTTATCATTGGGAATGCATTCTGAGAAAATATACTTCTAAGGAGGAACGCCGGTGGCCCTGCCGCAGGTAAAGCAGGTACATTTCATCGGGATCGGCGGCTACGGCATGAGCGCGCTGGCCCAGGTGCTGCTGCAGATGGGCTACCGGGTTACCGGTTCTGATATAAACGACTCGGCTCTCGTCCGCCGCCTTGCGGAGCAGGGCGCAGATATCAAGCTGTTCCATCACCCCGGCAATATCGGCAGAAGCGATCTGGTGGTCTTCTCAACGGCGATCCCACCCGACAACAGCGAACTGCAGGAAGCTCTCCGGCGGGGCATCACTGTCTGGCACCGCTCCGAGCTGCTTGCCGCCCTGATCAACAGCCATTACGGTATTGCCGTCACCGGAACCCACGGCAAGACGACCACCTCGACGATGATCGCCCTGCTTCTTGAAGCCGGCGGTCTCGATCCCACCGCCCTGATCGGGGGGGTAGTCTCATCTTTCCAGAGCAACGCCCGCTTCGGCCGCAGCGAATACCTCGTGGCTGAGGCCTGCGAAAGCGACCATTCCTTTTTGCGCTACCGGCCGCATATTGCCGTGATTACCAACGTGGAGGCCGATCACCTGGAACACTATCAAGGTGACTTTAACTTATTGCAGGAAGCTTACAGGGCCTTTTTGCAAAACCTGGTCGCTGATGGCTGCGCCGTGCTCTGCTTTGACGATCCTTTTCTAAGGGACCTGGCTCCTCGTGTAGCTCGCAAAGCGGTCACGTACGGCCTTGATGAGAGCGGGGCCGATTATAGCGGTCGCGATATCGGCTTAACGGGACGAGGGGGAAGCTTTACCTTCTACCGCCATAATGAACCCCTGCCCGCTCCTGTGACCCTGCAGGTGCCCGGCCGCCATAATGTGAGCAATGCCGTGGCCGCGCTGGCCGTGGCCGCAGAGCTCGGCCTGGACCTGGAGCGGTGCGCCGGAGCATTAAAAGGCTTCCGCGGGGCCAAGCGGCGTTTTGAAATTATCGGCGAGGTAAAGGGAGCCACGATCATCGATGATTACGCCCATCACCCCACCGAGGTCAAGGTGACCTTGCAGGCGGCGCGGGCAGCCGCCAACCGGGTTTGCTGCATTTTCCAGCCGCACCGCTATTCCCGGACAGATTACTTTTTCGAAGAGTTCGCCCATTCCTTCACTGATGCCGACCTGGTCCTGCTGCATAAGATTTACCCCGCCGGCGAGAAGCCGCGCGAAGGGATCACCTCGGCAGCGCTTGCCCGGCGGATTAGCGAGGTTAAAGGCCGGGAGGTCTACTACAGCGATGACATGGATGAGCTGGGCCGCCTTGCCCTGGACTGGGTTCAGCCCGGCGATATGATTATTGTAATGGGCGCCGGCGATATCACCGGTCTGGCCTATAAACTTGCGCAAACGTGACCCTAACGTAAAATATCGCCGTGGCGATATAAAACAATGGCAGTAAATATTTTCTACCGGTAAATTAAGCAGGGGAATATCTTAATTTGTGGAATTAACAAAGTTGTGCCAATAAACAGCACCAAGGAGGCCGGACAGCTGCATATTTTAATTTTACACCAGTATTTTGCAATTAACGATTCTTCTCCGGGAAGACGTTTTTTCGAGATCGGCCGCCGGCTGGTTAAACAGGGACACCAGGTAACCGTTATCACCGCCAATTTCGAGCTGGGGTTGCCGCTGGGGCAGAGAAAGATCGGGCTGCTGCAGCAGGACGGCATGGCCATAGTTACCTTTAATCTAGGCTGCAGCCGGGAAATGAAACCGGGTCAGAGGCGCCGCATCTCATCCGATTTTGCCCGCCAGGCTTACCGGCAGGGACGCAGGCTGCCGCATCCGGACCTGGTGCTGGCCTCGTCGCCTCCGCCCGCCCTGGCCTGATCGGCCTGGAAGCTAAGCTCTTTTTACAGGGTACCGCTGGTTATAGAGATAAGGGAGATTGACAGCTCCTTCATCGATTCCAGGAATAGCCTGCTGAAAAATATTGTGTTTCCGGTCAGGCGCAATACGCTAAAAGCATATTGCCGGGCTGAATCGATTATCGTTGGCGGCCCCGAGATGGCTGAGACGGCGGCTCAAATCACCGGCCCCGCCAAAGAAATCACCATCCTTCCGGACGAACTTGATTTCGAGGACCTTTACCAGGGGTTCAGCAAGATCTTAACCGCCATCCAACCGCGGACGGTTAAAGATTGAATTTTGCGGTATATGGATGTATATTCGGGTGCAAGAAAGGAGCTTCCCCGCTTGCAATCTAAAAAAGAAAAAAAACCAAAGAAAAAATTCTGGCAGTGGCTGGGTCTCCTTTTGATCGGCTGCGGGCTGGCATTGCTGGGTTATACCGCCTATGAAAAAGCACGGACTGCCTACTACCAGCATCAGCTCAAGAAGGCCTATGAAGATACTTTTTACGAGATTCCCGGCGGCTCCGACACTTTTGACCAAGTTGTTGTTACAGAGAGGCAGCCGATGCGGATCATCATTCCGAAGATTAATGTCGACCTGGTCGTGCAGATTGGTGATGTTTTTGATATGGACCTGCTCGACAAGGGGCCGGTTCACTTCCAGATGAGCGATCTGCCCAGTACCGAGTCGGGCAATGTTGCCATCGCGGCGCATCGCGGCTCCCGCTGGGGCTTCTTTACCGACCTGGATCAACTTAAACAGGGTGACGAGATCTACCTCGACGTGGAAGGCTATCGTTTTGTTTACCGGACCGAGTGGGTTAAAATTGTTGCGCCTGACGATTGGAGTGTTATCGCTTCCACCGAGTATCCCGCTTTAACCCTGCAGACCTGCCACCCAAAAAATGTTCGCGGCACTCACCGCTTAATTGTCCGGGCCGGGCTTGCTTATGTGACCCGGGCGTCATTGAGTTAAAATTTGGTTAAGTGTATAATACGGCCATGTTGAAGAAAATTGTATCCTTAAAAACAGATAGAAGAACTTTGATCAAATACGTGCTGCTTCCCGGTATAATTACCACCTTTTTGCTCCTCGGAGGGGTGGCCCTATGGAGGCACATCTCGGATCCCGCAGATGCTTTTACTGAAGAAGACTGGCACCTCTATTTTGATCAAAAAGTGGTGAACATAGCCCTGCTGGGATTTGATCGGACTGCGGCCAGGGATAAGTACTACCGGCTCTATCGCCCGGATACGATCATGATCGCGGCAATTAACTTGGATCAAAAGTCTGTCTACATCGTAAACATCCCGCGGGACAGCTATGTAAAAATCAACGGGACAGAAGGTTACGATAAGATCAATCACTCCTACATGTACGGCCACGACCGCCCCGGGGTGGCAGACCCTCACCGCAGCGGCATGGAAACCCTTTTGAAAACCATTGAGGATTTCCTGGGCGGCATTCCCGTTCATTACTATGTCAGCCTGGATATGGACGGGGTGGCGGAGATAGTCGATAAGCTGGGCGGCTTTTACTACGATGTGGATGTCGAGGTCAGGGCTAATATGGGCCGCGGCCGCCTGCTTCTGGAAAAGGGCTACCAGCATCTGGACGGCAAAAAATTTCTCTATTACGTGCGCTATCGCGCCACCGGGGGAGACCTGGAGCGCTCACAAAGACAGCAGCAGATCCTGATTGCCGCCTTCCGGCAGCTGCGCACCCAGGGACGCTTAAACGAGCTGCCCGGGCTCTACCGGACATTGAAGGAAAACGTGGAGACGAATCTTTCTCTAAGACAGATCTCCTCCCTGGCTTTATTTGGAACCAGGGTGGAGCCCGATACCATTAAGGCCTATGTGTTTGCCGGGGAGATGCAGTATGCGCCGTGGGGGAACATTGATGCTTTGAACTTCTGGGTAATTGACGAGAAAGCACGGGTAAGCCTGATCAAAGAAATATTTGGTGTAAATGTGGCGCCGTTGCCCCAGATCTCTCTACCAGGACCTCGCAAACCGGAAGAGCCTTCTGAGGTTGAGGAGAGCCCGCCGCCCCCGTCTTCCACCGAACCGCTGCCCTCGGATCACCGGCAAGAGATTCCTTGAAGGGCATAAAGGGTTTAATAAAAATCTGTCGAAAGTTTGATAGGATAACGGCATATCAAAACTACAATGCGAGGGCGAGCTATGGAAAATGAAATTGATCTCAGAGAGATATTCCAGGTTCTTTGGCAGGGAAAATATATCATCCTGGTAATTACCGCAGTTTTTGCTTTGGCTGCTGTTTTTTATGTTTTTTTTGTAATCACCCCTGCGTACGAGTATAGCGCGCTTCTTGACCTGGCTTCTTTCCAGATCCCGGGTAAAGAGATAACCGCGCTGATTGAACAAAACCAGTCGGTTGCCGGGGCGGTTAAAGACCTGGCGGAAGATCCGGAGCTCCTGGCACGTTCGGCAGAGGTGAGTATTGAAAACGAAACTTTAGTACAGATCAGGGTTGAATATGCCGATCCAGAGATTTGTGTTCGCTCGGTTAAGCAAATTGGGGCGGCCGTCATTGAGACGGTAAGTGAATATCGCTTAAAGCAGATGATTACGGAAAGAGAGCGCTATGAAAACCTTCTGGCCTACCTTGATGAAACGGCGGCGGAATACCTGCTGTCCCGGGACGAGCGGATCACAGAGCTGTTAGAGGAAGACCCTGTCTACAGGAGGCTTCTTGAAGAGAAAGCTGCATGCCTGGTTAAACTGAAGCTCCTCGACTTTGACTTAAAGGTGATGGAGGAGAATGCGCCAGTAGATATTGATCTTTGGATAGATGATCAAAATGAAACGGCCGACCTTGTTTCCAGCAATAAAAAATTATACCTTGTTGCTGCAGTGCTGCTAGGTCTGATGCTGTCGGTTCTGGTCGTCTTTGCCCGCCACTATTTTTTGGCCGGCGCTCCTGCTCTACGTAACGCATCAGACAAACAATAATTATAATCTACAAGCGGGGGTATTATACTGTGCCAAATTGTTCCAAGCCTGTCAAGATACCTTCATTTGATCTGACCCGCCAAAATGCGGCGCTGAAAGATAAGCTGATGAAAGTCCTGACTTCGGTGATTGAAAAGGGGCAGTTCATTTTAGGTGAAAGCGTCAGCGCTTTTGAAGAAGAAGTTGCCCGGCTGTGCGGTGTCAAGTTTGGCATCGGCGTGGCCAACGGCAGCGATGCGCTTTATCTCTCGCTGCTGGCTCTTGATATCGGTCCCGGTGATGAAGTGATTACCACGCCCTTTACCTTTTTTGCTACTGCCGGAGCCGTGGCCCGGGCCGGGGCCAGGCCTGTTTTTGCCGATATCGATGCTACTACCTGGAACCTGGATCCGGCGCAGGTTGAAGCTAAAATAACACCGCGGACCAGGGCAATTTTACCGGTTCACCTCTACGGATGCCCGGCAGAGATGGCTTCGCTGATGACGCTGGCGGAAAAATATAACCTTAAAGTAATTGAAGATGCGGCCCAGGCCATCGGGGCCGTTTATCAAGGAAAGAAGGTCGGTTCTCTTAGTGATGCGGCCTGCCTTAGCTTCTTTCCGACAAAGAACCTGGGCGCCTTTGGCGACGCGGGGATGGTGGTGACGGACAATCCTGATTTGGCGGATAGGTTGAGATTGCTGCGGGTACACGGGGCCAGGCCAAAATATTACCATCAATTGCTCGGTGTCAACAGCAGGCTGGACGAGCTCCAGGCGGCGGTGCTGAGGCTGAAGCTAGAGAGCCTGCCGCAGTGGAACGCCCGCCGTCGCTCCATTGCCGCTCTTTACAGCGAGCTATTAAAAGAACCTGCCGAAGAAGGTTCGCTCAGGCTGCCGGCAGTGCCGGACGGGGTGGAGCATGTTTTCCACCAGTATACCGTCCAGACAGCCGAAAGAGATAGACTGCAGGCCTGGTTGAAGGAGCGCGGCATCGGAACGACTATCTACTATCCACAGCCGCTGCATCTGCAGAAGGTGTTTGCTTCGTATGGTCACAAGGAAGGAGACTTCCCGGTGGCCGAAAAGGCAGCCCGTGAAGTTCTCTCCTTGCCCATGTTCCCCGAGCTTACCGACGATGAAGTAAAAACTGTCGCCAAAGCCATTATAGAATTCTTTAAACAACAGTAGAAAGCTGGTAGAGCCTGTGGCAAAAACGACTTATACTACAACGGTTAACCGGGTTAAACAGCGTCTTATTCAGAAAATCAAGGCGCGGGAAGCGCGCGTCTGCGTGGTAGGTCTCGGCTACGTGGGACTGCCCTTTGCGGTTGAAAAGGCCAAGGTGGGCTTCAACGTTACCGGAATAGACCAGAATGCCAGGCGGGTGCAGCAGGTTAATGCCGGAGAAAGTTATGTCACCGATGTGCCGGGCAGTGAGCTGCAGCGCCTGGTTAAAAAAAGCCTGATTAAAGCGGTTGCCGATTTCACCCCGGTAACCGCTGCCGATGTTATTGTTATCTGTGTACCCACGCCTCTGACGCAGAACCAGGTTCCCGATCTGCAATATGTAATCAATGTTACAGAAGAAATTGCCAAGCACCTGCGGCCTGGTCAGCTAATTTCTCTTGAATCGACAACTTACCCGGGCACCACTGAAGAGGTCTTGCTGCCGCTTCTGCAGAGTTCAGGCTTAAAAATTGATGAAGATTATTTCCTGTGCCACTCGCCCGAGAGAGTTGACCCGGGGAATAAACGATACACGACCAAGAATACCAACAAGGTCGTCGGCGGTGTCGGACCGCATTCACTCGAGGTGGCTCAAACGTTTTATGAGCAGACGATTGAACATGTTGTCCCGGTCTCCAGCGCCAGGGCCGCCGAAATGGTCAAGGTCTTTGAGAATACCTTTCGCGCCGTGAATATCGCCCTCGTCAACGAACTGGCCATATTGTGCGACAAGATGAATTTAAATGTGTGGGAGGTGCTCGATGCCGCCTTCACCAAGCCCTTTGGCATCCTGCCCTTTTATCCAGGCCCAGGCGTGGGGGGGCACTGTATTCCCATTGATCCTCACTATCTGGAGTGGAAGGCCCGCGAATACGGCTTTACCACCCGCTTTATCGGGCTGGCCGGGGAGATCAACCGGCGCATGCCTGAATTCGTCAGAGAGAAAATTCATCGCACCCTGAATGAGGCCGGGAAAGCGGTTTCACTGTCTAGAATACTTTTCATCGGCATGGCTTACAAGAAAGATCTTGGAGACTGCCGTGAATCGCCGGCGATTAAAATTGCCGAAATGCTGCTGGAAGATAAGGCCGAGCTGCTCTACCATGATCCCCATGTGGATGAGATAGAGCTCAAAGGGCGGCTTTACCGGTCTGTGCCGCTGGAAGAAGATCTTTTGAAAGGTGTAGACCTGGTGGTCATCACCACAGATCATTCGTCTATTGATTACCGCATGCTGGTCCGCAGCGCCCCCGTCATTCTCGATACGCGAAATGCGACCAGGGGGATAGCAGGACAGGAAGGCAAGGTTGTCCTGCTTTAAAAGAGCAGTAACAGCGAGAGGTTGAAATAGAGATGAAGCAAAATCCCTCCATCCTGGTTATAGGAGCCGGAAAGTGGGGACAAAATCACCTGCGAGTTTTTTATTTTCTGGGAGCGCTTGCCGCTGTAGCCGAGGCTAATGAAGCGCTTCACGATGAAATCAAGAACAGATATCCGGGGATCAAGATCTACCGCAGTCACCTTGATGCCCTTGCCGACCCGGGCATCGATGGGGCCGTGGTGGCTACGCCGGCGCCGACGCATTTTGAAATTTCCCGGGCTGTTCTGGAGGCGGGCAAGGATCTTCTGGTGGAAAAACCGATGACTCTTTCCGTTGAAGAGGCGGCGGCGCTTAATTCCATCGCCGGCAGCAAAAACCGCATTATTATGGCCGGTCACCTGCTGCTCTTTAAATCGGCTGTCCGGAAGATAATTGAATCTATCCGCGCAGGATTGATCGGCGAGCTCTACTATATCTCCATGCGCCGGGCCAAGCTGGGGAAGGTCAGGCGGGAGGAAAATGTTCTCTGGAGCTTTGCTCCGCACGATATCGCCGTCTTGCTAAAACTGGTTAACTCCCCGGTCAAGAGTGTCACCGCTGCCGGGAAAGCAGCGCTGCAGCCGCAGATTGCCGACGATGTTCATCTGCATCTTGTTTTCGAAAATGACGTGCAGGCCCACATTCATCTTTCCTGGCTATGGCCGGAAGATGAGCGGAAGACAGTGATTGTCGGCTCGCAGGGGATGCTGACCTACGATGAGCATGAAAATAAAATCTGGCACCATCAAAAAGGGGTTAACCAAGATCTCTCCGTTTACAATAAGGGTCGCAGCGAAATTATCTTTACCGACCGCGATGCCCTTGAAGAAGAGGCCCGCCATTTCTTGGAATGCATTAAAGAACGCACCGAGCCGCTGGCAAACGGCCGCCACGGGCAGGAGGTTATCGAGGTGCTGGTTAAGGCTGATCGGTTTCGCTCTCAAAGTGAACTGGACAAAGAATATTTTGTGCATGAATCGGCGTATGTTGATCCGCCGGTACAGATCGGGAAGGGGACACGGATCTGGCATTTCAGCCACGTCATGTCCGGCGTTGTCATAGGCGAGCGCTGCAATATCGGGCAGAATGTCTTTATCGCAAAGGATGTCAAGATCGGCAACAATGTCAAGATCCAAAACAATGTCAGCGTATACGAAGGTGTCATCCTCGAGGACGATGTCTTCTGCGGGCCGAGCATGGTCTTTACCAACATTAAAACCCCCCGCAGCGCCTATCCCCGCAATACGGCGGACGACTACATTCCCACGGTGGTCAAGAAGGGGGCCAGCATTGGGGCCAATGCCACCATTGTCTGCGGCATCACCGTCGGCCGCTATGCCCTGGTCGGCGCCGGCGCGGTGGTGACCAGGGATGTTCCGGATCATGCGGTGGTTTACGGCAACCCGGCTGAAATCAGGGGCTGGGCATGCAGGTGTGGTGCTGTAATTGAATCAGAAGAAACGGAAGTGCTAAATTGCCCAGAGTGTGGCACTAAACTTATAATTACTGTTAATAAGTAGTATATTGAGCATTATCCCATGTTATTTTCTATACGGGTCCAAAGATGAGATACGGAAAATTTAGTAAGATCTCTAATAGACATGAAATAAAATCTAAGAGGGTACGTCACAATGAGGTTGGTTTCAGAAGAATTAACAAATCAAGAGTTATTTTACGGTAGCTATGTCGGTTAAGGATTTGGCCGTACGTTTGTTACCAAAAGGTCGTTTTGTTCGGGGTGTATTGGCACTCAGTACTGCTACCGCTATCGGACAGGCTATCGCTATCTTGACTTCGCCGGTTATTACCAGACTTTATTCTCCCGAAGACTTTGGCGTTCTGGCAGTCTATTCTTCTTACCTGGGCATTATCATTGTAATTGCCAGTCTTCGTTACGAGCTGGCTATCCCTCTGCCGCGCAGCGACGGCAGCGCAGCCAACCTTCTGGTACTGTCTCTAATCAACCTGGCGGGAGTTGCCGCAATTACTGGACTGGTGGTAGTTTTATTCGGCGAACAGATTGTTAGGTGGAGCAATACACCTTATCTCATCTCTTATCTCTGGCTGCTGCCTTTGGGTGTATTTCTGGGGGGAGCTTACCAGGTTTTTAATTACTGGGCCATACGAAAGCAGGCTTTTAGTCGCCTGGCGCGGACCAAGATTCAACAAGGCGCTGGTTCTGCTGTTACCAAGATTGCCCTTGGATTGGCCCAATCTGGAACTATAGGCTTGATCCTAGGCACCATTGTGGGGCAGGCTGCTGGCTTGGCTAACCTTGTTCTAGGCGCTTTTCGCGAAGATGGTGCTGCGCTAAAAAGAATACGTTTATTAAGGGTCCGCTGGTCTGCAAGGCGGTACCGTAATTTCCCTTTGTATTCTACCTGGTCAGCTTTAGCCAACACTGCCGGTTCGCGATTACCGCTGATATTGTTTTCAGCAATGTTTTCTCCTGTAATAGCCGGCTATTATATGCTGGCTGATAAAATTATTCATATGCCGATGCAATTGATTGGTCATTCCATTGGTCAAGTTTTTCATTCTAGCGCAGCAGAAGCACGACGTGATGACCGATTGGAGATGGCCTCCATTAAGGCTTTTGAAACATTAGTTCGCGTTGGCACAGGGCCGCTAATTGTGTTTGCGGTTGTCGCTCCTGATTTATTTCCCCTGGTTTTTGGTTCCAATTGGCGTCAGGCAGGATTATATGTTCAATTATTGATTCCAATGATTATATTGCAATTTGTTTTTTCCCCAACATCTTCATTGTTTAATGTTATGGAGTTGCAACGTGGGAATTTAGTTTTTCAAATCTTATTACTGGTTGCCCGTGTGCTTGGTATTTTCTTAGGAGCTTTTCAAGATGATATCATATTAGCAATAATTCTATATTCTAGTTTGAGCGGTATGGTATATTTTGGTGCGATTGCGTGGATCTTAAGTTCTGTAGGTCTTCGGTTTTGGGCTTGGTTTAAAATGCTACTAAAAGAGGTCGGTATCGCTTTGCTGTTTGCATCGGCACTTTTGCTGATTAAGCGATCTATCCCTCTTAATCATGAGATTATAACGTATTGGGGGAACCTCTGCCTTTTGTTTGCAATGTTGCTGTTTTTAGCATTGTTAACTATATGGCGAATTCTTCCTATTGTTAGAGGAAGCGATGTGCAAAAAAAGAATTAATCACAATCGATTTATTGTTAGATATTAGTAAGGGGAATCGATAGACAATGTCTGGAAGTTTGAACATGGGGATAGAAGATTTTTAGGGCGAGTACGATCTTTTGGAGTTATACAGATTGAGAAGGTCTATTTTTCCGCGGTAGGCTACCGGCCTCGCTTTATGGATGGTGCTTTCGGTGTATTCGTCCTTTTATGCACAGTATTAATGGGGTTTATATTTGTTAGGTAATACTTGCTGTCTATATATAGAGTCAGCGTTAAGGGTTTAATTTAGCAAGGCTAAAAGGGTGGTGAAGAGATGCAAGGATTAAATGCTTGTAAAAGTAACAATATATATCGCCGGCTGTTAATTATTATTTCAGTAATGATCTATATCATAGTGCTAATGAATAATTATCGTGTAACTTATACCCCTGGAGAAGCTGGCGGTAATTATCCGACATTTGTATTTATACTTTCTTTTTTTATAGTGTTACTGCCTTCTTTATGGTTACCTGTTTCCATTACCCGCCCTACTCAGGTTACATACTGGATATTATATTTACTTGTCGTAGTTCCTTCTTCAACAATTCCTTTTTATGTCCTAACTATGGAACCTGAACGATTAATACTTCTACCCATTTCATTGGTATCAGTTTTTGCGGTATTAGGGCTGATCTACACGGTACCAGTTATCAGATTGCCTCACATTAAAACAAATACCCTTTTGTTTTGGGTGGTTATCGCTGTAATCATATTAATTTTGTTTTTCATTGCAATTAAAGCGTTTGGCTTGCCCAGGGATATTCCCGGGCTATCAAACATCTACAATGTTCGCTCTGAATATGTTGAAAGCTTAAAAAATCTCTCAAGCGATAGCGATATTTCCCATATTGTTCGCTGGTTGCTTTATATTTTTAATCCACTTCTTATAGCTTATGGGTTAATAAAACGAAGAATTATTTATTTGGGATTGGGCTTATTGGGTCAGCTTTACATTTATTCAATTAGTGGGTTTAAAAGTGCTCTATTTTTTATTTTGATAGCGTTGGGTGTGTTGTTTGCTATGAATTTTAAGGCTAAATATTTTGGTCTATTGATCACCAATGGCCTAAATCTATTGGTGATATTCTCAATACTGCTGTTTAATCTTTTTGATAATAACAAATTATGGCATATCTTTGTGAGGCGTCTTCTATTTGTTACGGGAGTTAATACGGGTTATTATTACGATTATTTTGCCAGCCATCCTTTTGTATTTATGGGTAGTAATAGAATCCTTGGTTATCTGGTAGATTATGTTAGGACGTATGAGCTCGGCATTCCCTTTTTAATTGCACAAGAATACTACGGCCGGCTCTTTAGCGCCAATGCCAATCTTTGGGCTGATGCTTTTGCCAACTATGGCTTTTGCGGCCTCTTTATTTATACTGTCGCTTTGGCATTATTAATGTATCTTTATGATAGTTTGTGTGAAGGTAAGAACATTTACCTCTGTTGTTTACTCTTGGTTGGTCCGACATTTGCTCTATGTAACAGTTCATTATTGACTACATTTATCGGACATGGAGCCTTTTGGTTGTTGATTATAGCCTTTCTTATACCAAAAAATAAACTAAGTTATTTAAGGAAGGGCTACAGCTCAGGTAATTGAGTAATAACTACAAGCAATAGTGGGGCAAAGTTCCATGTGTTAAGTTTCAAAATTAAAGGTGGTAATGACACTGATTCGCCAGTTAACCATTGGGCATAGAAGATGGGATACCCGTATTTGGGTTAAACAAGTTGCCACACTGCGGGACGCAGGCCTTCTCAGCGCCTACGAGGTGGCTGACGGGCAAGGTGACGCCTGTGTAGACGGAGTTGAAATCCATGACCTGGGCAAATTAAAAGGCCGTGGGTTTTGGCCCAGGGTCCGCCATGTAATCCGGGCTCTACGCCGCAGTGGTCTTCGCCGGGAAGAGATACTCCATTTCCACGACCCGCTCTTTCTACCGGGTGCTATCTGGCTAAAAATAAAGGGATACAGAATAGTTTATGATGTCCATGAAGATTACCCCCGCCAGGTGCTGAATTGGGAACTTCCTGCTTTTATCCGTTATAGCGCCAGCCTGTCTTATGCTTTTATGGAGTGGCTGGCAGGGTTTATATTTGACGGGATAGTTGCAGCTACACCAAAGATAGCGCAACGGTTCCCCCCAAAAAAGACCGTAGTAGTGCAAAACTTTCCGGTGCTGGGGGAGCTGAGAATTGATCATCCCATCGCTTATTTAGAACGTCCTCCTATAGTTACTTACATTGGAGGGATAACAAGGGTGCGTGGTATTAAAGAAATTGTCCGGGCTATGGGCATGTTGCCGAATGATATGAAGGTAAAGTTAATCCTGGCGGGCTCATTTGATCCGTTACATCTGGAAAACGAGGTAAGTCAACAAGAAGGATGGAAGAAAGTACAGTATTGTAGGTGGCAGCCTAGAAATAGAATAGCAAAATTGCTTGCAAATACACGTGTAGGGTTGGTGTTGTTTCATCCTGCGCCAAATCATATAGAAGCTCAGCCAAATAAGCTTTTTGAATATATGTCTGCCGGTATTCCCGTGGTTGCTTCTGATTTTCCTCTCTGGAGAAAGATTGTTGAGGGTGTAGGTTGCGGTTTGCTGGTTGATCCTAAAGATCCTTCGGCAATTGCACGCGCTATTCAATGGCTGCTATCGCATCCTGATGAGGCTGAAGCAATGGGGCAGCGCGGCAAGCAAGCTGTAGAAGATCGTTTTAACTGGAATAAAGAAGCGGCCAAGCTATTAAGGTTTTACCAAGAAAAGTTTCACCTTAAAAATATTGAACATAATAGGCAAGACATATAAAGAGGTGCCCAATGAAAGCCAGAGTCTGCATTCTCACCACTGTCCATCCTCCCTTTGATACCCGTATTTTTCATAAGCAGGCCAAGACACTGGTACATGCGGGTTACGATGTGACGTTAATTGCTCAATGGTCGAAGGATGAAACTGTGGATGGAGTAAAGATTGTCGCTTTGCCCAGACCGCGGAACCGCTTATCCCGGATCTTCGGTTTGACTTGGCGCGCCTTTCGCCTGGCGCTTCGTGAAAAGGCTGATATTTATCATTTTCACGATCCGGAGTTGCTGTTAATCGGTGTGCTGCTTAAGTTGTTCACACGAGGGCGGGTTATTTATGATGTGCACGAGGATCTGCCGAAACAGATTTTAAACAAGCAGTGGATTCCTTTATTCTTGAGAAGGATTACGGCCGGCTGTGCAAAGTTAACCGAGATGGTGTGTTCAGGGCTTGTTGACCGGATAGTAGTGGCCACACCTGCTATTGCGCGCCGTTTTTTAAAAAGTAGAACCGTGTTGGTGCAGAATTTCCCTAAAATGGGTGAACTGGTAGGAGACAAAACTACAGCATATAAAAAACGCCCGCATGTTGCGGTTTACGTTGGCGGCATTTCCAGGATACGGGGCCTTGAGGAGATGGTGCGAGCGGTAGGCCTTCTTCCTGATAAGGCAGGGGTGCGGCTAGTATTGGCAGGATCTTTCAGCCCTCCAGAACTGGAGAATGATGTGCAGCAGTTGACCGGGTGGAAACAGGTTGATTACCTGGGATGGCAGTCAAGAGAAGGGGTTAAAAAATTGTTATCGGAGGCAAGAGTAGGCTTGGTGTTATTTCATCCTGCGCCAAATCACATAGAAGCTCAGCCAAATAAACTTTTCGAATATATGTCTGCCGGTATTCCCGTGGTTGCTTCTGATTTCCCTCTTTGGAGGGAAATTGTTAAAGGAGCGGATTGTGGCTTGCTGGTGGATCCATTAAAGCCGGAGGACATAGCGAGTGCCATTTACTGGCTTTTGCAACACCCGGAAGAAGCCCAGGCAATGGGCGAAAGAGGCCGGAAAGCCGTAATTGAGCGTTATAACTGGAATAATGAGTCCCAAAAACTGCTGCAGATGTATAGGGAGCTGTTACAATGAAGGTGGTCACGGTTTTAGGTGCCCGGCCGCAATTTATTAAGGCGGCTGTGGTTTCAAGGGTGTTGCGGGATATGCCCAGTGTGCGAGATGTACTGGTTCATACCGGGCAACATTATGATAAAAACATGTCCGCCATATTTTTTGATGAACTGGAGATTGCGCAGCCTGACTATAACTTGGGAGTAGGGTCAGCCAGCCACGGTTTGCAGACCGGTCAGATGCTGGCTAGGATAGAAGAAGTTTTGCTGCGGGAAAAACCGGACCTGGTACTGGTATACGGGGATACAAATTCGACTCTGGCCGGGGCGCTTGCGGCAGTTAAGCTGCATATTCCGGTGGCGCACGTGGAGGCGGGCCTTAGGTCATTTAACAGAAACATGCCGGAGGAGATCAACCGGGTATTGACCGATCACGCCTCCGGGCTATTGTTTGCTCCGACGGCAGCGGCGGTGAGCAATTTGCGTTTCGAGGGTATACCTGAGGAGCGGATAAAACTGGTCGGCGACGTTATGTACGATGCGGCACTTTTCTATGGCGAAAAAGCGGAAAGGAAGAGCGGCATTTTAGAGAAATTGAGGGTTTCTAGGAGTGGTTATATACTTGCCACCATACATCGGGCAGAAAATACGGATGAATCATACCGCCTGCGCGCGATCTTCTTGGGTCTTTGTCGAGTAGCTGATGATATTCCGGTAATTTTTTCTCTACATCCCCGGACCAGGTCTGCGTTGGAAAGAGAAGGCCTTCTGCGTATGGAACAGCAACGTCTTCATCTAATTGAGCCGGTTGGCTACCTGGATATGATAATGTTGGAAAAACACGCCCGGCTGATCGCCACTGACTCAGGCGGTGTGCAAAAAGAGGCCTTTTTTTACCGCGTACCTTGCGTAACACTGAGAGAAGAAACCGAATGGGTGGAACTGGTTGATCTGGGCTGGAATAAGATTGTCCCGCCTCGGAATGAGCAGGATGTGTCAGAAGCTCTGATTGCCGGGCTGAACCATCCGGGCGGCCGGGAAGGTGAACCTTACGGTTGTGGAGATGCCGCTGCAAAGATTGTGAAATGCCTGCTGGAAGGTGAGCGCACTTGAGAATCTGGATAATAAATCATTACGCCAAACCTTATGCCCGTCACCATAACCTGGCTTGTGAGTTAATCCGGCGAGGCCACGAGGTGAGCATATTTGCTTCAAGTTTTGACCACCGTACTCGTAAGGAGAAACACCTGTTAGCCGGGGAAAAAGTAAAACTTAAAAGTATTAACGGTGTTCCATACGTGTGGTTGAAAACGCCATCTTATTCGGGGAACACAATTGCTCGATTTTGGAATATGGCGATTTTTGCATGGCGGATCTGGAAAGCAAGAAAAAACGCGGGATTTAAACGTCCGGATATTATTATTGGGTCAAGCCCACATTTATTTGCTGCCCTGGCCGCAGAAAGCATTGCACGGCAATTCCAGATTCCGTTCATATTTGAAGTGCGTGACCTTTGGCCTCAAAGTTTTGTAGATTTATTAAATTGGTCAATTCACCATCCATTGATCTGGGCTATGGAAAGAATAGAAAAGCACCTCTATAGAAGCGCAGACCGGATTATTTCCCTTCTTCCTGGTGCGGCTGACCATATGGTGGGAAAAGGCGCTAAGCGAGAGAAAATAGTTTGGATACCAAACGGTATCAATACTAATATAGTGCCACTACCTGAACCTCCGCCTGACGATGAAGTATTTACGGTGATGTATGCAGGAGCTCACGGGTTGGCGAATGCGCTGGATCCGATATTGGACGCGGCTTCATTATTGCAACAGGAAGCTCGGGACCGAAAAATTCTGATACGTTTCATCGGCGATGGGCCTGAAAAACCAAGGTTGCAGGAGTTAGCCAAAAAAAGGAACTTAACCAACGTACGTTTTGATGACTCCGTGCCGCGTGACAGGATCTATGATCTGCTTTACGAGGCTGATTCATTTGTTATGCCGTTAAAGAATTCACCTGTATTTCGTTGGGGTATAAGCCCGAATAAACTATTCGATTACCTTATGTCTGCACGACCTGTGATCTTTAGCGTAGACTCACCTTTTAATCCGGTCGCAGAAGCTCAGGCAGGTCTAACAATTCCTCCGGAAGACTCATATGCTTTAGCCCGGGCCATAAAGTCATTGCTTGATATGTCTCCTTAAGAGCGGTGGGAAATGGGTATGCGGGGTAGAAAATATGCAGAAAAATATCATAACTTTACGGTTTTAGTGGATAAACTCGAAGAGATGCTAGAAATTGTAATGGATTAAGGAGAAATAAGGGCCAAGCAGGAGTTGCTATAGTTTATTGTAAGAAAATTGCATTTTTTGATCAATGTTTTGAAGATTAATGGTAAGAAAGTGATAAAGGGTTTGTGCAATTTTTAAAGAATATCTATTTAATGCTTTTATTAGCTATATCTGGGGGTTGAAAGGAAGGGGGTGACAAAAAATGAAAATAGGGAAGTCAGTTCACTACTGTAGCCGGTTTTTCATGTTGCTAACTGTGTTGATGATTTTGACTATGCTTATCCCTCGGGTGTCTGTTGCAAGTAGCACTAAACCTGATATTTTATCTGTAGAGGCAGACATATCAGAAACAACGTTTACTGGAACGACGGTGCGCTGGAACTGTGCAGCTGAAGGGTCTGGTACATTGGAGTATGCCTGGTATGTTTACCGTGACGGTGAGCGGGTGCATGTGGAATGGTATCGGTCCCAGAACTACCTGGACTTCCGTTTTGATAAACCCGGGACATATTATGTGACGGTTTTTGTGCGCTCCATGCCTGATGATGTGCGGGTGGGGCAAAGTTCTGTTGCCCTGCTTGTGGAGCCGCTGCCTCCCCCGGAGATACACTCCGTCCAGGCGAATAAGCCCGGCCCTGTTCAAAAGGGCGCTACGGTGCGCTGGACCTGTGCAGCTGAAGGGTCTGGTACATTGGAGTATGCCTGGTATGTCTACCACGACGGTGAGCGGGTGCATGTGGAATGGTATCGGTCCCAGAACTACCTGGACTACAAGTATACTCAACCCGGTACATATTATGTGCGGGTCTTCGTACGTTCCATGCCTGACGATGTGCGGGTGGGTTTAAGTTCTGCTGCACTTGTTGTAGAGCCGCCGCCTCCCCCGGCGATACTCTCCGTCCAGGCG
>Ga0116188_1000791_pt1 | contig 29871 bp, 18 predicted proteins | sample AD_JPNTR2_MetaG_FD_89807 | JGI IMG/M metagenome (GOLD analysis project Ga0116188, IMG submission 89807) | Active sludge microbial communities of municipal wastewater-treating anaerobic digesters from Japan - AD_JPNTR2_MetaG | ecosystem: Engineered > Bioreactor > Anaerobic > Digestate | place...
CAGAAGAACGCGTCAGTTCTAAAGAGAGCATCGACCACCAAGAGTCAGGCAGGATAAAAAAGAGCCTAGGCTATAGCCGGTTCTTTTTGTGCTAATAAAATCTTAACTCGGAAAAGGCAATTGCGTGAAGAGCAGAAGCTCTCCTATTTCGGCAGTTTGGCGACAAGCTGGGCGATGGCGCCGGCGGCAGTGCCTACCCCATCCTCGGTTTGGACCCGCCTTCGGAGCTCGGTTGCCCTGGACTGATACTGCGGGTTTTGTGCGACTTCTTTGATCAACGCCTCCAGTCTGTCTCGAGTAGCTCGGGCACGCTTCAGAGGTCTCGGCGCCACACCCAGTTCATACAACTTCAACGCCCAGTAGAACTGGTCCGAGTTGTGCGGAATTACGATAGATGGAATACCTCCCCGGCAGACAGCCATCGAGGTTCCGGCGCCTCCGTGGTGAATCAAGAACCGGGATCTCGGCAAAAGGAAGCCATGAGGGATATAGCCGGCCCAGAAGACGTCTGCTTCTTCCTGAAATGGAGTCTGCCTTAGTCCGGAACTCTGAACAATAACGGGGAATCCTTGCGCTCGAACGGCTGCCACAGACATTTCGACCAGCGGCGCGAGTCCAGATCCGGCAACCGACCCGAATCCCACCACCACCGGCCGTGGGTAGCTTTCCAGGAATGGCGCCAGGCTGGGAGGAGGCACGTATTCGTGACCATCCAGAAACCAATGGCCTGTTACGCGGAAACTGTGGGGCAGGCCGGGAGAAATCGAGCAGACTTCCGGCGAGATGGCTATTAGATTCAGGTACGGGGAATAGGTTCTGAACATCTTCAGAGACGGGTGACGTGCGACTACACCCGGGAGTCTCTGGCGCAGAATCCCGTCGACCTTCAGGCCCAGAAGCCATCGGCCCAGTTCCCACAGATACCGGTTCGCCCTGTTCCCGAAACTGACCAGCAGGGGACTCTGAGTGGTGTCAACGCCCAAAGCATCGAACCGCATGGAAATCCACGGAATGCCACGGTCCAATACGGCGGCGATCGCCACGGCGTCGATCAGGTGGCAAATGGCCAGATCTGTCGTCTCCAGCGCCTTCAGACATCTCTGATAGCGCTCGCCCGCCTTGTACAAGATCATGTCGGCAATCACGGCGAACTGATAGATAGGATTTGCGCTTTTAAGCAAAAGATCAAAGGACTCATCCATGTTGGCGGGCTGAAAGGCAGATTCGCCAACGCACACGAAATCTACGCCCAGTTCCTTGAATCTTTTTTCATGCAGATCGACGGAGCACGCCTGAACCTCATACTCGGCCTGTAGTCGTTTGGCCAAGGCAATCACCGGGTCAACGTCACCGGCCGTGCCCAGCGTAAACAGAGAGATTTTCATCGCCTGTTTGCGTAAAGCGACGGTCTGTTTTCTTGATCAGTCCTTAAACCAATCAAGCGGATAGTAACGGAGACGGAAGAAGTTGGCAAGCGGTCACCACACCCCACCAAACAGAGCCTGGACCACGGTCGGTCGTCGGCTGGACGTTTTGCTAATGCACGCAACAGGCGCAGTTACCGGGCCGGAAGGGTGAAACAAACACTTGAATCAGTTCCAGAGTCAGAGGCGATCCAGAACCGCCCCCCGCGCCGCTCGATGATCTCTTGCGATGTGTTGAAGGAGCCGGGAGGCGCCGCCGTGATTCTACAATCACTGCCTAAGATGAACAGCCATTCAGCCGGCATTCTGTGAGCGGTCAGATTGATTACGGCATGATGCTGGCCACGAAGGCGAAGAAGGCTCGCCAACAAGTTCTGGAACAGACACACCATGTCCAGATGGCTGCTTTCGACGGACGGCAGGTTCCCACGGATGACTTTTATGTTCGATTGCTCGGCCAACGGCAGAAGGTCGTCCAGCACCATGTCGAAGACCTCTTCGAGATTGACGATTGTCGATCCAGAGGCCACATCAGCTCCCTCGACCCCAATTCTCCCGACCAGCACCGTCGGCAACCGGTCCCCTTGAAAGACCAGGCAGGCTTTCAAGCAGACTGTCGGTCCGTGTCGCAGTGGCAATCGGGCGGTTTTCGGCGTCCCTTTCGGGTCAAGGTCGTCAAGAAAACCAAGCAACAAATCGGCCTGGAGGAAATCAGTCAAGCGGCGCCCCCGTGCAGCTTTCGCGTCCGAACACCTGACGAGGCGGCAAAAGGCCGGGTTCACCTGGAGCAGGAGCCCGTTCCGAGTGGCCAAAAAGACCGGCTCATCCAGCAACTCGAGCAGGCGTTCGTACTGGGCTAGAAAACCGGAAACGCTGACATGCGCGCCTTCGAGAATGGCTCGCACTCTCTTTCCGAGCGCCAGATATCCACGGGCATTTGCCGGAATATAATCTGCAAATCCGCGCTTTAACGCGTCACGCGCAGCCTCTTCGCTTCCCCTTGAAGTCAACATGACAACCGGGCAACCGGGCAGATGCCGGCGAACCAGCGAGAGAACTCGCGCGCCATTTCCCCAGGAGAAGCAGTTACCCGTCAGGACAAGATCAAAGGAAGTGGAGGACAACGCCTTTTCGATTGCACTCAGGTCTCGAGCCTGCAGCACATCCACGGCGGGCATTTCCATCCGAAGCAGCCGTAAGGCCAGAGCCGCCTCATCGGGATTCTCCTCAATGAGCAGAATCTTTTCCGGGCGCAAGTTATTCTCCCGCTGCTAACCGACTGCGTTTCCTGAAAAAAGCCGTGTGTCGAGCTAGCGGAGGGCAAAACCGGCCCACCTCGTCCCCTCCGCAAACTGCTGAAAATACTATACGATCGAGCCTCTCCTGTGCAAATTATCTGCGAGTTGACATCTCAGCCGGTTATGGTAAAAAGCTTGCAAAGCGCACGAGGGGCGCTATGGGGGGACATCACTTGACGGAGGTTAAGAAACCCGTACTCCTTATTGTGGATGACGAGGAGGGGCCGAGGGAGTCTTTGCGGGTTGTTTTCAAAGAGCGATTCCAGTGTTTGACCGCGCGATCAGGACAAGAAGGGATAGAGCTTGCGCGGCACCATCCCGTTGATGTGGCGATCATCGACATCAAGATGCCGGACATCTCCGGAACCGAAGTTCTGCGTGAAATCAAGTCATTCGATTCCAACGTCGAATGCATCATGCTGACTGGGTATGAAACTTTGGAAACCGCGCGTGCAGCCGTTCGCTACGGGGCTTCAGATTACTTGAACAAGCCGTTCGACGTTTTTGCCATCCGCAAGGTCGCTGAAAGCTGCCTTACCCGCCGTCTGCATAGAATCGCGACGCAGGCGACCCTGGAAAGGCTGCGCGCGTCAAACGATGAATTGAACCGAGAACTGGCGCGCAGCGAGAGGGCGATAGCAGCAGGCGTGCTGACCGCCGGCGTGATTCATCAGCTGAACCATCCTCTCTCGATCATCTCCGGTTACAGCGAGCTACTGAAGGCGGACCTCGAAACCATCCAGAACCAACCGGATATGCCGACGGTCCAGATCACGGAAAAGTTGAATATCATCCTCGAGGAGGTCGAGCACTGCAAGGAAATCGCCACTCGGCTCCTGGCCTTCGGCCGAAGATCGCAGGGGTTTGCGGAAGTGGTCGACATTTCAAAGCTTCTCGAAGACACCCAGGCGCTGGTCAAAGCGCATCCGGAAGGCCGCGAATCCGACATCAGGGGCGAATGGCCGAACCATGGAATGACGGTACTCGCCTGGCCGACCGAACTCATGCAGGCCTTAATTAACATCGGCATCAACGCCCTGGAGGCCCGCCAAGGCAACCGCGGCTTTCTGCATATCTCGGCTCGCCCGGTCTCAGCCGCACCCCCGGATTGCGTCTACCGGTCCGAAGAGGCCACGATCGAAGCTCCTCATGTTGAAATTACTTTCCGCGATAACGGGTGCGGCATTCCAAAGGAGAATCTCGGACTTATCTTCAAACCGTACTTCACCACGAAAACCAAGGGCTCCGGCCTGGGATTGGCCATCGCGCGTGACATCATCGGTCGTCACCGGGGTCTGATAGATATTAAAAGCACCGAAGGAAAGGGGACAGCGGTTCAGGTATTTCTTCCGCAGGCGTTTGGTTCGACTGATTCGAGCAGCTGAAAGCGGCAGGTAGATGGCCTATTCGTCCGTCAGTGACTTCAGGCAGTTCCTCAAACAGCCGTTTACCCTGCCCGTACTTCCCCAGACCGTCTTGATACTCTCCGCCAGGATATCCGAAAGGAAGAGGGGCCGCGAAGTCACGTACCTGGACGCCGCTGCTTACGATCCGGTGATGGTCGCGGCGCTCCTAAAGAACTTCTGTCTTCCGGGCTCAAGTCACACCGACCCCTGGAAATCGATTCAACAAGCGATCGACCTGTTCGATCGCAGTCCGTTCAGCAATGCCTTTCACAACCTCAAGATCCAGAGCGGGCCTTCCCGGCTTCTATTGAACCTTCAGACTCTTCAAAGGCACGCGCTCGGATGCGCAGTCATCAGCGAACTGCTGGCCGCCCGGATGGGGTATTCAGCGCCTCAAGAGGCTTTTCTTGCCGGATTGCTGCATGATCTGGGAAAGATCATCCTGTTTTCCTGGGATCCACCGTCTTTTGACAGGGTACTGGAGCAGACGGAGGATCAGCGGCTTCCTGCTTTACCCATCGAAGAGACTGTCTTCGGGATCGGGCATACTCTTGCCGGCAAGATCGCTATGGAGCTTTGGAATTTTCCGGAATTCCTCGCAATAGCCTGCGCTCGACACCATCAGTCGTTTGCGGAATTAGCGACCAAGGACCAGGCGACCACTCTCACGCTTATCGTCCAGCAGTCCAATCGCCTGTGTCATCTCTGGCGCTATGGCGGGCCGAGTTGTCTGAGCACCTCGGAACGACACGAACTCTGCTCGATCACGGGCCTGTCGAACGAAGATTTTTGCTCACTTTTCGCCGAGGCATCCAGCCGGATTCGAACGCTCGAAAGCAGCCTTCAACTGACTGATAAAGCGGAAGAAGCGGTACTCGCAGCCCTACAGGGACGGCTTCCGGAAACGAATCTTTCCAGAACGGCAGAATCCGACCCGGGAGCTCATTCCTTAGAACCTCGCCCCGAGGACAATGTAATTCAGACTCGCCACGCAATCCTCGTCATCGAGGATGACGAGGGGCTGCGCCGACTGCTCCTGGAGGTCCTGAAAAGGGCCGGTTACGAGGCCGAAGGCGCTGAGGACGGTTTGGCCGCTATCAAAAAACTGATCGCCAGCCGGTACCTTGCCGCTATTCTTGATCTTCAAATGCCGCAGATCGACGGCATGGAGGTGCTGGTGACATCACAAAGGGTCGATCCTGATATGCCGATTATCGTTCTGACCGGAGTGGTGGGGGCAGGCGACGCGGCCAGAGAGGCCGGAGCATTTCGGTGCCTGCAGAAGCCGGCCTCAAACGATGAGATCCTTCGCGCCTTGACGGAAGCCTTGGCCTCGAGAAAGGAGTCATCGCGACACGACGCCAAGCCCGGGCCTGAACAGGCACGACTCACCGACATATTGAGGAAAGCCACGAATGGATAGAAACAAGACTGCAGTCATTACCGGAGCTTCTAAAGGGATCGGCCGAGCTTTTGCTTACCGTCTCGCTTCTGATGGCATGAACCTGGTGGTTGTTGCCAGAAGCGCGCCGGAACTGGACTTGCTCGCGAAAGATATCCGCGAACGTTACTCCGTCGAGGTGACGGTCCGAGTAGCTGATCTGTCAAACCCGCATGATGTTGATGAACTGGAGTCTTTTCTGCGCCAACACCCGGTGGACCTGCTGATCAACAATGCAGGTTTTGGGGTCGTAGGGGACTTTGCCTGTACCGCTTTGAACCGCCATATAGAAATGCTCACAGTACATGTTGCAAGTCCGCTGCGCCTGGTTCACGCGGTACTTCCCGAGATGATTCGGCGAAAACAAGGGGCGATCATAAACGTCTGCTCGGTAAATGCCATTATTCCCGGGCACGTTACGTATAGTGCGACGAAGTCTTTTTTGCTGATGTTCTCCGAGGCTCTGGCCGGTGAACTCGAGGGAACCGGAATCCAGGTGCAGGCGCTCTGTCCCGGATTCACCCATACGGCCTTTCACGACACACCGGACTTCCGCGAGGTCCGAATACAGGAACGAGTCCCATCTTTTCTTTGGACGACTCCCGAGATCGTCGTAGATCGATCTCTGGCTGACCTGAAGAAGGGAAAAGTGGTCTGCATTCCGACTCTGCGCTATCGGCTCATCGCGGGCGCCTACCGCAACCGACTCGCCCGCTTGTTGGTGCGAGCCATCAGTCGTCTTATGTTGAAACGCAGAGACGGTGCGCGCTAGCCACAGAGAAAGGCAGAGACCCAAAGAAAGAGCAAGATTTCAAGCATCCTCCCATCACCTAAACGGTAACCACGTAGAGCCGGTATCCTCCCGTTATGACATTTCCGATTTGCTCGCGGAACTCAAACCCGAACGCCTGTCCGGGAGTGTCGCTCTCCGGGCGCCCCTCAATGGTCAGCCGGCGCAATTCCCACGGTTTGAAAGTCGTGGTCAGAATGGGCGACCCGGGAGACACCTCCAGTCCCTGGTGCGCTCTGATCCCCACCTGATCTTCGGCAAGCAGGCGCTGCGCGAACGTTTTTGAACCCACTTTCAGGAACTCGCCTGATTCCGAGAGACTTGTCTTAAGGGCAACGCTCCCCGCGGTTTCAATCAACGGTTTACGATAGCCGATGTCCGGGGCATACAAAGCCTCACGGACCATCCGGAAAGGCAACGTGCTCGCGGTCAGGACCACCCGCTGGCTGTCACCAGTGATGTTCGCCACTTCCAGGGTCAGTTGGAACGACTTGGCCACGGGAACTTCGATGACATGGAGATTCTTCTGACAGGCATGCCGGTCGCTTACGGGCTCCAAGGGAGCTACCAGCGGATCCCAGTAAGGAGCGAACGCTTCCGCCAGCACGCACTCATGTCCCTGGTTCTCAATGACCGGGATCCATTTCGTTGGACACTCGGTCACCACTGAGTACCCGGCCGGCACCGACGTTGTGGTCATCCCGATCAAGTGGGCATTGGCTTCCGTTATAGCCAGGGAGGGGTTGGCCCACCAGTACCGGACAACCACATTGGACTGGTCCTTCATTCCCCAGTTGTTGACACGCGCGAAAATACGATTGGGTTCACCGGCCACCGGGATGTTCATCCCGGCTGAGCTTTCGACCCATACGTCCGGAGAATGCCAGAACACCGTGCCAGGAGCCAGGGGCCTGGCCCCCGAATCGCCCACCGCGAACCGGAGCACGAGGAAGGGCGTATAACGATCTTTTTCTCTAGGAAACCTCTTCGGCCCTTTCGGGTACAGCTCAATAATTCGCTCGGGAGGAAGCTCCTCCTGCTTTGGCCATTCCTGATCGCTGGGCCTGTCCGGGGTAGGGCGATCTTCATGACGGTCAGGCCGGGCGCCTTCGTCGTCTTTACGCCCAGATTCCGATTCAAGCGCGTCTGATCCCAAAACTGGGCGCTTCGTAGTCGCTTTCGCACTCTTTTCCATGGCTGAAACTCCTCCGACCTTTTAGTGCCTCGTCAACAACGGTCAAAGCACGATTTCGGGGTCCACGGTCCCGCTCTTCGGTTCGGTCCCGACCTTGGGACGCCAGCACTTCCATCCGTAACCGCGATCGCCGTCCAGGTTGTAGTCGACTAGCGTCATGGCCTCCGTTTGGATAACGCTGACTGCATTGGCGACGGCCCCCCCGAACAGGACCATTCGTGAAGGAAAACTTCCATCGTCCGCTGCCATTCCGCCGTTTTGTAAGCCCATTCCGGAAATGATTTGATCCGCGTAGACGTGCGACGGCTGGAGATGAGGCGCATCCGGCTTCTCAACTTGAGACGCGGGAAAGTTGGCCCAGTTCAAGTCAGGGGGGCCTTGCGAGGCGTCCATCTGAAAGGGACCGCGTTCGTCCGAGGGCGTATGGCACAAGGCGCGGCCGCTGTCGTTAAGGCCATCAGTCGGTGTCGTATTGCCATCGGGGCCGATCTGGCCAAGTTGGTGCGCGGCCGGATACGCCAGTCCGGCAATGACAAGGCCGTCCCGAATCGCCTGCTCGATTTCGACCAGGTGATGTCGTTGCCAAAAGAGGTTGCAGCGCAACTGGTCCCAGTCGATTTCCTGGTGGCTCTTCGCCGCGGCAATGGCGCCGGCGATGGCGGCTATGCCGGCAACCCAGTTGCCTGTAAGGAACGCGAGGACGGCCAGAATAGCAAGCGCGACGGATGAGCCGGTCGATCCTCCACTCGTCTTCGTAGGCGTTGGCGGACTACCGCCGCTTGAAACCCACTCCGGTTCTTCGGTACAGGTCGGGGGGGCCGGCGCCGGCAACTTGACGCACAGCGGAGGCCCCCCGGATGACATGAACCAGGACACCGCATAGAGGCCGTGGTATGCCCGCTTGTACGTGTCCGGGTCAAAGAGCTCGGGTGGCACCAGATCGACTGGGAACTGGAAAACTTCCTTTGCAGTGTCGGCCAGCAGGTCCGCGATCTCTGCCGGAAACTCGGGGAGCTTCAGCGGACCGTGGGCAATCAACCTGGCGGCTTCGAATCCGTGGGTCGGAGCATCGCCGAACTGAATCTTCTTGTGAAGTTCGGCCGCGCAGACATCATTCCAGGCTTCATAGGGTGGCGTCGGATTGTCGGCGGAAATCGTGGCCGGCGTCGTAAAGAACCCGTGTGTCCACGCGTCGACGTGATTCGACACATATCGGTTGCGCCACCAATGCGTCCGATACGGGCCGCCTACGATGCTGTTCACAAAAGGCCCGCCGACGACGGAAGAGGCGACGTGGGAGCAATAACCGTACGCATAGGCTGTCAGACGCTCACGGGCAACCGGGTCGGGCGCGGCCTTGGCCTTTTGGAGCAAGATTCGCGTAAACTGGCCGGTGCGTATCCAGCGGGCGAACTCGAACGGTCGCCACTGCTTGATTGTCACAAGTGGATGTGCCGCTTGAATCAGCGGCAATCCGAGCACGATGCTCCCGCCAACAATCTCCTTACGGAGTTTCTCAGCGACGGCATTGAGATTCGTCACCGCTGTGGCGCCGGCCTCGATGGCCGCCAGCTCATCATCCATGGCGGCAAGTTGATTGACATCTTCGGCGGCTGCGATCGCGTCCAGTTCGTCGTAGAATTTGTGCAGCTGCTCGAGAAAGGGCCACAATTCGAGGACCACAAGTCGGAACAGCATGCCGTAGCAAAACATAATAGGGGAGCGGATTACCTCCAGTCTTTCGGTTGCAGTCAGGGTCTCGATGCCGTCTGGCGCCTCTGCCTTTTGGAGCAAGGCGGGGTCGAGCGGTAGATAACGCAGAAGATCGGGCCCCAGAGCTCCGAGATGTGCATACTCAAGGTGGTTTTGCAGGGCGACCTTCGCCGGGTCGTTGTTGGGCAGTCCGTTGATGGCCTGCTCGAGAACCTGGAAATGAAATGCTGGACCTGCCATAAATCCTCCCAAAATCGAAATCGAATTCAGCGACCTTCGGAGTTACTCGGTAAGCTGGTGGCGCAGAAAGAAGTTGCTGATCTCCTCGGTGGCGGAAATATCGTCAGTTACCTTCCCTCGCTGCCGGACATGAACCGCGCCGGGCCAGTTATGGCCGGCGCCTTCGATAGTGCACAGGACAACCTCGGTGCCGGCAACGCACGGTAAATAGCTCCGGCACGTGACCGTTCCACGCTTCAGCGTGATCTGGGGGCGTTTCGGACACAGATTGCTCGTCCGCCAGAACTCAATCGTTTCGCTTACGGATGTGAACTCGCCAAATAAGTTCCGCCCGCCTTCGTAGGGGACTCTGTCATCCGCTGTTCCATGCAGGTGCATCACGGAAACCGGCCTAGCGGGACGGCACGAATCGATTTGCATAGTCCCACCAACGGTGGCGATCGCAGCGATCCGGTCGGGCAGTTCACAGGCGAGTCGATATGCCATCATGGCGCCGTTTGATAACCCGGTGGCGTAGATCCGTCGTGAATCCACGCAGTAGTCACGTTCGACATCTGCAATGACACCAGAAAGGAATGCCACGTCATCTACGTCACGCCGGGCCGCCCTGCCGCAGCAATCGCCGGAGTTCCAGGTTCTGCCCCGGCCAATAAGCATACGGGTGCCTTCGGGGTACGCCACCAGAAATCCGTACTTGTCAGCCGCATCGTTGAATTTCGTGAGGTCTCTCTGTATCTCCGCCCTGCCGCCGCCGCCGTGCATGTTCAATACGAGCGGCGCCGGGTTTCCCGAGTAACCCTTCGGCACGTAAAGCAAGTACTCGCGTCTAACCCCATCGATCTCAACTGACCGTCGAGACTCTCCAGGCGACGCTTCAGCAGACGGACGACAGTCCCGGTCGGTTGCGGCAACCACACGGGGCCGGTTCGGCGACTGGGCAAGTCCGATCGCGACCGTCCCGAGCAGCAGCGCCATTCCGAGGAGAACAAGCGCCGGCAGTTTAAAGAATCGATGCGCACAGCAAGTGTTTCTTAGCATCACGCACTTTTGGTTCCCACCGCCAAAACATAGTGGTTGACCGAACGTCTTCTTATTGCAAGCCGCACCAGGATTCGCCAGAAGGAGGGCCACGTGATCCTGCCAGATAGCAGCAGATCCCTGATATAGGCCGTTCGGTGCCGGTCGAATGAATGCCAGCACTCTTTGGTCGCATCGATAACCCGAACGTCGCAGAAGCCGGCACGGGTGAGAATGTGCCCGTACGCGACCTCGTCTTCCACCCAATTGAGCGCGTTGAGAGAAGAGTGCTTCATCTCCACCCCAGGCCGGAAGAGGATGTCGGAGAGAACAAGGCGACCGTTAGGTCTCAGAACTCGATGCGCCTGCCGGAAAAACTTCTCACGGGTATTGAAGTGAAAGGCTGCTTCCACGCAGATCATGTTGTCGAAGGAGTTCCCCGGGAATTCCAGGTGAACGGCGTCCATAAGCAGGAACTCACATCCGGGCGCGTTGGAGCGGGCACGCTCGAGCTGCTTGGCCGAAATATTGATACCGGTAACGTTCTCCGCCGGGTAGTATCTCAAGAGGTGCCGAGTGCTGGCGCCTTTCCCGCAGGCCACGTCAAGAATCGTTCCGGCCTTGTCCGGGATGAATGCCAGAAGCCGTTCCATCAGATTCTCACACGCCTGCTTTTGAGAGCGAGTGCTCGGAGTCCAGTAGCCCCAGTTCGAGAAATCGCTCCCCTCGTAGTACTCCTCAATCAGGCGATCAAACATCGCAAAGTCGTAGCCCTCGTTGATCGTCTTCCTACGCTGATCAGAATTCCCGCTTCGCATCACATACGGAGACTTATCACCACGCGCCGGCCTTTGACCGTCGCCGGCCGGCCGGCCGAGCCACACTTCGAGCCCGCCGGACTTGTTCGGGACGTAGGTCCACCGGTCATCTTCAGTTTTGACCGCCACTTTCGGGCCGAACGGATTGGCCGTTCCGAGAAAGAGGCCGTGGGGCGTGGATACGAGATTGCGAACGCCGTAGTTGTAAGGATTCCCGAAACCATTCCGGGATACCGGCTCCCAGTCGTCGCCGTCCCGGCTGCGCCAGAGATCAAATCCTCCTCTGCGCGCGACGAATTTCTCTATCCCGAGACGCTGCATCTGCAGCCGGCGGCGGGCCGGCATGCGGTTTGAGTGAGCGTATCTTGCGAAGAGAGCGGAATCAAAGGTGCCGACGTAGAGCCAGCCATCATGGTCCGCCATCGCCCAGAGATAACCGCAAAACGGGTTGTCGAACCCGGCTCCCGGTCACTAAGTGGAAATTTGAAACCTTGCGGCGTTTGGCGAGGGTCGCCGACCAGGAGGTCCCAGGAGTCGTCAGGGTAAATGCGCAGCAATTCGGCGGGGGCAGGACCGACAAAGTTTTTCCGGTCATGCCCACCCATGGAAATGTGGCTCCCAACATAGAGCGCATCCTGGAAAACGTGAAAGGTGAGGACACCTTCATTCAAGACTCCTCGGAACGCGCCGGCACCCAGGACCTGCGTCCACTTATAGGGCGGCTTGCCGGAAGCCTTCGTCTTCCAGATTTGCATTCCCGTTCGCGGATTCAGCGTCCCCGCATACAAATGATCATTGAAGACGATCAGGTCGACTATCGCAGTATTATCCGGATCGCCAAAACCTGGGAGACTGACCGGTTTCCAATCTCCCGCGGCAGGGTCTTTGCTTTCCAGTACAAAAGGTGCCCGCGCAGAATAAAATGCGCGGCCCTCTCCAGCGGGCGAGGTATAGAGCCGACCGTTGAAAACCGCCATGGCACGAAACGAACTGACCGACGTGTCTTTAAGCCCGGGCTCCGATACCGGCTCGAAGTTTTCACCGTCGGCCGAACGCAGCACCACCGCCCCTGGCGCCTCGAGCCACGACATCGAGCAGACGTAGAGGCAAGGAGTCCCGTGGGTGGGGCTCTCGAACACAATCATCTTCCGATAGCCAATGTCCCGCGGAACCCGGCGGCCGTTGGTCCCCTGCACCAACGGCGAGACGTAGACTCGCTTCCAACGACGTGACACCGGTTCGTAGCGCCAGATCTGGGCTCGCATGTCCAGTGTGTAAACATCATCGGGACACGGAACCGGCCAAATCCGCATCGTGTCGCGCTGCGGATTCGACTTGATGAGACAGAGATTATTGCGGGTCGTCCCAACGTACAGGCACCCCTTAAACCACGCCATGGAGTGCGCATACGCATTTTGACCATCTCCGAATCCGTTCTCCGCTATACGAACGAAATCTGCTGCCCTCAATCCGACTGATGTCGTCGATCGGGTTGCCTCTTGCCTTGTATCCTGCCTGATCATTTCTCCTGGTAGACCTCTCCTCTTACGGCGCCGTCGTGCTGTTCGCTTTTAAGAAACGATCAAGATGCCGGAGGCAGATTTCCGGCATTGCCAGTGGAAAGAAGTGACCCGCTGCCGGGATAAGCTCCAACCGGCAGTTTGGCATCCAGCGGGCAAGGTATCGACCGATGGGCCGGAAGCGTGACAGCTCACCGTAGAGCGCAAGACAGGGTCGGTCGAGATTCCGCAGGCGATGTCGCGAGAACGGCAGTTTCGAAGCAAGTTCGGTTAATGCGGTGGTGTTCTCGAGCAATTCTCGCCACCGTTTCTCGGCCCGACTGCCATTCCCTCCCCACATACGAAAAGGTCTGGCAAGCGGCCCGAACCCGGCAGGGACTTGCTGGTTCGCCCAGAGTGCATCGAACAAATAATCCAGCCACGGGGCGTCGCTATGGGGCTGATTTCGCGCTTCTTGCCCGGAGACACCCAGGGCTGACCAGCGGTTTCGGCGCACGAGCCGGCTCAAACCATGCAACGCGGGAATGACAGCATCACACAACAGGAGGCTGCGGACTCGGCTGGGATAGGCCAGCGCGAATTCAAGAGCGACCGCCGCGCCAAAGCTGTGTCCGACGACGTGGGCGCAGTTCAGTTGCAAATGATCGAAAAGACAAGCGAGATCCGAAACCAGATCTTCCAGCCCGTATCCGGAAGCGGGAGCATCACTCAGGCCATGACCGCGCAAATCGTAGGAGGTGGTGCGAAACCACTGCGCAAGACGCGGAACGATGTACAGGTTCCAGAACGCGAGATTGGCGCCCAAGCCGTGTATAAAGACGACATCCGGTCCGGCGCCGCGGCGTACGTAGTGGACTTTAACGTTATTGATAAGGGCCTTTTGCATACTTGCCTTACTCCAAGTAGCCCAAAGCTTTGAGTCTCGCGATCATTTCGGCTTCAGTATCCTCGTCAACCTCCGTGTTTGAAAGGCGGCCCAACTTTGCTGTAGCAACCGCATATCCGCTCTTGGGCCCTGACTGTGTGGCGAAGCCGCGAAAAGCTTCCGGCACCGATCCTTCGAATTCGTCCGGGACGTCGAGACCCAGCGCGTGGAGCAGAATCGATGCGACGTCTTGGATGTGAAGAGGATCGATAACACGAGCCTGCGAAATACCTGGCCCGGCTGCAAGAAAGATCCCCAGAGGGTTGTGAGTGCCGGCTATTTCTTTTCGTGAGCGAACCACGCAGTCGGAGTTAAGCACCGACAGAAAACCCCGGTCACGAAGCACCAGCGTCAAATCGGGTGCGCGATCCATATAGCGGCCCGGAAATGCTTCCTCCGCAGTCAGAACCTGGGTGACCACCTGCCCGCCGTCGTCCGGGTGGCGGAACGACAGAAACACCTCGGCCACTTCGTCACGAAACGTGCGGTATTCTGAGTTCGGAGAAGCGGCCGTCCCGAAGCCAGGGCGCGGCGTGAAGTAGATACCGTTGCTCCCGGGCGTCAACGCGCAGGCGGTTGTGCGCGCCCAATCGAAGTAGACGAGCGGGCTGCGGTGTCCCTCATTGGCCTGACGCCCCAGCTGGTCCTGTTCGGCGTTTCCCGCCCACTCCAGATAGCCATGCTGATGCAGCAGCACATTGGCGTAAAAAATCTCGCTGGTAGGTCCGAAGCCATGGTCGGACGCAACGATAATCCAGGCATCGGCGCCGGCAGCCTCCAGAATCTCGCCGATGTTGGCATCGAGCTGGCGAAAGTAGTCAAGGCAAAGTTCACGGACACGGTCTTCGAATTCCGAAGCGGCGCTTTGCCGCGAATCGGGATCGAGAAACCGCCAGCAGAGATGTTGGAGCTTATCTACCCCATCAAAGACAATTCCGGTCAGGTCGCATGGCTCTTCTCGCATAAGCCACAGCAGGACAGAGGCCCACAGGCGTTCGCGGTCGATGTGGAACCGAAGCCATTGCTCGTATTTCTCCTTCGGAAGCACCTGAAGCGCCTCCCGTTCCAGATCCCAGTCAAAGAGCAATTGGTCGGGTGCGAACCCCGGCAGGGTCGCCAGCCGGTCATACAGCGAAGTGGGGTAGACGTGCTTTTTCAGATACTTCCATGGGACAAAGCCCGGCACGACGAATCCGTTGACCGGGCGGGGAGGGAACATCATTGGAAAATTCAAAGCGGCGACGCGGTAACCAGCCCGAGAAGCGATCTCCCAAATCGTGTCCGTCTTCACGTCCATCGAGGTCGCCATGGCATAACTCGGCCTGCCGTTGGTCTTGAGAATGCGGACGAAATCGAAGACACCGTGATTGCCCGGAGTCCGACCCGTCGTCATCGTGGTCCAGGCCGGGGGTGTGAACGGGTTGGGAGTCGAAATCAGGTCAGCACGGACGGATCTCGAAACCAACTGCGCCATACACGGCATAACGCCGGCTGCCATCAATCGGTTGAGTACGGAAAATGTCGCTCCGTCTACCCCGATCAGGAACACGCCACCCATTAAGGGCCTCCCTCACTCGAATTCAACGACTCTTTCAGGAGTTTGACGACATCACCGAGACGAATGTCGGGAACGAATTGACCATCTCGGATGATGAGATTTTCAAAAGGGATGTCGTCGCGCCCATACTTTGTTTCGATAGCCGCGCGGAGCATGACGAAATCCTGCGAGTCGCAGCCCAGATCTCCCATCAAGTAAGAATCGGGCCCGACTTTAGAAAGATCGCGTTCCCACTCGCTCTCGAGTTCGCCAATCAATTCGATCAAGCCTTGCATGATCTCTTGCTCGCTCAATAAGACGCGCCGGCTTTCGCCTCCAGCTTCCATGTGGGGCTCCCTTTGATTGAACATCCTGCAACGATGAAATCCCCGATGCGACGGGTCAACACGGGTATGAGATCCTGTGACGATTCGTTCCGGTCTGGAGCCGTTTCGGCGGGGAGTACAAAGACGGTTTCCGCCGACAAGTCGACTCGCGCAATTCGCAAGCTACGCGGCCCTGAGGGCATGCCTTGCCCTAAAGCCTTTCCAACTGCTTCTTTGGCCGCCCACAAACGCAGAATCCATTCATCGCTTAGCGATTCGCCGGATGACGTCTCGCCTTCATCAAAGGCCGCCTGCACGAAGCCAGGCTTGATGTCTTGCAAGGCCGTCAGATCGAGGCCAATCCCGCTCAAGCGCCCTGGAGCTGCTGCAGCCATCACGCGCCCATTTGAGTGCGTAATCGAGATCCTCGGCGGCACACCCTCGAGCCATGCACCCGTTACCTCAGGCTTGCCGTCGGGATCCGCGAGGATCACAACGTCGGCGGGGGCAAGCTGCAGGCCGTGATCCCGCAGGACCAAACGCCGGACGGAGTCTTTGGCTGCCAGCCGTCCGAGCAGCCAATCGCGACGCCGATCGAGCGAGAGGCCAATTGATCGGAATGATTTGCGCTCCGGCTGCGACAGGATGAGGTGGGCAAGCGCGGACAGCCACATCTCGTCGTTGGCCCAACCGGAGTTTTGGCGGGCGTCGATAGACGAAACAATGACAGTCTCCGGAAAAACGGACGCAGCGTCTTCCCAGATCTCGGTCGCGAAGGATTCCAGCGGATTGAGGACGAGCTGCGCCAGCGATCGAGGCACAGAGAAACGGCGGTCCATCCACCCGCCGATGCGCGCATAGCAGCGGCCGCCAGTTCCTGACAGAATCAGCGTTGAAGACAAGTCCTGATCCCCGACGGCGGTGATTCGCGCCTCGCACAGCAACTCTGCCGCCGCGGCATAATCCGCCGCATAAATGTCCATCGTCTTGAGGCCGTAGGGGAAAACGACAAAGCCCGTCTCAAAACGGTCCGCGGTCCAAAAGCCGATCATCTGGCCGGCCGCGTCCAGCAGCACCGGATTCAGGACGAGCGAGCCTGGCTCGACATTCCCGTTCAGCAAAGGCAGCTCCGGTGCTCGCAGACTGGCCCTGACGCCGTCGCTCCCGACCGCCTCAATCGAGGCAACGCCCTGAAGACGCGGACCGGTAAACATTGCGGCGGCGTACATCTCATCGCGCGTCCACTGCACGGAGCGTTCCTCCGCCAGACGCCGGCTCGCCACCTCCGGGCCGGGGAAGTAACCCTTCGCCACCAGAACTGTGCCGGAGATTAACGGTGCGCCCTCGCTTTCCGCAGATGAAGCGTCGTTAATCTCGACCCTCACGCTTGACGCTTCCGATCGCTCTGCCACAATGCGCAGCCTGACCGAGCCGTCTTGCACCGAGATCCATCGATGCGCAACTACGTCCCGAAGACCCGTCACCAGCATGTCGGGGGCGAGCAACGCCGCGGACTCGGCCATCATCTCAAGGCTGATGGCAAGAGGGACCAAGGGCAGGCCCATCAAATCGGGATCGGTAACCGATATCTTTCTTCCCAGCGTATGGTCCCGCAGAAACGAGTCGTTGTCGACCTCCAGCACACAAGCCGCAACCAGGCGCTTTCCTGCCTCAATCGAAATAATCTCGCGAATAAACGGTCTCCTGCGTTGGGGCCCCGGTGCGCTCGTGCAGGTCGCAACCTGGGCTCTTTCCTGATCCTGTGCAGCTCGCGAGATGACGACGGGCTCGGATGGAACCTCATCAGCAGTGACCTGCTTCTCGACTCCCCGGGTTGCGAGATAAGCGGTCATTACCTGCTGCTGTGTTTCGAGCATCATGCTCATGGTGCGAAGATACTCATCCATCACTTTCTGGGTTGCTGACGTCGACTGCAGCTCGGGCGCTGCAGGCTGAATTGGAGCGTGCGCGGGTGTCGCAGGAGTTGGGTTGAACTGGGTCGGCAGAGTCAGCCGGGGAAGATTCATCGAGAGTTGGATGCTTGCACGTTGTGACCGAGGTAAATCCTGCACGGGGAAGGGGTCGACCTTGCGGCAGCCACGCCGCTCGTAAAGCGGTTCGAAATTGATGTTGACGCCGTGTGCCGCAAGGAGTCCTGTGAGGTGGTTGATCTGGGTCGTCCCAGATCGGAACGGGACATTCGACGGCACTGCTTCGTGGGGCCTGCCCCGAAGGATATCGTTAACGAACGCGGTGAGATTTGCGCGCGGTCCCACTTCCACGAATAGCCTGATGCCGTCGGCGTACATTCTCTCGATGGTTTCCTGAAAGCGCACGGAATGCGTCCAGTGAGCCGCGGCAAGTTCACGAATTGCTCGCGGCTCATCGGGGAAGCGCTCGGCGCTGGTGCAGGAATAAATCGGGATATTCGGTCTGGCAACATCGAGCCGCTCGAGAAACTGCAACACCCTTTGCCGGAACGGTTCGAAAAGAGGAGTGTGGTAGGCGCGAGTGAACGGGAGCGTGTCGCAGACCGCGCCCTTCGCCCGCAACTCCGAGAGCGCGTCGGCAATGGCCTGCGACGCACCGTACAGCACCGCTTGGTTGGGACAATTGTCCATGGCGAGCAGAATGTCGGGCTGGTGACGTTCGATAACATCGAGAACAACCTCGCGCCTACACCCACCCACCGCGAGCAACGACCCTTCCGGAATAGCGCCCTGCTCCGATAGTTCCCGATAGACCCGATTCAGCTCGAGGATATCAGCCATGAGTTGCCGGGAGTCGGCGACACGCACTGCTCCGCCCGCGAGTAATGCCGAGTACTCGCCTGTACTGTGTCCCACGACCGCGTCCGGATGCACTTCAAGACGCTTCATGACAGCGAGAAGACCCTGTGTCGCCGAAAAGACGGCTTCGGAAGCTTCGTCCATGCTCCACTCGATAGGCTCGTTGCCGTTCCCTGTAGGAAAAATCGCATGGCTCGGCAATCGACCTGTGGTTTTGTTCCACAGGGCTTGATCCATCAAATCGAACCAGGCGCGCACCTCGGGGAAGAAGATGGCCAGGTCGGCCAGCATTCCCACGTATTGTGACCCTTCCCCGGGAAACAGGAAGGCAATGCCCGACTGGGGGACCAAGGGATTCTCGAAGTAATAGATCCCCTCAACCTGCTTGATACGCCGGATGGTAGATGCGCCACCGAGTTTGGCCAAAACCTGGTCAAGCTTGGAAGCCAAATCCTCGAGCGAGCTGGCGACAATTGCCACACGGCACGAGTCCTTCGCTCCACAGTTCAAGGTGTAGGCAACATCGCGGAGCTCACACGTCGTCAATCGCTGGAGAGCATCCCGGATTTCCTTTACCGTCCGAACCAGCTCATCGCGGCCCGATGCCGTAATGAGAAGGACCTCGGTGTCCCACTGACGAAAAGACGGGATGGACTCGGAGACATCATGCGCCATGGCGAGCCTCTTCCAAAACGACGTGCGCGTTAATGCCGCCGAAACCGAAGGCACTCACAGCGGCGCGGCGCGGCGTTTCGCGTCCGTGAATCCAAGGAAGTGTTTCCGTGTTGACATACAGGCAGGTGTCCTCGAACAGGGATGGACTCGGTTCGTCGCAATGCAGGCTCAGCGGAAGGACTTTGTGATACAGCGCAAGGCTGCACTTTATTAGACCTGCTGCGCCCGCAGCCGGCATGGTATGACCGATCATCGACTTGATAGAACCCACGGCAACGCGGTTACGCACACCGCTCCGCTTCGAGAACACTCGCCTGAGTGCTTCCGCTTCTGTGGCGTCGCCCACAGGCGTCCCGGTTCCGTGAGCCTCGATCAGCTCGATGGTTTCGGGATCGACGCCCGCCGCTTCGTAGGCGCGTCGCATAGCGAGCACTTCGCCCTCGAGCCTTGGCGCAAGAACCCCAAGCGCCCGTCCGTCGCTGGCGATACCGATGCCGCGAATAATGGCGTAAATGCGGTCGTCATCGCGCTCGGCGTCGGCACGGCGTTTGAGAACGAGGAAGCCAAGTCCTTCGCCCAGTATGGTTCCGTCCGCCTTACTGTCGAAGGGCCGGATGCAACCACTGCGCGAGAGCGCGTTCAATTGACAGAAGACCATGTAGATGATGGGCGGGGTGGAAGCGTGAACTCCGCCGACGATGGCCATATCACAGCGGCCGCTGACCAGTTCCCGAACGCCGTGATCAACCGCGATCAGGGAAGACGCGCAGGCGGCGTCGACGGTGTAATTGGGGCCCATCAGGTCGAGCCGGTTAGCGATTCGTCCCGCAACGACATTCGGAACCAGGCCGGGGGCCGTTTCCGCCCGGAACGGTGGCAACGAGGCCTTCAGCGCTGCCTTAAGTTTCGCCAACGCATCGGCCGAATGTTCTGGCGACACCTGGCGGACGATGTCGATGATTTGGTCGACTATCATCCCATGCTGCAGCGCGGTCACATTGCCCCGGTTGAAGTACTCGCCGCGCCCGAGGATCACGGCCGTGCGCTCGCGCGGGAAGGGCCGCGCGGCGTAGCCTGCGTCTTCCAGTGCTTCTTCGGCAAGTCGCAACGCGAGAAAATGATCGGGCTCTCCGCCGTCGATCGAGGACGGCATGACGCCAAAGCGCACGGGATCAAAATGCGTGAGGCCGTTCAGAAACCCGCCGCGGCGGCAATAGATCCGGTCATTATCGGGACACTCCGGGGCGAAGATGTCGTCCGGGCCCCAGCCGGGCGGTGGATCGCTGATCGCATCGACTCCCCCTACGATGTTGTCCCAGAAGGAATCGAGGTCAGGCGCCTTGGGAAAGGTGCAGGACATTCCAATAATCGCCACATCCGCCCGCCCCCCGGTCATTGCATCACCTCCGTCATTGGCTTAGCCGCCAACCGATTCAATTCCCGGCTGCAGGTGAAATCCATGTCTTCGAAAATCGACACGAAGGAGGAGTCCAGCGAGCGCATGATGATTTGTGTTCGCAGCAGGCTCGTATCACGGAGCTCCGCTGCCACTTCACACCGGATCGGTCCACTCGGCGTTCCATAGCGCCGATATGATTTGAAGCGGGCGGGCAACGGCGTGAGATCCGCGTGTTCTCGCACCCAGAGAATGGCGAGCTGGAAAGCCGCGTCGATGAGAATCGGCTCGGTCAGCCATTCGCCGGCTCCGTTAAGGAGACACTGGGAAGGTGGCACCGGACGGACCTGCGCCACCAGTCCTTGATCGTTTATTCCCTCGATTGTCTCGATTGCCTGAAAACAAGGACCGTGAAACAGCCAGCGCTCATAGGACTCGCGCACGGAGAAACGGAACCGCGAGAGCGTACCGAGGTCCAGGGCGTGATAGGCGGGAAGCGCAGGCGAATGAGCCAGGATAATCGATGCCCGGTAGAGGGGCTGGCTTGCCGCCCGGTCGAGGATCTCGGCTGTGATCTTTGCTGGCTCGCCTTCGTCGGGCTTGTGGTTCATCCGGACAGTGACCTCACACCCCCCGTTCCCGACGATGACCCCGCGCAGAACCCGAAAATCGTCTGCCCCCGCAATCACCATTCCGGTCTGCTGTTCCACGAACTCGGCCAGGATTTCCAGCGCCATGGCGGCGGGTAACACAGGTCGGCCATCGAGGAGATGATCGCGAAGATAGAGGTGACGCTCGCCGTCCAACCTTAACCTCGCCTGGCAGAAGCCGTTCTGGGCCACGATTTTCGGTGCCTCGAGGCGCAGTAGTGGTCGTGACGCCTGCAAAGATGACGGAGTCGGGTCTTTCCAAGGACCGTCGCCAAGAATCACGATAGGGTCGCCTTTTCGGGCTGATTCCAGTTCACGGATGAAAGCCCGCGCTCCCTCCTGCGGCTCAATAATCTGCAGTCCCCGTTCGGCGAAGCGGCGCCGCACCTCTGGACTCGCAAGACCGGCATCCCACGGACCCCAGTTGAGCGAGAGCACTCGCCCGGGCCAGAGGCGATCAATCTCGAGCGCCAGTTCGTTGAGCGATGCATTCGCGGCCGCGTAATCACCCTGACCGCGATTTCCGAATAGTCCCGAGACCGAGGAGAACAGGATCAGGAAATGGAGGGACTCTGGACGGATCGAGGTGAGCAGCGCGCCTATTGGGGCGATTTTTGTTTCGAAAACGCGATCGAACGAAGCCACTTCTTTCTGTTCGACAAGCTTGTCCTCGATGATGCCGGCACCGTGAATGACGCCGTCCAGACGCCCATATGTGTTGTAAACCTGCTCGATCCTTGCGCTGAGGGCCGCTTCGTCGCAGACGTCGGTCTGCAGCAACTCGACCCGCGAACCCGCCGCGCGCATACGCTCGATATTCCGAAGAACCTCCCGTTTACGGAGCAACTGCTTATACTCGGCTTCTATGGCGGCGGGGCTGGGATCGATACCGGCGCGGCGCGCCCGGTTGACCAGCGCCGATTTGAGAAACCGCGGGTCCTCGATTCCCGCGGTTTCGGTGGGCTCCCCGCCTTCAGGAAGCCCGGTTCGGCCGATCAGAACGAGCGTCGGAGCATAACGTTGCGCTAGCTCCACGGCAACCTCGGCCGTGATTCCCCGGGCACCGCCAATGACCAGGATCACTGATTCGGAGTCCAGACGTAGAGCGCTAAGATTCTCTTCAAGGAAAGGTGAGGAGTGCGGTTGAGGCTTCGTTCGGATTCCGCCGATACGAGCGACTTCGGAGCTGCTGTCGCGAATAAGCAGCTCTTCGATCAAAGCGGAACTGATCGCGTCCGCCTCGTCCTCGGACCCAAACACTACTGACCGGCACAGCGCGCTCTCCCATTCCAGGCTCAGTGTTTTCAGAAACCCCGCGACGCCTGAAGAGGCAACCCACATGCCGCCTTCAAGTGCGCGGCCCCGAGTATGCGTCGCCACCAGCACCCAACCCCCGTTGATCAGGTCGGAACTCGCCGCTCGAACTAGTGTGAACAAGGTTTTGACATCGGCGCGCACCTTGTGCACAAGGCTCGCCGGAGGAGAAGAGCTCTCCCCTGCTGCGGCCAGCGGTTGAAGATGGACGATGCCATGTATAGGTCCCTGTTCCCGGCGGACCCGCGCGACCAGATCCTGGATGTCTGTCGAATCCTCCATCAGGCGCTCGATCAGTATGGGAGTTGCACCCAGTTCCGCCAGAGATTTACAGAATGCCGCCGCCACTCCGCCTCCATCATCGGTCACGAGGAAGCGTTTGCCGGCGAGCAGTTCCGGGCCTGACGGAGTCGCAGGCGCTGCCACGGTCCGCAGTGTGAATCGGGGCACCTGTTTGGCAATTGTTGGGACGGTCGGTGCGGGGGAAGGTTCGGTCGGAGTGATGCTCGCCGCGCCGAGGTCGGTCGGTGTCGCGCTCGCGGTTCCGGCGCTGACAAGGGCCTCCGCAAGACCGCGCAGGGTCTTCGCCTCGACGAGTCCGCTCCTCCTCGCGGATCCATCCTGGCCCGTGGCACGCTCCAGTTCGCCTACGATTTCGATTCGCTTGATGGAATCTATGCCCAGGTCGCCTTCCAGGTCAGCATCCCACTGCAAGACCTCGGGCGGGTATCCGGTCCGATCGCTGACGACCTGCAGAACGAGGCGACGCAAAGCGTCTGAATCCATGGCTTCCGCCGGCGATGAATCGGCGGCAGCAGGTACTTGGGCGGCAGCGGGTGCCTGGACGGCAGCAGCAGCTTCCGCGGATGGCATCCTTTCGGGTTCCGCGGGAGGCGTTTTTTCAACAGGCACGACGGCGCGCGTTCCCGCCTGGCTGTTCAGATAAGCGCTCATAACAGTTTGCTGTGTCTGTAAGAACTGTTGCATGAGCTGCTGAAACTGCAACACGACCCGATCCGAGCCGCCTTGGATGTCGGGGACGCTCGGAATCTTCTCGAGCGCATCGCCCGGCACCGTGGCATCGATTGGGATCGGCGATGTCTCCCCGATTCGCTGAAGGCGCAAAGGGGCGGGTGGTTCACGCTCGATTTCGCCGTCGCTCACCGGACGCGCCTTGCCACCAGTGATCATCCAGGCGTGCCGTGGGACCGGTTCGGATTGCGGGAGTTTCTCCAAGGACAACAGTCGGACGGTGCGGCTTTCGAACAGCGGATCCAGGTTGATGTCCACTCCCGCGACCGCCAATTGGGCGAGAACGTGCTGGAGTTGCGTGAGTCCCGGACGGTGGCCCGCGTCACACGAGAGTGCGAGATGCGGCCGCCCGACGAGGATTTGTGTGACGAGTGTAGTCAGCACGCTGCGCGGACCCACTTCCAAAAAGATCCGAATACCGGCCTGGTACATGGCCTCGATTTCGGATTGAAACTCGACAGGGTGTGCGAGTTGTTCCGCAAGTATCCGACGAATTTCGCCCGCATCCTCCGGATATCTGTCGGCCGTCGTATTCGAGTAAACGGGGATGCGCGGAATTTCGATGTCAACTGACTCCAGGAACCGCGCCAAGGCGTCCTTGGCCTGCGCCACGAGCGGGGAATGGAACGCACACGAGACTGCAATCGGATGAAAACCGATCTTTCGTGCTTCGAAAAGGGAGCGCACCTCCCCGAGTCGCTGTTCGGAACCGGAGAGAATGGTCTGTTGTGGGCTGTTCCGGTTCGCGACCCAGACATCGCTCACTCCGTGGAGGATTTCTTCGGCGACCTCCGCCGAACAGGAGACGGCGGCCATCGCCCCATCACTGTCCTGCGACTGCGAAGCGATGAAACGTCCGCGCGCTTCAGAAACCGCGAAGAGGAACTGTTCAGAAATAGCGCCGGCCGCACAAAGGGCTGCGTACTCGCCATAGCTGTGGCCGGCAGTCGCATCAGGGCTGATACCGCAGCGTCGAAGCAGCCGCACGATTCCGATCTCGAGCGCGCCAAGGGCGGGCTGTGCCACGCGCGTATCCGTCAGCTCCGCTGCGGCCCGGTTTTCAGCCTCGCGGGAAAAACGAGGGGTGGGGTAGATGAAGCTGCTGAGCGGCCGTGGAAACGAGCCCGCCAGCGCGCGATCAGCCTTCTCCAAAACATCCCGGATATCTTCGAATTGAACGGCCAGATCCTTGAGCATGTCCGGATACTGGGAGCCCTGGCCGGGAAACAACAGTGCCAGTTTCGGCCTGACGAAATCCGAGGGCAATGCATTCCAGTAGACGTCTCGCAACCCGGCGCGCTCGTTGTCCGTAGTTGAGAGGACTGCAAGTGCGGCATCGATCTTGTCACGTAGATCGGAACTGGAGGCGGCGAGCAGCGCGACCCGGAATGAATTCTTCTGAGCTTCCTCCAAACGAGGCCTGGCTTGTTCCCAGAGCGCAAATGACAGGTCGGCAAGCGGCGGATTGGCGCCTGCTTCAAGCTGATTCCTAAGGCTGCGCAATTGCGCAATGGTTTCCTCGCGCCCCTCGCCAATCCAGATCATCAGTTCTGTTGGCCAGCGCTCCCGACGCGGCGTGGGAGACGCCAGGAACCGGCCGGTATATTCTTCCAGAACGGCGTGGAAATTCGTGCCGCCAAAGCCAAAGGCACTCACGCCAGCCCGTCTGGGGTGGTCTCCATGAGAAAGCCAGGGCCTGGTTTCCGAGTTCACATAGAACGGGCTGTTCGGGAAATCAGCCTTCGGATTAGGCTTCTGCACATGCAGGGTTGGCGGAAGGATTTTGCGGTCCAAGGCAAGAGCGGCTTTGATTAATCCGGCGACGCCCGCAGCACATTTCGTGTGGCCGATCATCGACTTCACCGAGCCGAGCGCACAACTTTGAGGCGCTGCACCCGCCGCCGCGAAAACGCGCGTTAAAGACGCCACTTCAGCCTGGTCGCCGGCAACCGTTCCGGTGCCGTGCGCCTCTATGAGTCCAACTGTGGAGGGCAGGAATCCGGCCTTGTGGTACGCGCGCTCGAGCGCAAGCATCTGCCCCTCCGGCCGGGGAGCCGTCAATCCCTTGTCGCGCCCGTCACTGGAGGCCCCAATACCCTTAATGACCGCGTAAATTCGATCACCATCACGTTCGGCGTCCGCCAGGCGCTTCAAGACGACCACCGCCAAGCCTTCGCTGATGACAATGCCGTCCGCATTTTCATCGAAAGCCCGGCAACGGCCGGTGGGGGAAAGCGCCTGTGTTTTGGCAAAACAAAGGTACGAGAAGGGATTCTGGACCGTGTCCACTCCGCCTGTAATCACCATGTCGGCGACGCCTGACTCCAGTTCGCGCGCGGCCAAATAGACTGCCGCCAGCGACGAGGCGCAAGCGGCATCCACCACGTAATTGGCGCCCCCCAAATCAAGCCGGTTGGCGACGCGGCCGGCGGCGACATTCAACAAAATGCCGGCAAATGAATCCTCAGTCCACTCGGGAAGTTGCGGCAAATGGCTCGCACAGATGCCGTCGACGTACATGGGAAGCGCGGACCTGAATGCATATTGCTGTCCGAGGTCGGCGATGCCACCGCCGGCGCCCAGAACCACTGAGGTTCGTGCGCGATTGAAAGGGCGTTTGCCGTAACCGGCGTCATCCAGCGCTGCCTCGACGACCCGAAGTGTCAAGAGCTGGACCGGCTCGATCGAGGAGATCGAGTTCGGGGGCATCCCGTAGCGGATGGGATCGAACAAAACCGGATCGAGAAACCCGCCCCACCGCGAGTATATGCGATCACGTGCGTGGCGATCCGAGTCGTAGTACCTCGTCCAGTCGAACCTCTCAACCGGGATCTCCGAAATGCAATCGACCTTGTCGAGGATGTTCTCCCAATAAGTGCAGAGATCATGCGCTTTGGGGAACAAACATGCCATTCCGATGATCGCTATGTCGAGCGGTTTCTCCCGGCGATCTGCAATGACCTGAGGCGCCTCTGTGGGCAGTTCCCGAAGGCGCCTGCTGCCGGCAATCGCAATGTCTTCGTGCAGTTCCGTCATGGTGACGCGGCGGTTGCGCAAAGCCGCGATCTCTCCCAGCATGTACAGACCTTCCAGATGCTGTTCGTCGGGAGATACGGATCTGAATTTCCGTTCCCCGTCGTTCGTGTCTGCCCGTGTGACCCCTTTTGCGGCAATGCGAAGGCGGCCAAGGTTCAGTTCTTCCAGTTTCTCCCGGACCTCGTGAGGCGACAGCCCCTGGTTCAACAGCAGTCGTCGCTGGCGGTCGAACGCCTCTACATAAGGTGTGTTAGCACACCTGACTAAATGACCCGGCCCCGTTTCAATCAGGGAAGTGCGGGTGCATTCGAGTGCGACGGTTTGAAATCCTTCGACAATCGCACCTGAAGCAACTGCTTCCTCCGTGAACAAGTAGGCTGTGCCAAGCAGGGTGCCAACACGAATGCCTTTCTCGGCGAGGGATGCCGACAGGGCCGCAACCATTGCGGCCGAGAGTGAATCATGAATCCCACCTGCAAATAAAATGTGAAGGTTGTCGGCGTGGGCGCTTTCGGCGACGTGCTCCAAAAGCACGCCGATCATTTGCTCCCAAAGAACAAAGCTGGATCGGGGTCCGACGTGACCGCCGCATTCCCGCCCCTCAAACACGAAGCGGGTCGCGCCGTCCTTCAAAAACATCCGCAAAAGCCCTGGTGAGGGTACGTGCACGTAGGTGGTGATGCCTTGTTCTTCCAGCGCGCGAACCTGCTCCGGCCGTCCGCCCGCAATAAGCGCAAAGGGGGGCGGCATTTGTGCGATCGCAGCCAGTTGTTCCCGGCGAAGTTCCTCCGGAACGAACCCCAGAACTCCCACACCCCACGGTCGGTTTCCGAGTGAAGAAACCGTGCTCCTGAGCAAGGCTTCCACTTCCGACTGGCGCATCAAAGCCAGAGCCAGAAACGGCAAGGCGCCGGCGTCGGCGACACTCTTCGCAAATCGGGGCCCGTCGCTGACACGCGTCATCGGGCCCTGGACGATCGGAAAACGAGTTCGGTGGGAGAGAGCAAGAGGCGAACCTTCACCAAGAGGATTGAGAGACTGCGCAAGGCGGATATGATCGCGGATTGAGTCACGGATGCCGGCGAGGACGCCTGCAACCGTTCCATAGCGTTCCGCGAACCCCGCCGCAAACGCCGCGTCCTGACCTAACATCCAGATGTTCTCGTCTTGACTGCCCCAGCCGACTTTCGAGTCCAACCATGCTTGCCAGTCTCGCCATTCTCGGGAGCCGCGCTCGCCAGTCACCTGCTCCGCAACGCGGGCAGCCTCAGTGACCAGCTTCGCCCCCCGGGCGTTGAAGATACGAACGGCGTTCTTCAAAAGAAGGGTTTCGCTGCCATCCATCCGACTTAAGACCTGGCGAACTCGTCTCGGCAAGCTGCTCTCGCGAGTAAGCCAGAGTTGGGCGTCTAGAACCACGCCGGCTGCACCGGCCGCGAAACAGGCAGCCGCCGTATGCAGTCCGATCCCGCCCTGAGCCCAGACGGGAAGACGAGTGGCCGCGAGAACCTTTTGCAAGAGGACAAACGTGGTCTCTGCGGCGACCCAACCGCCGGATTCATTGCCCTTTATCAGGAGAACGTCTGCGCCGAGAGAGTGTGCCAGCTCTATCTCATCAGCACTCCTGATCTCGATAACGATCCGGCAACCGTGACGCTTTCCTCGAGAGGAGATCGAGGCAAGCAGGTCGGGAGGAGGGAGGCTGTCGGTCGCTATCACCAGGTCGGAAAGCCGGCCTCGCGTCTGTTCGCAGATCTTAAAGGCGAATTCGGCTTGGGCGGCACGAATCCGCAAACCCCAGGGCCGCGCGGCGAAATCATTGAGCTTCGCCACAACCGCGTTCGCGGCAGCCCCATCCGGAGTAGATGACAGGTCAAGGACACCGAGTTCGCCGGCTCGACTGGCGGCGATTGCAATACTCGGGTCATTCCAGGCTACAGGAGTAATTGCAACTAATTCGAAACTTCCCTTTCCGCGCATCCGAACTCCCACGGACCGCACCCCTGCCTATAGCGCTCTGGTGGATCATGAACTGAAGCCTAAATACCCAAATACTTCTTGTACGCCTTATCGATTTCCTCCCGCGAACTCGCTTCCTGCCCCAGACTCTCCAGCCGGTCGTTAACGGCGCCTACTTGTGGTCGTCCGTCGGCGGTGAATTCCGACTTTTCCCCCTGCATCTGGTCGAAAATTCTGAACAGCGTTTTCTCACGAGGAGTCAGCTTCTTTCCCTTCTCCGGGCGCTTGGAGGAAAGATAGACGTCGAACGCTCTGTCGATCTCAGCCCGATTTGTTGGGTCGTGCCCCAAGCTCTCCAATCTGTCGTTGACTTCAGCCACTTTCGGCCGACGGTCGGCTGTAAACTCGGATCCTTCGCCCTCCATGTCCGCGAAAATCTGGAACAGAACTTTATCGAAGTTGCTTGAGGTTTTCGGGCTTGAGGACGGCGCCGATGACCTCCTGGGAGCCGGGCTGGACGCAGGCATGTCCGTTCCCGTGTCCGAAAAATCTCCGGTCATGTCGAAGCCCTCGCCTGACCCCTCTTCGCCCGGTATGCCCTCGCCGCCCCCCTCCAGTGAATTCAGCACCTCTTCAAGGTCTCTTATGCCAGCGCCTATCCGTTCTAATAGTGTGCGGCGAAACGCTAACCGTCTTCTTAATCGGTCCAGCCGAGCCTTGCGGAGCACGGCGAGAATCGGGAAAGGCTCTCTCCTGGTCATCAGGGATCGTAGGATCGGAAATTCCCGTGCTTTTGAATAGGCTCGACCAGGGCGAAATCTTGATCCAGGAAACATACTCAGTTTCACCTCCGGGCGCCCGGTGGACGGACCGGGCACCCTTCAAAGGACACCAAGAGCCCGAGCCGTCCCGCCGGGCCTTTATACTCCGTCGATCGCAGACCTACCGTCCTGCCAACAGGCTGGCCCGTATAGCAGCCCGGCGTATGTTGCGCCGAATCAGGGGACGAAGTATCCTGCTTCGAATCCGTGCTTTCCTCATCTGACGCCTGACTCTCGCCTTCCGGGCGATCCTCGCGAGTCGCAATAGTCTGAACATAATACTCACTCCTTTCCGTTATTTACGGCCTCTGGGCTCCGTAGCTAGACCTTCCGCAGCACCCCGGCCAGCTTCGAGTCAGGTCTGCCGTCAAAGTAGGTTGAAGAACTCGCGCTGATCATGTAGGTGCCGAGCACGACAGAAATGAATCGTCGCTTGGCGATGCTGTCACTGGTACTGAACAAGATGATGGAACCAAGTGCGAACGCCTCACCGGAAAATTGAGGAGACGGGGGAATTTGACCTCCGAGTTGATCGTAGATTCGGATGGG
>Ga0116188_1000805_pt1 | contig 29416 bp, 20 predicted proteins | sample AD_JPNTR2_MetaG_FD_89807 | JGI IMG/M metagenome (GOLD analysis project Ga0116188, IMG submission 89807) | Active sludge microbial communities of municipal wastewater-treating anaerobic digesters from Japan - AD_JPNTR2_MetaG | ecosystem: Engineered > Bioreactor > Anaerobic > Digestate | place...
AACCCCCTTCACCCCTATACAAAATCTCTTCTTTCGGCAATTCCCATAATAGACTATGACGCCGAGCGGCAAAGGAAGCGGATTGTTTTAAAGGGAGAGGTGCCCAGCCCGATAAACGTGCCTCCCGGGTGCGCGTTTCATCCACGGTGTTTGTGCGCGACCAGCATCTGCTCCGAGGTCGTGCCCATGCTGAAGGATATAGGAAATGGCCATTATGTTGCCTGTCATAATCTAGATATGGCCAAAAAGCTTGTTGTTGCAGACGGGCAGGATCAAAAAACAGCATAAAAGCACAGATGTATCTGCAGTATAACTGCTTTTAAAAAATAAAAAGACAAGGAGTTAATATTATGGCAGCGAAAAAAAGCTTTTACCAACTTATCGAAGAGCGCGACGAAATACTATGGGCCCCGTGTATCTACGACTGCGTATCGGCAAAATGCGCCGAGATTATCGGCTTTGAAGCGGTTACCATAAGCAGCCTCGAGCAGATGCATTCCTTTGTCGGGCAGCCGGTGATGACCATGGACGAAATACTCACATCCGCGGAATATATCATCAGAAGCACGAACTGCGCGGTCCTGGTTGACGGCGAAGACGGCGGCGGCACGCCCATGGAAGTATACCGCAATGTTAAGCGCATTGCCGAAGCGGGAGCCATGGCCATAACCATAGAGGACAAGTTCAGGTCGGAAAACATAGGCGTTTCTGTAATTGGCGTATCAAAATCGGGGCGCTCTGTTACCGTTAAAGATCCCTGGATGCCTGCTGAATTGTGGGCGGCGAATATTGAGGCGGCCCTTGATGCATGCAAGGGTACGGATTGCATGGTCATTGCCAGGATTGACAGCAAGGGGACTCAAGGCGGCACGGGCCCGAAGAAATTCCCGGATTGGACAGGACTGGGGCTTGAAGAAGCCATCAGGCGCGCCCAGATGGGCGTTGAAGTGGGCGCCAAAATGACGATGATTCAAAATATCTGCTACCGCAACGGGCGGCCGGAATGGGAAGAGATCCAGAAGAGGGTTCCCGGCTGGCATGCCTATCCCGACATCCATGCCGATGACGGCATCAGTGATGTTGATGACGTGAAGGAACTGTATGAGCTGGGCTTTCAACTTATAACCTGCCACGGCTTCATGAAGGGCGCCTGGAAGGGGATGATGGAATACGGCACCAGGATATTCAAAGACAGGAATACCGTCTACACCGAAAACGATGATTTCGGATTTCCCATCTGGCAAGTAAGCCCGCACACTTTTGACGAGTGGGATGAGCGCGTTGAAAGGTACATTGATACCTATGAAAAAATGAAAAACTTTAAGGCAAAATAAAACGAAAAAAGCATGGTGAAAAGCGGCTGCGTGAGAATTGAACATTGGAGCGGCTTCTATACTTCCATGTATAAATAACCTCCATATGATCCAACAGGTTTGATTTTATATTGGAAAACTGATTGAAATACCTATTAAATTTTCTTAGGAGGTATAGCCATGAGTGGAGAGGTTACTGATTTATATAGGCAAAGGCTGGGGCGTTACCAGGCAGCTATAGCGATGGAAACACCAGATCGAATTCCCCTTTCATTTAGCGTGGGCTGTGGCGCAAAGGTGACTGGTCACAATTATCAGCGCCAACATTTTATGTATGAACCTGAACTTTTCTTAGAAGTATTGCTGGAGCTGGCCAATATGTATCCCCAGCTGGATACAATGCATCCTGGCGTACAGTGGGCTCCTTTCTGGGATGCAGTTAACTCCCGCATGTACAGGGTGCCCGGCAGAGATATCTCTCCTGATTCTATTCACCAGTTTGAAGAAAAGGAATATATGAAAGATGACGAATACCCCCTATTTATCGAAGATCCCATTGGATATAAGATGAACTATTACTTTCCCCGGGCCCTGGGCGAGTTTGACGAAAAAGGCTCCATACGCTCCCATGTGGCTTTTTTAAAGGCAGGTCTTGCACACATGATGTTTGCTTCTATAATGGGAGATGTAAGGCAGCAGCTGGTTGAAAAGGCGGGAATGCCTGTTGCATTTAAAGGGGCTTATTTAGCTCCATTTGATTATATTTCCGATTTTTATCGCGGGCTTAACGGGATCATGAAGGATATGTTCAGGCAGCCCGAAAATGTTATCAAGGCCTGCGAAGCCATCTTGCCATACATGGTCCGAAGGGCCATGGAGACTGCAGATCCTAGCCGGGAATACCCAATCTTTAACCCCACTCACAAGCCCTGTTTTATGTCGCCAAAACAGTTTGACACCTTCTACTGGCCCACCTATAAGAAAGGGCTTTTAATGTTAATCGAAGCAGGATGGAAAGTCAGGATCTTTCTTGAAGGTGACTGGAGCCCACATTGGCATCATATTGCTGAACTCCCTAAAGGAACAGTAGTCTGTGACGTAGATAACGAAGCAGATATCTTTGAAGCCAAGAAAGCCTTTGGGCACAAGCAGTGTATTACCGGAGGGATTCCAACCGACATGCTTATCCTGGGGGATCCTGAGGATATCCGGGCAAGGGTAAAGCATCTTTGTGAAACCGTTGGCAGGGAAGGCGGTTGGATTCCCAACGGCCCGGGGCATATTCCTGAAAATACAAAGCCGGAGAATTTTCAGGCGCTAATCGAGGCCACAATTAAATACGGAAGGTACTATGAGGGTTCTCCCCCAGAACCGAGGACTGCTTCAAATAATTCAAATACCGCAGGACTTTCTGAACCGAATGTAATTACACCATGGGAAGTTGTTAAAAAAGAAAATGGCTGGGAAGTTCCAGGCGATGAAAAGCTGATAAAGAAGTATTGGGACAAGCTGGAGCAGATGGCTTACAACTTGATTATGAGCATGTAAAAGGAAGGAGACACTTTAAGTATAATGACCGAACTGGCTAAAGCTCTACGAGATCTTGATGAAAAAAAAGTGCATGAACTGGTCGAAAAAATGGTTGAACAGGGAGCATCCTACACAGATATTATCAAAGAATGCAATGAAGGTATTATTGCAGTGGGGGAGCTTTTTGAATCTAAAAAATACTATCTGACGGAGTTGATGTTTTCAGCGGAAATAATGAAAGAAATAATGGATAAGCTGGAACCGCTTGCAGGCGGCGTCGTAGGAAGGGAGCCTGTTGGAACAGTAGTAATTGGAACTGTCAAAGGCGATATACACGACATCGGGAAAAATATTGTAATAAACTTTTTGCGCAGCAACGGTTTTGAAGTCGTGGACCTGGGAGTAGATGTGCCTGCCGAAAAATTTGTTAAAAAAGTAAAAGAAACTGGAACCAGGGTTCTGGGCCTCAGCGCGCTGCTTAACACTACTTACCCGGAAATGAAAAACGTAGTAGATGCTCTAAAAGAGGCGGGGCTAAGAGACCAGGTAAAGGTTATCATCGGCGGGGCTATCTGCAGCGAGAAAGTAAGAGAATTTGCTGGCGCCGACTATTACGCCAATGATGCGGTGGCGGGAGTAAAAATATGTAATTCGATATACGGATAACCAGTTTTCTTTGCGGATATTAAACGTTTATAGATCGCCTATTAAACAATATAATTCGGGAGTTGATAATTGTACTGTATTTAAGCGAGCCGGCTGAAGCTTGTTAACGGGTAACTAAAAAAAAGGAATTCATGCGAATTGATTGGTTTAGAGCCCGGATGAATTCTTTATTTTAGCCCAGGCTATGCAATCGTTTTCCATATTTGGATATACAAATATGGAAAACATCGCAGAAAGGATATACCTGATATTTAATAAGGCTTTCCCTTTTACGCGTTTACCAGTAACGGGTTTCAGCTTTGAAGTATAAAATAACCTTTATTTAAGCGGGTTTTCAGCCTTTGGAGCCAGAACATAAAAATTCGAAAAGCTTGGCTAAGCGGCCCAAAAAAATCATTGTTTTAAGGATGAACATATGTTATAATTTTTGCAATCGATAGCAAGAAATTACTCGTTTAAATTAAGCCTTTCCTGGAGAACCAGGGATGAGCCGTAAAAACCGCAATCCAGAGGCAAATAGGGGAGGGAGAGATCGTGTCCTAATAAAAAGTAAACAAATGACAGGAAAAGCGGGGGATTACCGAGTCAATTCTAGTAGCCAAAATCCTAAGGAGGAAAAGCAAATTGAAAAAATACCTGTTGCCTTTAATTGTCTGTGTTTTGGCAGTAACGTTGCTTTTGGTCGGCTGTGCTAAAGACAATGGAGACGACAACAATCAGCCGGGAACTGGAGAGGGACCACAGCAGGGAGGTACTCTGGTAGCTGTAAAAGAGACTTTCCCTTCGGTTGTCGGTTTTCCCCCGGAGATGAGCGCAACATGCAAGGCATGTGTTCTCCCGGCTGTTGAATCGCTGCTTAACTATTCGGACCAGAGCGGAACCCTGACGGGTATCCTGGCAGAAGACTGGGATGAGGACCCCGAGAACAATCAGATTACTTTTTCCCTGCGGAAGGGTGTTAAGTTCCACGATGGAACTCCCTTTAATGCCGAAGCAGCCAAGTGGAACTTTGACTTGGGCATTAAGATGGAAACACTGTCGGATTATAAAAACATAGAAAAAATTGAAGTTGTAGATGAATACACTTTTCGCATTTACACAAAGGAACACAATATTCGCTGCCTCCCCACCTGGGGTAATATGGTCATGATCTCTCCTTCAGCCTTTGAAGAGGCTGCAGGCGGTGATATATTTGAAGGTGATGGCGACATAGAAAAAGGCGCAGAGTGGGCCAGGAATAACCTGGTAGCAACCGGCCCTTACAAGCTGGTTGAATTCAATCGTGATGATGTTCTTAGGTTTGAGCCTTTCGAAGATTACTGGGGAGAAGGACCTTACCTGGATGAATGGATTATCCGTTTTGTCCCTGACATTATGACCGCCCAGGCCATGATGAAATCCGGGGACGCACAGATGATCATGGAGTTAACTGATATCGATGTAATAGCAGAATTAAATGAAAGTCCGGATTATATAGTAAATGAAGGGCCTGGCCAAATGTGGTGCCTGCACCCTGATTCCAGCAACCCCGATTCTCCTCTGGCAAACAAGCTTATACGCGAAGCTATCGAGTATGCTATTGACAAGAAGGCCATTGCAGATATGGTCGGGCGGGGTCTGTTTGAACCTCTTACCCAGATGGCGCCCAAGGCCTGGACGGCAGGCTATGTGGAAGGCCTCGATCTCCGGCCGTACAATCCTGAAAAAGCCAAGCAGCTGATGGCAGATGCCGGCTATGATGGCGAAGAGATCATCCTGTTCACCCGTGAAGGTGACACCCCGAAGGATACGCTCGTGGCTATTCAGGGTTATCTCCAAGAGGTAGGCTTTAACGTGAAATTAGACATCTCGGACCGCGCAAGATATATCGAGGCTATTTTCCGCGAAGGCTGGGATGGACTGGCATTCTGCTCTTCTGGCTTGGTCGGTTTCGAGTCCAACTTCACCGACCATTATGGTCATGAACCCTTGACCTTCAAGAGCGGGAACACGGCAAAACCGGATGAGCTGCTTGAAGTCTCGAAGGAAATAGTAAATGCGTTTGACCTTGAGGAACGTGGGGCACTGCTTAAAGAGGCCATTACGATTATGGCGGAAGACTGCACCTATATACCCATCTACAGGATTCCGCTTGCTTGCGCAATGGCCAATAACGTGCACTGCGATTATATGAAAGTGCATGGCAATTTCTGGCCAAATCCCAACGAAACCTGGATGGAATAGCGTTAAGCAGGCTATGTTAACAGAACCAGGCAGTCCCTTTCCTCTAAAAGAGGACTGCCTGGTTCAAATTTCTTTTAACTTTTATAGGGATGTAGGTGAATAGATTGCGCACGTATATTACCCGGCGGTTGATACACGCGGTAATAGTACTTTTTATCGTCAGTGTGCTGATATTTTCCATTATGCGTTTGCTGCCCGGCGACCCTATACTGTTATATTTGTCACAATCCGCCAACCTTGAAAATATGAACCAGGAAATGATTGATGCTCTCACCAAAAAACACGGCCTTGACCAACCGCTGCCGGTGCAATATTTCCGGTGGTTAACAAACATTTTTCGTGGCGACTGGGGCAGATCTATTTTTTACAACGAAGATATAGGTCAGCTGATGTTGGAACGTTTCCCCGTAACGCTGCACCTTTCTTTGACTTCTGTAATTGTCAGCACGATCCTGGGCATTTTAATAGGCCTCGTGGCTGCCGTTAAGCGTGGCAAATTGGTGGACAAGCTGATTATGCCTTTAACCTACCTGGGAATATCCGCCCCTGTTTTTTGGGTCTGCGTTATGCTGATGTATGTTTTTGGGGTTGAATTGGATTTGCTGCCCATTGCAGGATATACTTCACCTTTTAAAGATTTTTGGTTCAGTGTAAAGCAGAGCATAATGCCCATTACCTGCATGGCAATATTCGGCATTGCCGGTTGCGCGCGCCAGATGCGTTCAAGCGTGCTGGAAGTACTGCCGCAGGACTATATTCGCACTGCCTGGTCCAAAGGCCTCAAGGAGCGTCAAATAGTAATAAAACACGTGCTTAAGAACAGCCTTAGTCCGGTAGTTACCTTCCTTGGGGTTATATTCAAGAATGTCATAGGCGGCTCGGTTTTAGTGGAAACCATTTTTGCCATTCCCGGCGTGGGAAGACTCCTGGTGAGCAGTATTTTTGCCCATGATTACGTTGTGGTACAATCTATTACCTTTGTCATAGCTCTTCTCGTTCTATTAGTTAACATAATTGTTGATTTATCCTACGGTTGGCTGGACCCACGAGTACGGTTCGAGTGAGGGGTGTAGATAATGGCAAACAATCAGGCTTTAGTACAAGTGCAGGATGAAAGCCCCGGCTTTTCTGAGGCTCCACCAAAAGTTAACGAATGGAAGCGCTTTAAAAGGGTATTTTTCGCCCGGGGCATGGTCTACATTGGTATTACCATAATGCTGATCTTAGTGGTTTGCGCAATATTTGCTCCGTGGCTTGCGCCTTATGACCCCTACAAGGTAGGGGTGGCCGGGGCTATGCTTAAACCGTCCAGCGAGCACCTTTTGGGGACAGACAGCATTGGACGGGATGTTTTGAGCCGCATTATTTACGGTTCCAGAACGGCGCTAACCGTAGGCTTTTTAACCGTTGCTGTTGCGAGTGTTGTAGGTACTTTTCTTGGTGTTCTTTCGGGGTACTTTGGTAAAGCAGTCAGCGCGATCGTGATGAGAATCGTGGATGCTGTAATGTGCTTTCCGATGAATTTGCTGGCCCTGGTGCTGGCAGCCGTACTCGGCGGGGGCATGGTAAATGTCATTATAGCCATTGCTATAGCCATGATGCCTGGGTATGCTCGTTTAGCAAATGGACTGACCCTCAGCGTGCGGGAAAATGATTATGTAATTGCCGCGAAGCTTGCAGGGGCTAAAAATAGTTACATTATCCTAAAACATATTATTCCCAATATATTCCCCCCACTCCTGGTGCTGATAACAATGAACCTTGGGAATGTTATTCTTTCCGAGGCCAGCCTTAGTTTTTTGGGTATTGGTATTACACCTCCAATACCATCCTGGGGAAGCATGGTCAGTGAAGGATACAGGCATTTGCTGCGCAGCCCTCACTTATCTATTGCGCCCGGGGTGGCCGTTATGCTGACAGTGTTTTCTTTTAACATGGTGGGAGACGGGTTGAGAGACGCGCTTGATCCCAGGCTGAGGGGCTTACTTTAGTTATGGGGGGGTTAGAAATGAAAGAGCTGCTGGTCGTAAAAAATCTTAAAACACAATTCAAGACTGAGGCTGGACTGGTTAAAGCCGTAGACGGCGTATCTTTTACCCTGAACAAGCAAGAGATAATCGGTTTGGTAGGGGAGAGCGGCTGCGGCAAGTCCGTCACTTGCCTGTCGATAATGAAGCTTGTGAGACCGCCCGGTGAAGTTGTAGACGGTGAAGTCATTTACCAGGGGGAAAACCTGCTCAAGTATAGCGCTAAAGGGAAAGAGATGAGTTCGATTCGCGGCGCCGAGATCGCCATGATATTCCAGGAGCCGATGACATCCCTCAATCCTTCTCTGACCATTGGGCAGCAGTTGATAGAGACAATGGAACAGCACCTGGGATTGAATTATAAAGCGGCATGCAAGAGGGCTGCTGATTTAATGGAGATGGTAGGCATTCCCAAAGCAGTAGAGCGGCTTGACGATTACCCCCACCAGTTCAGCGGCGGCATGCGGCAGAGGGTTATGATTGCCATGGCGCTTTCCTGCAATCCCAAGGTGCTCATTGCCGATGAGCCAACAACAGCGTTGGATGTTACTACCCAGGCGCAGCTGCTGGAATTGTTGAAGGATATGGTCGAAAAAACCGGCACCTCACTTATCCTGGTGACACACAATATGGGGCTGGTGGCCCGCTATGCCCATAGGGTATATGTCATGTATGCCGGGCGCGTCATCGAAACGAGCACTACCAAGGAGATTTTTGCCAACCCGCTGCATCCTTATACCAGAGGTTTGCTTGAATGTATACCTCGATTGGACGAAGAAAAAGCCAGGGAACTTGTTCCCATAAAAGGACTGCCCCCGAACTTGATTAACATGCCCCCTACCTGCGCTTTTCTCCCCCGGTGCCCTTACAGAGTGGAAAGCTGTTACCGTGAGCCCTGGGCACCTCTTAGAAGTGTAGACGGTAAGTATGGAGAACACTATACGCGCTGTGATGTCAATACACTGGAGAAAGTCAGGTGAACTGCCATGCAAAATGACGTGCTGCTAGAAGTTAATAATCTTAAGAAATACTTCCCCATTATGCGGGGGCTTTTGCGCAAGAAAGTTGGCGAAATCAAGGCCGTTGACGGCGTCAGTTTCGCCCTAAAAAGAGGCGAGACTTTGGGCCTGGTAGGAGAAAGCGGGTGCGGCAAAACAACAACCGGACGCTGCATTCTCAGGCAGTATGAAATTACAGACGGGAAAATAGTGTTTGACGGAGAAGATATATCTTCTTACTCTGAGAACAATTTGAGAAAAGTGCGCCGGAAAATGTCCCTAATTTTCCAGGATCCCTACAGTTCGCTGGACCCGCGTCAAAGTGCCGGCAGTTTAGTGGGAGAGCCGCTAAAAATTCAGCGCATATTATCTTCTCAAGGGGAATATAATGACAGAATTGAAGAGCTGTTCAGAATGGTTGGCCTGGACCCAAGCATGACCAGCCGCTTTCCCCATGAGTTTAGCGGCGGCCAGCGTCAGCGCCTCGGCATTGCACGAGCCCTGGCTTGCAATCCCTCCCTAATTATCTGCGATGAGCCTATTTCAGCCCTGGATGTTTCAATCCAGGCACAGATCATCAATCTGCTTAAGGAACTGCAGACGAAAATCAAAGATTTAAGCTATCTTTTCATTGCGCATGATCTTTCGGTGGTAAAACATATCAGTGACCGGGTAGCGGTGATGTATCTTGGCCATATGGTTGAAATAACCAGTTCTAGTGATTTATACAAAAACCCCCTGCACCCGTACACCCAGGCTCTCCTTTCTGCTGTACCAATAGCAGATCCTTTTGTCGAAGAAGAGCGTGAACACATCATATTGGAGGGCGAAGTGCCCAGCCCCATAGATCCACCGCCAGGATGCCCTTTTCACCCGCGCTGTTCATTGGCCATTCCTGAATGCAGAGAGGAGGTGCCGGAGTTACGTGAAGTAGATACGGGGCACATGGTAGCTTGCCTTCGGGTATAGAGCACCATAATGATCTTTAAAGTAAATACAACTGGTGATTTATAGCAATAAAACAGATATAGTAAATAGTTAAACCATGCAGATAAAAGGAGGTAAAAAGATGACTGCGTCGTGGCATTATTACCTGCAAAAAAAAGGTGAGGCTCCGGAGTGGCCCTATACGATACGATATGGCGAGGAGCAAGAAATTGAATGTGACGTTCTGGTTATCGGAGGGGGTATTGCCGGCTGCTGGGCTGCTATTAGCGCTGCCAGGAATGGCGCTAAAGTTGCTCTCGTAGAAAAGGGAGATATAATCAGGAGCGGTTCAGGAGGTCCGGGATGCGATCACTGGTGTGATTGTCCTGCCAATCCTATTTCAAAAGTCGACCCTGATGAATGGGCCCAGCAGATGATGACTCCATTTGGCAACGGTATCGGTACACAGATCCAGTGCCGTGAGAATTACGATACTCTGCTTGAATATGAGCAGATGGGTGCCAAGATTAGGGATGATAAAGACGAGTATATAGAGGTGGAAGGCCGGGACGAAAAAACGAAATTTATGGCCTCCCCCAGGCAAAACAAGAACCATACAACGAATACAGTTCTGCGTGTATGGGGAACTACGTTTAAGCCCAGCTTGAAGAAAGAATGCCAACGCTTGGGCGTAAAGGTTTTTAACCGTGTTATGGTGACCAGTCTTCTTACCGAAGGAGGTCTCCAGGGGGCCAGGGTTGTGGGCGCCACCGGGTTTAACAACCGCACCGGTGAATTTATGATTTTTAAAGCCAAGGCCACTATACTCTGTACTGCCGGCAACACCACGCTTTATTTGTTGAATACCGAGCTGGCAGGCTACAACACTTTCGGCTCTAGAAATAATTGCGGCGGTGGATTTGCCATGGCCTGGAGAGCTGGAGCCGAGCTTACTCTCATGGAGGTAACTACCCTTCATAATATTGGCTCCGGTTTCAAGCACACCTGGTATTCAGGCGCCGGTGATGCCAGCTATGAAAACGTTCAGTTGGTAGATGCCAACGGTAAAAAGCTGCCCATTCCAACGCAGGGATGGGTTGACGGGAGCATGCCGGGAGCCGGCAAACCGCTAATGGGGCTTATACGCGATGCGGTGAAAAGAGGCGAGTATGCTCTTCCGTTTTACGGCGATTTTCCGGGCATGCCGGAATTAGAATCCAATGCAACCTGGAATATGATGCTGCGGGAAGAATCGACTTCGCGCATCATTGTGGATACCTATAACGAGGCCGGCTTCAATCACAGGAAGCATCAACTGATGAGCTACCAGCTCCTGGAAGGGGTTAGTCCCCCGCAATGGCGGAATGCCCGCATGGGGGGGCTGGTTGTTGATTGGGACCTGAGGACCAGCCTGGAGGGCCTGTATGCTGCAGGGTCACAGATGTTTTCTCCCCGGGACCACAGCTTCTGCGCGGCTACCGGCAGGTATGCCGGAAGAAAAGCGGCAGCTTATGCTCGTGAAGCCTACGAGCCGAAGATATCGAGAGACCAGGTTGAGCTGGAAAAAGCTCGCGTTTATGCGCCTGTCAAGCGGAGCCACGGGATAGATTGGAAAGAGCTGCATGGCGGAATTGCCAGGACCATGCAGTGGTTCTGCGGCGAATATTTAACCGAACATCTATTGAATATCGGTTTGCAAACCTTAAAAGAAATTGAAGAAGAATATGTTCCCACTCTTTATGCTGTTGACCCGCACAAGCTGATGCGCTGCATGGAAGACTTGGACATTCTTACCCATGGCCGGATTGTCATGCTTGCTTCTTTGGCACGCAAAGCGAGCAACAATATACTAAATTTCCACCGGATAGATTACCCTCAGGTAGACCAGGTAGAGTGGAATAAGTTTGTTACCTTGAAGCAGGAAAACGGCAAAGTAATAACAGGAGAACTACCCCTTAATTACTGGGGAGATATGAAAAATAATTACGAAGCCAACAACAGGGATTACAAGGGTGTTTACAACAGATAGGAGGATAGTGCTATGGAGAAGAAAAAGGTATTAGCTCTGCCTAATGTTAATGCTCCAAGTGGGCCGGTAACCTTTAATCCTGAAGCTTGTAAGGGTTGTAATAACTGTATGGAAGTCTGTCCCATGGATGTATATATCCCTAATCCGGAGAAAGGGAAACCGCCTATTGTGCTTCATCCTGACGAATGCTGGTACTGCGGGTGTTGCGTTATGGCATGCCCACACAAGGGTGCCATTAAGTTTAACTGGCCTCTTCAGCAGAGAGGATATTGGAAGGACAAGAAGACAGGCGAGATCTTCAGGGCCTAGCCCAGCCTCGAATTATCGTGCCCTTTTCCTTCCGTGCCGCCCCATCACGCTTCTCCTCCCAGGGCAGAATAAATTTTCCCTGGGAGGAGAGGCTTTTCACTTTAAGCAACTGCGTTGAAGTTGGCGCAAACATGACGATGATTCAAAATACCTGCTGCCGCAGCGGGCGGCCGATCCCATCTGGCAGGTAAGCCCGAACCCAGTTCCATGCATCCATCACCGTAGGGCAGCCTATATTGCACAAACTCTCATCCTTTCACCAGCGCTGCAGCATCCCTAGATCGGAATGGGCGCAATCACCTGCGAAGAAGCAAACATCCATGTCACCAGCAGGGCTGATACCAGGGAGCCGAGGTAGATCTTGCCCGTAAGCAGGTAGAACCAGGTCATGATGGGGATAATCAGAACCAGTTTCATGATGATATGCACCAGGTTGAGCGTAAACGTAGTCATTACCCCTCCGGGCCCGGTAAAAGGAATCACGCCGGCGGCGATTATGGGCAGGTACTGGGCCAGTACCATCAGCAGCAGCGGCGCAATTATCACCAGGATATTGCTCCCGGACCAGGAGAGAAAGGTGCGCCCAAAAGTTTCCCGCACCGGCCTGGCCAGCCGCGCGGGCAGGATTTCCCGGTAACGGCCGGCGCGTGCCGCCTCTGAAGAAAAATACCCCATGTTATTTACCCGCAAAAACCGCCGCCCATTCCGTTGAATCATTATAGGAGATACCCCCTCAATTGCACCGTGGCAACCATTCACAATACCGGACATCGAGGAAAGAGACACAAATGTGTCACCCTGCCCTGGTAAAATAAAATATACTACCATTGTGATTATGAAAACAGGGAGGTGGCTTGCTCCGATGAGCATCAACAAGACCAGGGGGCTCCTTTACGCCATCGCCAGGCTTCTCGGCGACTTCAATGCCATTTCAAGCGGCAGCCCCGCGAAGATCGGCAAAAGAGCAGCCCGCAGGGCCGCCGGCAGGGCAACCGGCAAAGCCCTCCGTAAGATCTTCAAGTGATTGTTCAGGTGCGCGGTCTTGTCCGGATGACCTAGTTGGATTAAAATAGAAGCATAACTTAACAATATAAATAGCATTTTCCAAACGTAAACAACATTCTATCCGCTATAGTGTGGTAATAAGCTTTTCTCTCCTTTAGGCATGTAATTCTTTGCAGGTATTGCTTTTTACATTTCCTTAATACTTGACAGGGTTCGTATTATGACCTGAAATATTTGATTACGGTGGATACCATGCAGGTAAAGTCTAATGAGAACGTGGACCAAAGCTTATTAACAGATTATCATGCCAAGCTGTTCGCTAATGAACTGCTGAGGCGTTGTCCGTCTGATAATGTTGAGCGGTTTACCGCTGCCTTAATGGATTCAAGGGTGGATTTAAATCCGCACCAGGTGGATGCCGCCTTGTTTGCTTTTCGTTCGCCTCTTTCGAAGGGGGCAATCCTTGCCGATGAGGTGGGTTTGGGTAAAACCATTGAAGCAGGCATAGTTTTATCCCAAAAGTGGGCTGAAAGAAAACGCAAAATACTCATTATTCTCCCTTCTAGCTTGAGAAAGCAGTGGCACCAGGAGCTGCTGGAGAAGTTTTACCTGACCTCACAAATAATCGAATCCCGTACTTTTAACCAGTTACTGAAGGAAGGCAAGTTGAACCCTTTTGATAGCGAAGAAATAGTGATTTGTTCCTATCATTTTGCCAGGAATAAAGCAGAATATATCCGGGCTACACAGTGGGACCTGGTAGTCATTGACGAAGCCCACCGGCTGCGAAATGTCTACAAGCGCGGCAATAAAATTGCCCGCGAGCTTAAACAGGCTCTGGAGCATGCTCCAAAGCTGCTCCTGACGGCAACACCGCTGCAAAATTCTTTGCTGGAGCTGTACGGGCTGGTCAGTATTATCGATGAACATGTCTTTGGCGATATGCGGAGCTTCCGCAACCAGTACGCCCGGCTAACTTCTGGAGATACCTTCGATGATCTCAAGCGGCGATTAAAACTGGTTTGTAAACGAACCCTGCGCCGCCAGGTGCTGGAATACATACGTTACACTGAAAGAATGGCTTATACTCAAGAATTCATCCCCACACCGGAAGAAGAAATCCTCTACGAAATGGTCTCGGAATACTTGCGCCGGCCCAATCTGCAAGCCCTGCCGGCGAGTCAGCGAACTTTAATGACCCTGGTTCTGCGTAAATTACTGGCTTCATCTACTTTTGCCATCGCCGGGGCGTTGGCTGCCCTTGCGGCAAAGTTGGAACGCCGGTTGAAAGAAGATGATCGTCTCACCCAGGTTGAACTTGAATTTGAAGAAGACTTTGAAGCCCTGGATGAACTAACAGACGAGCTTGAATCTAATGACGAAGAATCATTATTTGTTCCTCTTACTCCCGAAGAACGAGAGGCAATTCAACAGGAAATAGATGAATTAAATGCATTTTATGAACTGGCCATGCAAATAACCCAGAATGCCAAGGGCCAGGCTCTTATACAAGCGCTGGATGTTGGATTTAAGATGGCTGCGGAACTGGGGGCGGCGAAAAAAGCTATTATTTTTACTGAATCACGCCGCACTCAGATTTACCTGCTCAACCTTCTTACCGAAAACAGCTATTCCGAACATGAGGTTGTTCTCTTCAATGGCTCCAACAGCGACGCCAGATCGAGGGAGATTTATGCCAACTGGAAGGCTCGTTTTGAGGGAACGGAGAAATTAACCGGTTCACGTACTGCCGATACCCGGGCGGCTCTAGTAGATTACTTTAGCGAAACAGCAAAAATCATGATCGCTACCGAGGCGGCCGCGGAAGGGATTAACCTTCAATTCTGTTCCCTGGTGGTGAACTATGACCTTCCCTGGAACCCCCAGCGTATTGAGCAGCGCATCGGCCGCTGTCATCGTTACGGTCAGAAATATGATGTAGTGGTGATAAACTTTTTGAACAAAAACAATGCCGCCGACCAGCGCGTTTACGAACTGCTTTCGGAAAAATTTCAACTATTCAGCGGCGTTTTTGGGGCCAGCGATGAAGTACTGGGCAATATTGAATCCGGTGTTGATTTTGAGAGACGCATTGCCGAGATCTACCAGACCTGCAGAACCCCTGAAGAGATACAAGCCTCTTTTGATGCCCTGCAGGCAGAGCTAAGCACAGAAATAGATGAAAACATGCGTATTACCCGCCAGAAGCTCTTGGAGAATTTCGATGCCGAAGTGGCGGAAAAACTCAGCGTCTATAAAGATATTACGACCCAGTCCTTAAACCGCTACGAAGCTTTGCTCTGGGATACGTCCGAACATGTCCTGAACGGGCGCGCAATTTTTGATCAGCGAAACCTGACTTTCCGGCTGCTCCAGTCCCCCCGGCAGAACATTCCCACCGGTATTTACACTCTTAAGCACCGTGACAATATCGGCTATCATTATCGCCTGGCCTCGCCCCTGGCTCAATGGGTGATTCAAACAGCCATGGATAAGGAGCTTCCTACGGCGGAGTTGTGCTTCGACTATTCCCGCAGCGGCCGGAGAATCACTATCCTGGAACCCTTGATTGGAAAATCTGGGATCCTCACCGCCAGTCGCCTGACGATAAAAGCCCTGGAAGCCGAAGATTATATTATCCTGGCTGCCGTCACTGACGACGGCTACGAACTGGATGCAGAGCAGGCCCGCAGGTTGTTCAGCCTTACGGCCAGCGTCAGCCAGGGGTGTGCTATTTCTGCAGGAGATGTGGAAGGTGTTTATAATCGCTTGAAGAATACCATCCTGAACGATATATCTGAGCGTAACGCTATCTTTTTTGAAGAAGAGATGGAGAAGCTGAACCGTTGGGCCGAGGATAAGCGTAAATCGCTAAAATATACCCTCAAGGAATATGATGATCGCCTTGCCGAGTTGAAAAAAATGGCCCGGCTTGCCCCAAACCTCCCTGAAAAGATTGAACTGCAGAAAAAGATCCGTAACCTGGATAAAAAAAGAGACCACGCCTGGAAGGAATACGACGCGGCAGCCCGGGAGATCGAGTTGCTGAAAGACGAGCTCATTGACCGGGTTGAAGCGCGCCTGCAGCAGGAAATTGAAGAAGAAACCCTTTTCACCGTCCGGTGGAGATTGATTAAGGAGTGAAGTGAAAGTGGCCATTGATCAGCCCAAAAAAATGGATCTGCGTTCCCTGGATATCAGCGCCGACAACAGGGCCAAGCTGAAGCAGTTGTTTCCCACTGTCTTTACGGAAACAGTAGACGAAAACGGCCGGCTGGTCGAAAGCATAGATTTTGAAAAGCTCAAAGCAGAACTGGGCACTTTTAGCGACCTCTTTGAAAGCCGCCGGGAGCGCTATGGAATGGACTGGCCGGGCAAGAAGGACTGCCTTAAAATCATCCAGCAGCCTTCATTAGGTACACTCAAGCCCTGCCGGGAAGAGTCCGTTAACTTTGACACTACGGAAAACCTTTTTATCGAGGGCGACAACCTTGAAGTGCTGAAGCTGTTGCAGAAATCTTACTACGGTAAGGTAAAGATGATCTACATTGATCCGCCTTACAACACCGGTAATGAATTTATTTACCCGGATAAGTTTTCAGAAACCCTGGAAACTTACCTTTCTTACGCCGGGCTGTTGGATGGTGAGGGGAAAAAATTTTCTACGAATACACCAAACGAAGGTAGATTTCATACAAAGTGGCTTAATATGATGTATCCACGACTTTATCTTGCTCGTAATTTGTTAAGGAAAGATGGCGTGATTTTTATTTCTATCGATGATAATGAATTAGAAAATTTGAGAAAGCTGTGTAATGAAATTTTTGGTGAGGAGAACTTTGTTGCTGTTATAGTTTGGCAAAACAGGGTTTCACCAGCTAATGACGCAAAATGGTTTAGTGGTGACCATGAGTATATAGTAGTATATGCAATGCAAAAAGACAATTGGTATCCAAAAAGAACACCGCGAACAGAAGAGCATAACCGCTATTATACAAATCCAGATAATGATCCAAGGGGTCCCTGGAATTCTGCAGCTTATACTTGTAATAAGAGTCGTTCTGAGCGCCCCAACCTTTATTATCCAATTATCAATCCGAATACTGGCGAGGAGATCTGGCCTGACGAAAATGCAGTATGGGCTTATTCTCAAAAAAAACACAGAGAAAATGAAATCAAGAATCTACTGTATTGGGGAAAAGATGGAAAAGCAAAGTCACCTCGAAGAAAGCAATTTTTATCGGAAGCTAAACCTGTTGTACCTAGATCTGTTTGGAAATATAATGAAGTTGGTAGTACTCAAAAGGCTACTTCAGAGATCAGAGAATTATTTAATGGGGCATCGTTCACTTATCCTAAAGCAACAGAATTATTAATAAAAGCGATTTATCATGCTACAAATCCAAATGATATCATTCTTGATTTTTTTGCTGGCTCTTGCACTACTGCCCATGCAGTATTAAACCTTAACAGCAAAGACAATGGTAAACGTAAGTTTATTATGGTTCAACTACCAGAACTATGCGCGGAAGATTCCGAAGCCTGCAAAGCAGGCTACAAAACTATCGCCGACATCGGCAAGGAACGCATCCGCCGGGTGATTAAAAAGATTGAGGAAGAGCAGGCAGCCAAAGCTAACGACCCGCAAATGCAGCTGCCCGGCTTGGAGGAGGAACGACCGCAGCTTGATCTCGGTTTCAAGGTTTTTAAGCTCGACAGGTCCAACTTCAGGGTCTGGGACGGTACCGATCCGGAGATGCCTATAGAAAAGCTGGTAGAACAGCTTACTCTTCATGCCGATCATATCAACGCTGAAGCAAGCCAGGAAGATATCCTCTACGAACTGCTGCTAAAAGCGGGTTATCCGCTTACATCCATAGTGGGAAAGATGGAGATGGCGGGCAAGACCGTTTACTCGATCGCCGAAGGGGCCCTGCTGATCTGCCTGGAAGACGAAATCACCCGCGAGCTGATCGATGCTGCCGCCGAAGCCGAACCGGTGCAATTTATCTGTTTAGACCGCGGTTTTAAAGGTAATGACCAGCTCAAGGCCAACGCCGTGCAAACCTTTGCCGCCCGTAACCAGGGGCGGGATAAAGAAAAACAAATCGTCTTCCGGACAGTATAAGGAGGCGATATGATGAAGCTCAAGTTCGATGCAAACCTGGATTACCAGATCGAAGCAATCCGGGCGGTAACGGACCTTTTCGAGGGCTTACCCCCAAAACAGGGCGAGTATGAAATCAGCCTTACTCCACTTGAGGGGCAGTTGTCCTTTAATAATCTGGGAGTGGGCAACCGATTGATGCTGGAGCGAGATCAGCTCTTAAAGAACCTTCATGCGGTCCAGGAGCGAAACTTGATTCCAAAATCCAGCACTCTAATCGGATACGATGATGTTTACAGCTTTCCCAATTTTTCCGTTGAGATGGAGACAGGCACCGGCAAAACTTATGTTTATCTTCGTACTATCTTTGAACTAAACCGCAAATACGGCTTTACCAAATTTATTATCGTTGTCCCTTCCGTTGCCATCCGCGAAGGGGTTCTCTCTTCCATCGACCTGATGTGGGATCATTTCAAGGGTTTGTATGACAATGTCCCTTTTGACCATTTTGTCTATAGCTCCGGCGATCTGTCCAAGGTGCGCCAGTTTGCCGTGAGTAATGAAATCCAGATCATGATCATTAATATCCAAGCCTTTCAGAAGGATGCCGGCGGTATTGAGGATTATTCCAAGCTAACCGAGGAGCAGCGCAAGAAGCTTAACGTCATCCACCAGGAGCAGGACCGGATGTCCGGTCGGCGCCCCATTGAGTATGTTCAGGCCACCAATCCGATTGTGATTATCGACGAACCCCAAAGCGTGGATAACACGGAAAAAGCGAAAAAGGCGATCAAAACATTGAACCCCCTGCTTTGCTTGCGTTACTCCGCTACCCACATCAACCCTTATAACTTATTGTATAGGCTTGATCCCATCAAAGCCTATGATCTGCGCCTGGTTAAACAAATCGAGGTCTCCTCGATCCGCTCGGAGAATAACTTTAATGAAGTATATATCCGTATAGACAGTATCGGCTATGCTGCCGGGGCCAAGATTCCTCATGCCAAGGCTACCATCCATGAAGATACCGGTATGGGGCCGAAAGAAAAGAAGATCACCCTCAGGCAGGGAACCGATATCAGCCAGCAAACCAACCGGGCAGGGTATGACGGCTATATCGTGACAAACATCTGCGCCGAGCCCGGCCTTGAACACGTTGAGTTTGCCAACGGAAAAGTGCTCGAATTAAAGCAGGAAGAAGGCGGCATGGGTGATGAGATCCTGAAAGCCCAAGTCTACCAGGCCGTAGAAGAACATTTTAAAAAAGAAAAGAGGTACAAGGATAAAGGGATCAAGGTGCTCTCTCTTTTCTTTATTGATCGAGTAGCCAATTACCGCTGGTATGATAATGACGGAACCCCCCAAAAAGGCAAGCTGGCCATGTGGTTTGAGGAAGCGTTTCAAGAGCTGTCTCAGAAGCCGATGTATGCCGGGCTTTTGCCTTACGACGTGGAAGTGCTGCATGACGGTTATTTTTCTGTCGATAAAAAGAGGGGAAAAGTTGTCGCCCTGAAAGATACCAGTGGCACTACCAGGGCAGATGACGAGACCTACCAGTTGATCATGAAAGATAAAGAACGGCTCTTGTCTTTAGACGAACCCCTGCGCTTTATCTTCAGCCATTCGGCCTTAAAAGAAGGTTGGGACAACCCTAATGTATTTCAGATCTGTTCGCTAAGGGAGATGGGAACGGAACGGGAACGTCGCCAGACCATCGGCCGGGGGCTAAGACTACCGGTGAATATGGAGGGTGAGCGAATTTACGATGACAGCATCAACCGGCTCACCGTGATCGCCAGTGAATCTTTTGAGGAATACGCCCGGGGATTGCAAGAGGATATTGAAAGAGATATCGGCGGCGGATTTAAGTTTGGCCGTATAGAGAAAATCGCTTTTGCCCGGGTGCTTGATGTAGCCACCGATCAACCGATCGGGCAAGAGGCATCTGAGGAAATATGGCAGGCTCTGGTCGATGCCGGCTATTTGGACGAGTTGGGCGATATCACCGCCAAGTTTGCTCCAGAAAAAGAGGGATTCAAGCTCGAGCTTCCGGAAAATTTAGAGCCGTTGCGTGCGGCTATCACCGATGAAATGAAGCGCTATATCTTTAAGAACAGGGTTGTGGATGCCCGTAAGCGCCGTACTTTAAAATACAATAAACGTGTGGAGTTAAATGAAGACTTTAAAATCTTATGGGAAAAGATTAACCGTAAAACCCGCTACTCGGTTGAATTTAAAAGCGAAGAATTGATTTCCAGAGCTGTTGATAAAATCAGAAAGATGGATCCAATCCAGCCGGTAAGGATTCTGATCGACAAAACAGAGGTAGATATCAGTGAAGCCGGGGTGGAGGGAGGAAAGGTGCTGGAGACCCGCACAAAAGAAGTAACCGGGTTCAGCCGCCTGCCCGATATCCTGGCTTACCTGCAGCGGGAAACCGAGTTGACCCGGGGCACCCTGGTAAAAATACTGTTGCAATCAAACCGGTTAAGGGAATTTAAGGTAAACCCTCAGGCTTTTATGACCGAAACAGCCAGGCTCATCAACCGATCCTTAATCGAGTTGGCCGTCGACGGTATCAAGTACGAGCAGATTCAGGGCCAGTACTATGAAATGCGCCTCTTTGAAGAAAAAGAGATTGAAGAGTATCTGAACCGCCTTTATGAAATCCAAAGCAAGGATGACCGGACTCCCTATGACTATGTTTTATATGAGTCAGAAATTGAACGGGAAATAGCGGAAAAGCTTGACGAGGACCAGAATGTCAAGTTTTTCTGCAAGCTGCCCCGCTGGTTCGTGGTTCCCACTCCCCTGGGCAACTACAACCCCGACTGGGCTGTAGTAACCGGACAGGACGAAAAACTCTACCTGGTTCGCGAAACCAAGAGCACCCATGACCGAGACAATAGAAGGCCAGCCGAAAACATTAAGATTGACTGCGGCAAAGCCCACTTCGAAGCCCTTGGAGTAAACTTTAAAGTAGCCACCAATATCCACGAGATTTTATCTAAATAAATACCGGTTCTTGTCGGTTGCTTCTTAGTATAGAAAAAGTGAAAGGAAAATGCTAATATGTTTTGTTCCAAACAGCATAAGAATACATACATTGTTGGTTCAGGTTTTACAAAATCTATTTTTCCTAATGCTCCCCTAAACAATGATTTAATGGAATTATTAGCCAATAAGCCTGATAGCGTTTCTCCAGTGCTTATGAAAAGATATAAAACAACAGACATTGAGGTTGCTCTTACAAAACTACATCTTGATTTAATATCAAGTTGCTGTGATGAGAAAAAACGGCTTCAACATGAGATTAAAACTGAATTAGGTGATCACTTTCGCAGTTACAAAGCAACACCTGAGACTATAGAACAATTACCATGGCTTTGCGAATTTATGAGATCAACGATAAACGACGGCGATGTTATTGTTAGTTTGAATTATGATTGTGTTTTCGAGGGCGCTTTAGATTGCGTCGGTCGATGGTCACCAAATGGTGGTTATGGATTTTTCAAAAATCCTTTAATAGACAATCACAAATTCAAAAAAAGTGCTGTAACAGTTTTGAAAATTCATGGGTCTACCTCATTCAAAATTGCTCCATATGTAAACAAGCCTAGTAATAAAGCAGTAAGTTTTGTTTTTAATGCAGATTACTTTCCTTGTTCCGCTAAGCATTTTAATTATGGCATGGGAATGGGCGAAACATACTTAATTGAACCAAGTTATGTTAAGTTACCAACGGTCGAAATAGCATATTTGATGATTGATGCATTAAAAGCAGTTTCAGAATCAAAAAATTTAATAATACTTGGGTGTAGTTTAAGAAGCGAGGACAGTTTTCTTACTCTGCTGATAACTCAATTTTTACGCCACCCCCAATGGCAAAGTAGAAAAATAGTAATCTTGGACAAAAAAGCAGAGGAGATTTCATTAAAAATAAAAAGGTACTGGACTGTTGATGTTGATAAATGCATTATCCCTATAGTAGGTTGCATCCAAGATTCTATTAACGAATTGCCCAAAATTATAAAAACATAATAGGCCAAAGTGACAGTGACTTTGAATTATTTTAGAGTTTTCCGCATAGGTTCGCGACGAAAGCCTTGAAGACATGAACAACCTTCCCGACCCCGACCTCCTGGCCAAACCTCAAAACCACCCTCGTACAATTCACCACCATACAGGAGGCCTAAGGAGAAGCATAAATAATTTACTACCGCTAATATTCCGAATAATTCAAAATATATTGCAGGTAAATGCTGTATTATGTTGAATATTATTGATAGTTAAATTCGGCTTTTCCCATATCTATTAATCTTATGTTCTAGATTAGCAAGGGAAGTGATACCTTGAAATTAAGAAGAATGAAAATTACCAACCTGGCTTCATTTGTAGATTTCGAGAATGATAAGCCTTTTGAAAAGAGAAATTTAATATTTGGCACAAACGGTTCTGGCAAGTCAACGTTGGTTGGACTTTTGCAGCTTCTTGATAAATATAAGCGATTCCGATTCCTTAGCACTGATACCGAAACTGAGCTTAAATTGTTTATGCAACAACTAATCTCCAAAGAATCTAAAAACGGTTTAATAAATTTTGATCTTACATTTGATGATAAAATTATTTCGATAAAATACAAGAAAGAGAATAATACTATTGAAACCCAAAATGATTTTTGGACACCCATTAAGGTCTTCAATGATCTATATACGAACTCTACTATCGGTGAAACTTTTCAAATGGATCTTCAAAACAGAGGTGTATTAATTGGCAAAGTCAATATTGAACTGGATAAGAATAGAAGGGAAAAAGAAAACCTAGAAAAACAACTAAAAATCAAAATGGCAAAAGCTGAACAAATCGTAGACACTACTATAAGAAACTATCGACAGATAACTAGCAGCACTGCAAAAGTAAGAGATATCATATCTATTGATAATTTACTGAACGATTCTTGTGATTTACATCATGACCCTATATTGTTGAATAAAAGAAAGAAATTGGGAACCGGTAAAACTGATGATGCTGTTCCAAAATTGGATGAAGAACAATTTAAATTGAAATTTGATATCAAATCTGCTGAGCAAAAATGTCTTGAGTCTGTTTTTCCTCCAGAGATTGATATCCAGACAGCAGAACTGCTAAAGCGATACACTGAATTTTTTGAAAGCGGGTTAGAAATTTTTGATGACTTGAAGAATGCCATATGTCCTTTTTGTCGTCGTGATTGGCCGGATTCAGAAATAATAATTAATAGATATCGAGAATATTTGGGATCGACATACAATCAGAAACGAGCAGATGTAAAGTCACTAATAAATCTAATCGATAAATACAAAGATCAAGTTGAAAGACAAATACCCATAATTGAAAGGGTGTATAAGGATATTGTATCAAAAGCAGAAAAATACGATGTTGACATTTCCAGCTGGATAACCTTGAAATACGATCAAGATAAACACAATAAGGTTGTTGAATTGCTCAAAAAGAAGTACAACAACATGGAAATATCTGTTTCAATTTTAAATAATTTGCTAGCGCTTCAACAAGTTCACTTAGATGTTATAAATAATAATAATCAAATCTTGGTCAATATTAATAAAGCAATAGGTGATATTGTAACAAGACGTAAAAACCTGAATAAAAAGTTAATCGAGCATTTTGCAAAGCAGATGTGGATAGACAACGAGGATTTACGTAAGGATATTAAAAATATCCAGCAATTAATAATTAATAAACAGAATAAGATAGACGAGTTGGAGTTGCAAAATCCACCTCAAGATACTGTTAGAGAAGTATTTAATAATCTTCTAAGCATTATCGGTTTATACGAATATCATATTGACGAAAATCGACGACTTAAGCTTAAAATCGATAAAGAATATGATATTTCTAATGAAGGGAAAAGAATAAGTTCCGCTCAAAGGAAAATATTATCGCTTTGCTATTTCTTCGCCGAAATCGTTTCTGAAATCAGCGATGTAAAGCAACTAAAAGAATATATACTCATTTTCGATGATCCAGTCGATAGTGCTGATTATGTTTATTTTCATAGTATTACTACAGTTATTGAAAAGGCTGAGACTATTTTTTCAAAGATATTGAATAATAAAGTAAAGTTTGGCCAATTCTTTGTCCTAACACATAATTCACTTCTTTATGATCGGTTAACGGCATGTAGATGGGATGGCTTTAGGCGTGTTTTGAGAAAAGAGAATGGAACAACCAAACTTTGCCCTTCGGAAAAGTCTATCAATAATTATTGCGAGTACATCCGAATTATTTGTCAATATTATAAAAATCCAGTAGCGAATAAGACGAAAGTAATTTATATTGGGAATATCATACGAAGGGTACTTGAAATACTATCCAGTTTTGAAAACCTTGGATCAAACGACTTTCAAACAATTCTTGACGGTATGGGTAAGACTAGGTTAGCATTACTTGCTAACCATTTGTCTCATGATTCTTTTACGAAAGTTTTAAATCCTCTTTCTACACCAGGTGAGGTCAAGGAAGCTTGCAAAGATGTACTTGAAGTAATTGAAGAGAAATTCCCAGGGCAATATGAAACAATAAAGAACAAATTTAATATTAGACTATGAGCCAAAGGAATGGTGACTTTGATTTACATTTTATTCAACCTTCCGCTTAGAATACGGACGGGTAAGGCTTTTCTTTCAGAGGCGCTATAATTGCGAGCCTTACCAGGTTGTTTTTTGCAAGTACTTTTTTCCTGTTTTTGCAGACACCTTCTGCAGCAGCCCACCCAGAGGAATTTACGTGTAGTTTTTCATCAAAGAATTTTTGATTCTGTAGCTTTGCCCATCAAAATCAGCAGATAACTGTGGTGCACTACGGTCTCTTGTATATATACTCCCCGCGAATATAATTCACCGCAATCTATGAATTGCTTGATAGCGTATTATAGGAATATAATTTAAATAGATGCGAAGGACAGTAGCTGGTGTTTTTTGCTTGATGAAAATATTAATAACAGTTTTAGTTTTAAGAGTCGTTTTCACTCGTAGATTTTATATCTACTGAAAGTGGAAGGGAAGTGACATGGCTAAAAGTATTAGGACTAAAAAGGGAAAAGTTACTTCGAATAAAGGTTTTCATATAGCTCACAAAAGTGGTACAACAAGAGAATCAGGAAGTGTAATTTATGAAGGTTCAACAAGGCATATCGCCAGAAATGTTCTCAAGAAGTACAGTAAGGCTTTTGAAAATTTAAGTAAAAAGTGAGCAGACATAAAGAAGAAATTTCTGTACATTTCTACGGTTCCTTAAGCAGAGAAGTAAGGGTTTGATGCAATCCTCCCTTTTTTATTCGACTTGAAAGGGCCTGTGTCTGAAAAAAATAGTTCGTTAGATGCTGTGACTGTTTTCTTTAGTAAAATTGGATTCGCAGCGGCTTACTCTGTGACTTTGTTGAAGGCACGGATAAATATTATAATCATCCTGCGGGTGATTGCCATTCTGGCGTGAAAGAATATATACAATTTAGAGGACAAGGGCTTTAAGCCCATGCCAAGTATTTTGCGGGGGGCAAAATGATTGAATCGCTGGATAAAAGGTTAACCGAAGTCAGGGAAAAGATCAGGTACAAACAAAAGCTGGAGAAAGACCTGCTGCAGATCAGAGAGTCCCTGGCGGCGGAGCGGGAAAAATGCGCCAACCTGGAGAAACAGCTGCTTAAAGAAGGCCGTGATGTCAAAAAGCTTGAGAGCCTAAGCCTTACCGAGCTGTTTTTGACCATTCTCGGCAGTAAAGAGGCGCAGCTGGAAAAAGAGCGCCAGGAGTACCTGGCCGCCAAGCTCAGGTATGACGAGTGCAGAAGTGAAATAGACCCCCTGGAGGAAAAAGAGCGGGACACCATTAAACAGCTGGCCTTGCTGGAAGGCCTGGAGGCCAGGTACCGGGAACTGCTGGACGAAAAGGAAGCTGTCATTATGTCCGGCCAGTGCAGCCAGGCCCGGCTCTTGCTGGAGTTATCCGAAAAGCTGGGTGAACTGAAAGCAAACCAAAAGGAACTGCAGGAAGCGAATGAAGCGGGAAAGCATGCGCTGGCTCAGCTTCAAAAAGTGCAGGATTCTCTTGGCAGTGCAGAGGCCTGGGGCTTTTGGGATATGCTCGGCGGCGGATTGATTGCCACGGCCGTAAAACATTGTCGTATCGATGATGCCCGGCAGCACGTGCACAGCGCCCAGCAGGCACTGCACCGGTTTATACGTGAACTAAAAGATGTGGATCCCCACCTGCAAACCGATATCACCATTGACATCAGCGGATTCGCCACCTTTGCCGACTACTTTTTTGACGGACTGATTGTGGACTGGATTATCCAGTCCCGGATTAAAGAGTCCTTGAATCATGTGAAAAACCTGGTAAAAGGCGTAAGCCACACCCTTAGAAACTTGCAGCAGGAACTTCACAACGTAGAAAACCGGCTGGCCGAAGGTTATAAAAAAAGGCAAACAATCATTGAAGAATACAAAAAGTAGCAATGTAAACCTGGGATAAGAAGTGATGCGGGAGTGGGGCGAAAGTCAGTATTACAGGCCTTTTGACATCGATTGGCGCAACGGAATGCTAAAAACTTGCTTGAAAATCAAGAAATCAGAGAAGTAAGGTTTAACTGGAGCTGTTATTGAAGAAATAAAACCGCCGGCCGTGGGGTCGGCGGTTTGGCCTTAAAATGCGGGGATCGATTGCCCCAGGCGCAGCACTTCTTCCGGTGTCGATCCCTTGATTTCAAAGTCAATCACCTTGCCGGCGCCGACAACGCTGAATTGCATCCGGTAACCCGTGTTGTCGTCGCCCTCCTCCGCAGCCCGGTAAGCCCCGGCGCGCAGTATCTCCAGGGTCAGGTCTTCCAGCCGGAAGGCGGGGTTCAAGACAATATCCCTTCCCTGTATTCTCCCTCTCTGCATAACGGCGAGCTTGCGCCAGAAGGAAAATCTTCCCTCATGCTGCAAAATATCGCTCCCACGGGGTGGATGGATAACTGGGGCGGCGGCGACCGGGAAAAATATTGCGCTTTGAAAAGCCAGGCGATGGAAGATATGATCGACCAGGCAACCGCCGTGATCCCCCGCCTGCGGGATTTTATCGAATTCAAGGACGGGGCCACCCCCCTCACCTATGAACGCTACACCCATAACACCGGCGGCGCCAGTTCGGCCTGGAGCTGGAACCCCCAGAAAAAGTTTCATAAGAGCATGATGAAGCGGTATGTGGATACGCCGGTGAAAAACCTCTATATCGGCTCCTGCTGGGCTTCGCAGATCGGCGGGGTGCCGGGGGCGCTCGGTGCGGCTTACGCTTGCGCCAGGCGTATAAAATAACGCCGCTAGTTGTAGCGTGTTTGAGTCAGCGTTGTAACGTTTGGGTTCATGGAGCAAGATTTCCAACCTGCCGGGTGTTGACACACTGACACAAAATATTGTTTGATATTTCTTGATGTTTGTGTTATTGTTACGCCAAAGTAAATCCCTGGCCGCCGGTGCCGGGCTTTTGCCGACAAAGACGACCACAGTGGTCGTCATTTTTAGGAGGAGTATTAATATTTGTTGCCTATAATCGGGGGTGATTAATCAAATATGGACTCACTAAACAAGGTCAAGCGCCTTTATTTCGCAGACGCCTTGAGGGTAGCGGTCATCCTCAGCCTGATCCCATTTCATACGTCCATTACCTATACGGGAAATGGGGATGTTTATGTTTATGACCCCGCGGTTGTTGCCCATTACCTTGACCGCTCGGTCGAAGCCGGTATTAATGCCATCCCCCTGGATCTTTTTGTTGACTTGCTGGACAATTTCTTTATGCCCCTGCTTTTTCTTATCTCCGGCATCGCCACCTTCTTTTCGCTGGCCCAAAGAACCCCTTCGCATTTTATAATTGAACGCCTCAATAAACTGCTCATTCCCCTTGGCGCGGGGATGCTCCTGGTTATCCCCCTTATGTCCTACATCAGGAATATTAACCTGCACGGATTTAATGGCTCCTTTTTCGCCTTTTATCCACTTTTTTTTAACGTGCTCAGGGGGAGTGTGCCCGGCGGTAATCTTGAATGGGCCCACCTGTGGTTCCTGGCCTACCTGTTCACCTTTACCATGCTAGCCCTTCCGTTATTTTTAACTCTTAAGCGGGATGAACCGCAAAAGTTCCTGGCCCGGATATCAAGGGATTCTTACCTGCTTCTGCCCCTGGCCCTGATGCTGCCGCTGGAATGCCTGTTCAGGCCGGGCTGGCCCGGGTTCTTAAATCTTTATAATGATTGGGCCAATTTTTCATTTTTTCTCCTGTTTTTCATCAGCGGATACCTGCTTGCGGCCTCCCCTCATCTCTTTGTAAAGTTGAAAACACGTTGGGTTGCCCTGGTTGCCACGGGGTTATTCTTTTATGCTGCCAAACTGGCGCTGTGGAATCTGTTTAGTTTTGCTTATGGCTACAATATGGGAACAATAGCGGCAATTGCCTGCAGGACCATCGCGGCGTACTTTCTTGTCACGGGCATTGCAGGGTGCGCGTACCGGTATCTAAACCGGGAATCCCCGTCGTTGCGGTACTTGAACAACGCATCCTTTGGAGTTTATATATTCCATCTTATCCCGGTTACAGTAATCGGCTATTTCCTGATCAGCCTGCAGCTTCACTATTACCTGAAATTTGCCCTTACCGTTCTTATTTCATTTCTCGTTGTATTTGCTATTTACGAAATTGTAAGGCGGGTACCCGGCCTCCGTTTTTTATTCGGCTTAAAAGGGCCTGGATATGATAAAATTCCTCGTTAGACGCTGTGACTATTTTTGCCAGCAAAATCGGATTTACAGAGGTTTGCTCTACGACTTTGAAGCCATCTGCATGATGAACGCATATTTGCACATATCTCCGCCTTGATCCTCGCGTACCTTAGAGTAAAGGAGCGGGAATGAATTAGAGGGATGGTTATATGCCATCTTTTTTTGGTGCCTTTTTTGAACCTGTGTCTCATTAAAACATTACCATCATCACATTGAGGCAGACAAATTCATATATTAAGATAATAACAGTTTGACGGGGGCGTTATTGATGGATTTCCATAAGCATTACTGTATAAACTGTAAAGCAGAAAAGGCTAGGAATATCCGCCACCTGAGATGCGATAGGTGTTTCCGCTACCCCATAATGCCTAGAAGCTGACGGTATTGCCTGTCCAGGATTAGATATATATAATGTCCATATTAAATCTTAAGAAAGGAAAGACGCCTCTGTGAATGTACTGCTGTGGT